>PPYF01028787.1_pt1 | contig 20408 bp, 23 predicted proteins | sample 1559871 | NCBI WGS metagenome assembly PPYF01 (sample SAMN08240021, study PRJNA423297) | Human gut metagenome, whole genome shotgun sequencing project. | reverse complement strand
GGATATAATCACTACCAAACGATGAATGTATTTTCAAATCTCCGTGCCGCGAGAGACACCGTATATAATAAGGTGTGGCGCGCCCCGAAAGGGAAGCTCTCTTCCGGATTGAGGAACCTGTGCGACGGTCTTTCCCACAAACAGCGGCTCATGGTCGTGAGCGTCATGCTCTGCGCCTTCGTACTTATCGCCTTCTTCGTGTTCGGTCACGCCTGCTATAAGATCGGGCTGGGTCACTCCGGCCGACTTGTGGAGGTCGAGCATATACAGCCTCTGGAAATCAACAATCCCGATGTCAAACCAATAACTCCCGCTGCCTATGACAATGCAGGAATGGAAAGCGAGGATTAACGGCTTCTTCCAGCCCAAATCACAGGCGGAACGGCAGAAGATGATGAAATATCTGGTGGTGATGCCCGCCGCCATTCTCTGCGGTGCCGTGATATTATGGCTCCTTTACTCCAGCCTCAACAAGAGCGATGAGCGTGTGGGCGACGCCTTCAACACCGAGATACCCGAAGGCGAGAACGACGGCATGAAAGACAAGATGTCAGAGTATGAGGCCGCTGAAGCCACAAAGGAGAAAGAGGCCCGTCAGCAGACGGTGGCTGTCCTCGACACCCTCACCCCCGTAACCCCGCAAGACAGCGGTGTGCGTCAGCCCTCGGCGGTGGAAACATCGGCGCAGGCATATCAGGAAGTTCAGGCTTCTCTCGACGACTTTTTTGTACCGGAAAGCAGCGAGGCGGCTCAGGTAGCCGAGTTGCAGGCGAGGATTGATGAGCTGGAGGCGCAGAATATCGTTGCTCAACAGCAGGTGCAGCAACCGAATGAAATGGAACTTATGGAACGCTCCTACCAGTTGGCGGCACAGTATATGGGTAAGGGCAACGGCGGCAATAATCCGCCTCCGGCACAAACTGACGATGAAAAAGGCAAACGCAATGTGCAGCCGGTGGCGCAGGTTAGCAGAAATGTTGTATCATCCCTCAGTGCATCGTCAAGCAGAAGTTTCAACACCTCGGTCGGCTCGTCAAAGACTGTGAATAAGAACACAATCGCCGCAGTTGTCGCCAATAACCAGAGTGTAACCGACGGCGAGAGTGTAAAGTTACGGACTACTGAACCTATGTGGGTCGGCTCACGGCTGATACCGCGCAACACCGTAATAGTCGGCTCTGCAAGAGTGCAGGGCGAGAGGCTGGAAATCGAAATATCCTCTATCGAGTGCGACGGCTCCATCTACGATGTGGAGTTGCAGGTCTATGACTCCGACGGTCAGGAGGGTATCAACATTCCCAACTCTATGGAGAGTGACGCGCTCCACGAAATCGGTGCCAATATGGGCAGTACGATGGGAAGCTCGATAAATATCTCCACTAATACCGGAGCGCAGATTGCCTCCGATGTGGGTCGTGGGCTAATAAACGGTGTCAGCCAGTATCTCAACAAGAAGCTGCGAACCGTGAAAGTCCACCTCAAAGCCGGATACCGTGTTATGCTTCACCAGCCGGAAGATATATGATTATTTTACCACTAAATCCACAATCAAATGAATTTCAAACTGTTTTTTATTTCTCTCATTGCCATTATTGGCATGGCAACGCCCGCCTTTGCAAAAGGCAAAAAGACGGCCGATAGTGCCGATAACAACGTGTCGCCTGACTCTGAACAGGTAGCTGAACACGACCTCAATGTGTACGGCTCCAATTACACCGACGGCGACAAGTTCGACGGTCTGACCCGTAAAGTCGGCTTCGACCGCATGATACCGCCTCACGCACTGGAAGTATGCTATGCGAAAACCACGCACATCATTTTTCCGGCTGAAATCACTTATGTCGATTTGGGCAATGAAAATCTTGTCGCCGGACTTGCTGACGGTGCGAAGAACGTGCTGCGTGTCAAATCCGCCTTCAAGTCCTTCAAGCAGGAAACAAACCTGTCGGTCATTACCGAAGACGGCAGCTATTACACGTTTAACGTGAAATTCGCCAAGGAGCCGCTGTTGCTCAGTATTGAAATGACTGACTTTCTCCATGACGGCGAGGCGGTCAATCGTCCCAACAACGCGCAGGAAATCTACCTTGAACGCCTCGGAAGTGAAAGCCCTATGCTTGTTAAGCTGATCATGAAATCAATCCACAAACAGAACAAACGCGAAATCAAACATATCGGGTCAAAGCGTTTCGGGGTGCAGTTCCTCCTGAAATCCATCTATGCCAACAACGGTCTGCTGTATTTCCACACTGAGCTGAAGAACACCTCCAACATTCCTTTCGATGTCGATTTTGTATCGTTCAAGATTGTGGACAAAAAGGTTATCAAGCGTACCGCCATGCAGGAACAGGTATTGGAACCTCTGCGTGCCCAGAACTATGTCGTGGTCGTCCCTGCAAAATCCTCGGAGAGAACGGTGTTCGCATTAGAGAAATTCACAATTCCCGACGATAAGCAGCTTGTGATCGAGGTGGCCGAGAAGGACGGCGGTCGGCACCAGTCCTTCGTGGTGGAGAACGAGGATATTGTTAGAGCCAATGTTATTGACGAATTAAGCATACAGTAATTTATGAGAAAAGCGATGATGATAATCGCTGCCATGCTTGCCCTCTGTGTAGGGCAGGCAATGGCCCAGCGATGCCTCCCCGGAATGTCAGCCGTGGAAATAAAGGCGAACATGGCAGACGGTTTCTATACCGGCAACTCCCGCGACTGCGGCTATTCATTCGGAGTGTATTACTCGGTGTTCAAGGGCGGCGCGAACATTTGGAGCTTCGGCGGCGAGTATCTCCAGACTTACAAGCCTTACGCAGAGAAAGGTCGTATCCCCGTGGCGCAGTTCACGGCGGAAGCCGGATACAATCTACACCTTGTCAGCGACTATTCTCAGACATTCCACCTTTATGGCGGCTTGTCGGCTCTCGGCGGCTATGAAACAGTGAACTGGGGTAAGCACACTCTGTCCGACGGCTCTACGCTCCACAATGGCGACGCCTTCATATATGGCGGTGCGCTCACTCTGCAAGCTGATTTTTATCTCTCAGATAAAATCGCCCTTACAGCCAATGTGAAGGAAAGGTTTGTGTTCGGCAACCCAACGGGGCATTTCCATACGCAGTATGGTGTCGGTGTCAAATTCATAATTGAATGAGTTATGGGTATCAAAGTATTCGACCTTGACATACACAATCTGCCTCTCGCGGATTTTATGCGGGCTATGGGCTATGAGCCGACAGCACGCGACGGCAACCGTCTGACATACGACAGCCCGTATTCCTCTGACGGCTCCATCGTCGTGGATACCGGAAAGAACGGATGGTACGACAGCCAGGAGCCGGAGAAATGCTACGGCGGAATATACGACCTCGCCTATGAGATAACCGGCAGTTGCAACCGATCGGAATTAAATCTTTTCATCGCCGCCAAGATGAAAAAGATTATGGACTTCAAATGTTACGAGGTTCTGGGTAACGGCGAGAGTGCCAATGCTGATATGATACTGGCAATGCCTGTCAAGAACAAAGACGGCAAAAAAGCCGATGTCGGGCAGGAGCAGCCGAAAGAGAAAACCCCGAAGCCGAACCCCGGTCGCAAAATGCGCTTTTAGCCTATGGATATAGACGCTATCAAAGGAATATCCCTTGTGGATTTCCTGCACCGCCTCGGCTACGACCCGACCGGGCGCGACAGCAAAGGTCTGTGGTTTTATGCACCGTACCGCAACGAGAGAAAACCCTCTTTCCATGTCAATCCGCGCAAAAATGTATGGTTCGATTTCGGGACAGGCGAAGGCGGCGACATATTCACTCTCGCAGGAGCGTTGTCCGGCAAGACGGATTTCGTTGAGCAGGCTCAGTACATCGCCGAAAAGATGAATATGCCTGTGGCAGAGCGATACAAACCTGTGCAGTTTGTCGAGGAACCGACATTCGAGAATGTGGCAATATCCAGGCTGGAGTCGCCCGCGTTGCTCCGCTACTTAGAACAGCGTGGCATACCGAAAGATATTGCACAACGCTACTGCGTGCAGGTTGACTATGAGCTTCACGGCATCGACAACGACACCGCCGGGCGTGCCGCAGTCGCCAGACTGCGCCGCGAGTTCGGCGACAGGGTGAGCGACAAATCCGCACTCTATCCCGACCACAAGGATCTGAACGACTTTTTAATGTCGCTCAATCCCAAACAAATCACTAAACCCAAATTCAAATTATGACTACAAATTTCTTTTCACGCATCGGCGATATTCGCCTCACCCCCGGCCGTTTCTTCGGCTTCTGGATTGCTCTGTTCGCAATCGTAATCTCAATGACTTCCTGTTCCGACGACCTCGATGTGCAGCAATCCTATCCGTTCACGGTGGAAGTGATGCCCTACGCTGACAAAATCACGCAGGGGCAGACCGTGGAACTGCGCTTTGAGATAAAGCCGGAGGGCAACTACACCAATACGCTCTACACCATCCGCTATTTCCAGTACGACGGCGAAGGCACGCTCAAACTGGTTGACGGTCCGGTGCTGGTCAACAATGACCGCGTGCTTCTCGAAAGCAAGGTCTTCCGACTCAACTACACTGCCAAAAGTTCCGAGGCTCACAAATTCCTCATCGTGATCGAGGACAATTTCGGCTCAACACCGTGGGAACAGACATTCGAGTTCAACGGCAAGAACAAAGGCGATGATAACGGCGGCTCAATCATCGGTCCGGTTGTCGGTTCCAGAAATAATCTGATTTGCGCAAGCAATTACCATGCGCCAATGCCGCCTGTGGCGGCCGAAATTTTTAGCGAAAATCAGTGGAGCGACTTCATCACGAGGTCGCTCCACTTGCTATATTACGACTTGGCAAATTATATCTCAGTTGTTGATTTTCTTGTTCAGCCATTCATCACGGCGTTGTCTGCACTCTTTGAGAGTATCAGCCACGCAGGAGAACAATTCTCCGTCAGTGTGGCGGTAATCGTATTGATAGTGTTTCTTTCGCCGTGTGCGATAGCCGGTGTAAAACACCTCGTATTGTTCAGTGCCGGGAGTGGTGGTTGTGCTTACTCCGTTGGCAGTCATTTTCGTTGCCATAGTATTTCGGTTTTAGTATTCTACAATCAGTATCCGATATTCAAATGTTATATCGGGGTTGGTTATCTTCCTTTGTTTCAGCCATAAGTGGTGGCTGCCGTACCCATAGACAAAGTAGCGGTCAAGGGGGTACTTGTCTGCAAAATCGGCTACTATCTGCCGTAGCGTTTCCTCGCTGTCGGCATAGAGAATGTGGTTTACAAACTCTATGATGATTTCGGCAACCTTATCATCAAAGATGATGGTCGGATGTTCAAATGTTACGTTCATAATAGGTGGTTTTTATGACCTGCGCCATTGCTGACGCAGGTCTTGTTAGACATTTAGGCGGTCATTCTCGCCCTGATTTCCTTTCGGTGGCTTGCGATAGCCCTTTCTATACGTTCCTGATACTCGCAGACCTTGTTGCAGGCGGCACGGCATTGTATCACTTTGAGAGTCTTTAGGTCTATCTCTATGGTAGCCACTATCTTGCCACCAATTCGTGCGGAGAACACAAGGCTTTCGGGTTTAAGGTAGTATTGACTACTGCCTACACAAATATGCTGTGTGCTGCCTTCCGCATAGTATTCGTCAACGCTGTCAAGGGTCTTGATTTCTATCTCGTTGTCTGTGAACACAAGTCCGATGAAACGACCTTTGAGTTCCTTGAACCTCTTATCGTCCTCAATCGCTTTAAGGCGGTCGGCTTCTCTACGTTCCTTTTCACGCTGGCGGTTGACTTTCCGCACATATTCATCGTGTGCTTCAACGAGATTGGAGGGAGTTATCAGTTTCGGGGAATGGGTATCCCTGCCGAAACGGAGAAATAGCTGACGGGGCGGATGTCGTGGAAATTGCCGTCAAAGCCGTTTCGTGTCAGTTCCGGTATGACCTTGATTTTCGGATAGAGATACTGGTCTGCGATATACTGATAGGTATCGTTATCCTTTCTAATCTCAAAAGGAGAACCGAAAGCGAAGCAGTCAAGATACCACCCCATAGTGCGCTGAATAGCCACAAGCGAGGTCTTTCCATTCGGAGCAATCCAATACTGTCCTATTTCCAGAAAGGCGGGGGATGCCTTCATACCTTTGCGCATTTCCACTATCAGCAGGAACATACGCAATATCTGATACTCCCCACAAGTGGTTATCACGTTGAAATAGGATTTCTGCCGACATTTGCGCTCATAGGTTTCCTTGACTTTAAGTTTCGCCTTGCAGTTGGGGCAGGTGCATCTCTCGGCGGTTTCGTTCATCAGCCAAGAGTGTCCGCAGTCCATACAAGTGGTGCGTCCTTTGGGCAGACGGAAGGCATAGTGGTTGATGGTGTTGGTGAACGCCCAACGGCGTGGGGCGGTAGGGAGTGGGCGAAGATGCCCACTCTGTGCCATTACCGCTTTTTCGTATTTCGTTCTCGGTTTCATAGTCGTAATATGTTAAAAGTCAAAAAGACTGGGTTGTGCGATTTGGGGATTGTTCTCGGTCGTTTTCTTCTCGGAGGTCTTGGGCCTGCGCATTTTCGCCATTTCCTCGTCACGGAGTTTGTTGATGGCGTCCTGCCGTGCCTGTTCCTTTTCTTCCTCTGTCAGTTCTACCGTATGGTTTACTACCACTTGGCAGTTGGTGGCTGTATTGCTTACCTCGATTTCCGGCTCATCCCAAAAGTGCATTGCCCAGCCGAAGATTTCATCGTCGGTAAAACCGCAACAACCGCTTTTCTTGACCTCTCCGATGATATAGGCGCAACACTGCTCCATCGTCTTGGAGGGATTTGCCAGCCTGACCGCTACGAGAGGGTCGTTTTCCGCCCTTATCATAAGGTACTGGGCGATTGTGTCTTGGAACGCTTGTGTTCCTTTCATTGTGTTCGTTGCCATAGTCGTAAATGTTTTAGAGTGTCGTTATCCAATAGATTATCCCTGCTGCCGTTAGGATTGAGATTATCCACCCAACACCTCGGCAAATTGGTTTCAGTATCGCCCAAAGAAGCACTCCGACAATCAGACCTGCCATAATCCCTATCACTCTTGCCGCCTTTTTTAATGCGGTATGAGCTGGAGAAGGAGTGAAGCTCGTTTTGTTGATATGTCTGTCGTTCAGTGTCATAAGGCGATATTTTTTTAATGCGTATAATCGCTGTTTGAAGTTTGTTCGCTCGTTGACACACTTGCACGACGGGAGGAAAGGGGTGTTCTGCACTTGCCGGAAAAAATACTACCGACCAACGGGAGCTGTGGAGATTTTTTCAGACAAATGCAAAAGAATACCCCGTCCCGGCGTGTTCATCAACTCCGAGCGAACAGACTTTGAACCCCGATTATTATCCGCGATAAACATAGAGCTGGCAACGCCCCGGTGGGTGACACTGAACGGCAGACATACAAGAAATGCTATCCGTAAGATAATAGCAATGTCCATAAATATGCCCGAAGCTAATGTATGTCATACTCTCTCACCGATGATAATGTCTATACTTTCATTAGAAACCGCTATGACAGCCCCGGTATAAGGCAATGTATGTGTCGGGGACGACCCCGGAATTTATGGAGGGATCGGCACCGAAACATTCTTTGCCGCCGTGGGCCGTAACAAACGGAGAGTGGCGAGGCGGCTCAAATTCCTTATCAATGAGCAGGCGTTAAGAACACGGGCTGTCGATTAGAAGTCTTGTGTGTGCGACATCCCTGTCGCAATCTCACAAGGCGTATGAGGCAGCCGGTGTTCAGCCGGCTCCCATAGTCGGTGTGCGGTCGGAGGGTGTCAGTGAAGCCTGCTTCGCCGTCACACTCCGACGGCATAGCCGACGACAATACCGTGAGCAGCCACGCCTCTCGCAGTTTTCGCAGAGTCGGACAAACAACATTGATTTTTTTCTTGGCTGAATAGTCTATAATCCGAATTAAAGTGTTATATTTGCAAAATAATTACAAATACAGCATTTGAAATGGTATTAGAAATCGCTCTCACCAACTTTTTCTCGATTAACGAGAAAATAACGCTTGACTTACAGGCTGCCAATATACAGACAAAGGAAGCCCGCGCCCTTGCCGAAAACACATTCAGCGTCGGCGGAGAACGGCTTTTGAAGACTATTGCGATATACGGAGCAAACGCATCAGGCAAAAGCAACATAATCAAGGCTGTCAAGGCTGCGGTGGATATGATTCTGGATTCTCACAACTATAATGAGGGTGACAGTTTCGGTTTCAAACCTTTCAAATTTGGCGGAGATGATGCTCCGAGTGAGTTCTACATACGTTTTATCGTCAATGAGATAGAACATGAATATTCTTTTTCCTGCACACGTGAGGAAATCATTACCGAAAGCCTTTACTATTATCCCAAAGGGAGGAAGGCTCTGATATTCTCCCGTGATGAACGTAAATCCGGAGGGAAGAAGGAGAAATATGAGTTTACGACCGTAATACGCCGTCCGATGGATGTGGCGTCGAACACCTCACGCAAAACGCTTTTCCTGTCGCGTGCAAGCCAGATGGATCGTGACAAAGCAAAGGAGATATACCGATGGTTCAACGAACAGCTTGTATTCAGTTATCGCGGCAATACATCAGCGGTGACAGACAGATTTCTCGGAGATAACAAGGATGCGGTCCTTCGTGTCCTTAAAGCCGCCGACAGCGACATTGTGGAGTTTTCATACAAAGACGGCGAACTGACGACATTCCATCGCCGCAATCCTTCACTTCCGTTTGACTTCAATACGGAAGAATCCGAAGGTACAAAAATATTGTTCAGGATAATGCTCACGGTAATGGATGTTGTCCGCAATAATAAGACAATGTTTCTTGACGAAGTGGAAACGAGCCTGCACACCCGGCTTGTTGAGTATCTCATCAACCTGTTCCACAACAGCAGGTCGGCGCAGCTCATATTTACGACGCACAACACCCATCTGCTCGACATGACACGCTTCCGCAAAGACCAGATTTTCTTTGTGAACAAGCGCGATGACGGCTCCAGTGACCTTTATTCACTTTTTGATTACAAGGACTTCCGCGAGAAGATGGATCTGGAGAAAGCATATCTCCAGGGTCGTTTCGACGCCGTGCCTTATGTCAACGAATTTGAAAATATCTGACTATGGCACGAAAAGCGAAACAGCCGAGAGGCAAGAAAATGAATCCGACATTCTTCGTTTTCTGCGAAGGGAAAACAGAGGCGGCATACGTTGATTTGCTGCGCCGCAGTTTTCGTGTGCCGGTTGAAATCATTGCAAGAGTGAGCGATTCCAATATATCCCAGCCGTATATCGACAGATGCAAAAGGGAGAGGTTTACAACATCAGCCGACAAGACATTTCTGATGTTCGACCTTGATGTGCCCGGTATGCTCTCTCATCTGTCAAAGATAAAGGATGCCATACTTCTGCTTTCCAATCCTTGTATAGAATATTGGTTTCTGCTGCACTATGCTGATGTCAACCGTGAAATATCGTCGTCAGAGTGTCTGGCTCTTTTGAGAAGCAAAGACCCGGCTTATTCCAAAGGAGAATTTTCAACGGCGATGAAAAGAATACTGATTGAGAACATAAGTGATGCTGCGGCACGCGCCAAAGATAAAGAGGTTTATGCCAACCCGTCCTCGACCGTTCATCTGTTGACAAAGGAGATAATCCGTATTTGAAACAGACCGAAAAATCCGTTGATTTCATCCTCAAATCATCCGTGAGTCGGACAAACGCGGCTGATAGGGGTTATTGGGGCAATATGGCATTTTGAACCGTGAGCCTGAAAAATTATCTTATCGTGAGTAAAAGGTATTTTTAACGCTTTGGCTCATTGATAATTGGAGATAAAGTATTAACTTTGCAATACCGAAATATTATTTCGGAGAAGAACATTGAAATAGCAGAATGAGTCATTAGTGAGTCGGCTCTCTACTACTTCTCTAAATCTTTGTAAATCAGTGCATTGAAAGTTATAACCCCGAAATCTCCGGGGTCACAATCAAAAAATGGCATAACGCCGCAAAGCGCTGAAAATCATTTGATTTTCAGCGCTTTGCTTTTTTGCCGAAACCTCAGTTCTGCGCAGAATACAGAGGTTGCGGGTGAGTCATTAGTGAATACTTATTCCGCTGATGGATTTACCGCCGCTTCTTTGGCCGCCTCTTTTGCCTCATATTCCTCTTCAGCAGCTTTCAGCAGAGCCTGCGACTTGGGGTCGGTCTGCCAGTGGAACGGTACGAAATCTCTATTGGGGTTGACCCATGACGGTTTGCGGAACGCCAGAATGATGAAGGGCAGTATCACAAACAGGGCGACACCTCCGAACAGAACGGCATACCATACAGTCTTCGAACCCATTGCGATCTGGTCCGGCGGAAGGAAGCTGAGCACAAATGCCAGAAGCGAACCGAGGAATCCGACGCCGGCGACAACCCACAGCAGCAGGTTGCCCTTGGCTCCGATGCGGAACGGACGTTTGGCGTTTTTCATCGAATAACGCAGACGTATCACCGATGCGAACATCAGCAGGTAGGCGATAAGGTAGAGCAGTACTGTGAGTTGCGAGAGAATCTGGTAGAAGCTCTCTACCGAAGGCATCACGACAAACAGCAGTGAAAGCAGCGTCACGGCCCCGCCCTGAACGAGAAGTATGTTTCTCTGTACGCCGGCTTTATTGGTTTTCTGGAAGAACGGGGGCAGATAGCCTGCCTGTCCCACGGCGAACACTCCCTTCGACGGACCTGCCACCCAGGTCAGCACGCCTGCCAGTACACCCATTGCCAGCGCTATGGCTATTATGGGAGTGAACCAGTTCATGTGGAAAGCCTGGAAATAGTTGTCGAAGCCCACGAGAAGACTTTGTACAAGATTGATGTCTTTCGACGGGATGATTACGCCGAGCGCATACGTGCCGAGCACGAATATCAGCACCGTGACAAGCGCACCGCCGAATACGGCTTTCGGATAGTTGACGGTTGGATTCTTGATGTCACGTACGTGCACGCCCGACATTTCCATGCCGGCATAGAAAAGGAATATTGAGGCCGCCAGCACTACGTTGTCGAAGTTGGAGAGGTCGGGGAAGAAATCGCCGTGGAAGTTCATCTGCGACTGGCCTCCGGTGGCAAGATATACGACACCGCATACCACGAGTATGCCTGCGGGAATGATGGTGCCCACCATACCTCCGATTTTAGAGATCTTGCCCACCCAGCCGAGTCCTTTCATTGAAATCAGGGTGGCAATCCAGTATATGGCGAGCACTGCCGCTATGGTGTAGAGTTTATTTGCGGCCAGATGGGAGTCGGCAACGTGGTCCATGCCTATGAATGCAAGCGACACGGCGCCGAACGTAAGCACGGTTGGGAACCATATGGTGCTCTCGACCCATTGCAGCCAGATGCCCAGAAAGCCCGCTTTGCTGCCGAACGCTTCGCCAATCCAGCGGAACATACCGCCCTGCTGGTAGGGAAATAGTGAGGCGAGCTCGGCTGCCACGAGCGATACGGGAATGAGGAAGACAAGGGCTGCGAATAGGTAATAGAATGCCGAACTTACGCCATATTCGGCTTCGGCTGGGAGTCCTCGCAAAGAAACTACGGCCACTATGTTCATTATCATCAGCGTGCCGACGCCCAACTTGGCGGCCGACTTCACGGTCGCTTTGGTGGAGGATGTGGTTGTTGTAGCCATAATGGAATTTTTTAAATGTTTTTTATCTTTAGAAAACTGGTTTTAAACAGCCTCCAAGTCTGAGATAGTGACTCTGTCGCCGTTCATGACGCCAAGCCGTAGAATATGTGCGAATTCTTTTACGGCCGCCTGTGCCTTGACGGAATTTCCGGCTGTGTCGAGTGGCGGAGCGAAAGCGGCTATGCCGAGTACGCCGGGGATGACGCCGAGCACACCTCCGCCGACACCGCTTTTTGCAGGCACTCCGGAGGTATAAAGCCAGTCGCCTGAATGCTGGTAGAAACCGACAGTGGCGATAAGAGTGGTGATTTTGGGCGCGATGGCCGGATCGAACACGCTTTTATGTGTGAGGGGATTGATGCCGCCTGAGGCTATCGTGGCCGCCATTACAGCCAGTTGCTCCGATGTGATGCCGAGGGAGCATTGGCGCGTATAGAGGTCGAGGCTCATGTCGGGGTCATCATAGATGCGGTTGTAGTTTTTGAGCAGCCATGTTATGGCCCTGTTGTTGAAGTTGGTGGCGCTCTCGCTTTTGTATAGTTCGTCGATGAGCACAGGGGCCGAGCCGCAAAGGTCGGTGATGTTGCCCGTTATCGCTTTCCATTTGGCTTCGGAGTCACCTTTTGGGTCAATCATGGAGCATGCCGATATAGCGCCTGCGTTGACAAGCGGTGTCGACGGGTGGTCATTCTCCAGGAGTATGGCGAAGATGGAGTTGAACGGGAGGCCGGTCGCATCGGCGCCTATTGCCTCAAGCACTCCCTGCGGTGTATGCTGCCGCATCGCAAGGATGGCTGTGGGGACCTTCGACACTGACTCTATGCCGAAGCGGTAGGCCGTATCTCCGAAGTTGAATGCCGTGCCGTCGGGCAGCATCACGCTCAGCCCGAAAAGTGATGAGTCGATATTTGCCAGATATGGAATGTAGTCGGCATTCTTGCCTCCCGATATTCCTGATGCATAGGTGTAGGCCTGTCGGGCGGCGTCCTCTATCTGCCGGCGTGTAAGTATGATGTCCATATATATCTGCTTTGGGTTAAAATAGTCCGACAGCCGGCGCCCGACCGTAGTCATCGGTGGCCGCCGGCTGTCGGGAATATATGTGGCGGAGATTGACGGTTTACTTACCGGTGTGGTTGAATGTCTTTGCCACGAGAGGCACGTTTTTCTCCATCGAGATACGTGTGGTAGTCGGGTATTCGAGCGCGTTCAGTTCGGCGACGGCGAATCGGATGTCGTTCAGGAGCTGGTCGGCCATGTCGCGGCTGAAGCCCTGTTTGCACAGCACGCGCATGACGACGATGTTCTCGATATTGGCCGGCAGTGTGTAGGCCGGTACCATCCATCCTTTCTGGGCAAGTTTGTCCTGAAGGTCGAAGAGAGTCCATTTTGCAGTCTTCTGTACTTCGGGCTTCATAAGCCACGTGAAGATAGGATTGGGCACATCGGGCGAGTAGGGCTGGAATTCGGGCATGGCGCTTACCTGCGAGTGGAGGTATTTGGCTACTGACAGCGAGTTGAACTGGACGTTCTTGTAGCCCTCGAATCCGAGACGTATGAACTGATAGTACTGACCCAGGATCTGTGCGGCCGGACGCGAGAAGTTCAGGCCCACCTGACTGATTTCGGCGCCGAGGTAGTTGACGCTGAACGACATTACGTCGGGGAGATATTTCTTGTCTTTCCATACTACCCAGCCCAGACCCGGGTATACAAGGCCGAACTTATGGCCTGATGTACTGATCGACAGCACCCATTTGAGGCGGAAGTCCCATTTGACCTCCGGGAAGAGGAACGGCAGGATGAAGCCGCCTGTGGCTGCATCGACGTGGATAGGTATGTCATATCCGGTCTTTGCGTTGTATTCGTCAAGAGCCTTGTCGAGAGCTTCCACGTCGTCGTTCAGGCCGGTCCAGGTCACACCCTGGATTGGCACGATACAGATAGTGTTCTCGTCGCACATCTTGAGCGCTTCCTCCGGGTCGAGGGTGGTTTTCTCCAGTGTCAGAGGCACGGTACGCATCTCTATCTGCCAGAGCTGGGCGAATTTCTCCCATACCACCTGATAGCCCGTAGAGATCACGAAGTTCGGCTTGTCGAATGGTTTGCCCTCTTTCTGACGGCGTTCGCGCCAGCGGATCCAGGCTGCGATGCCGCCGAGCATACAGGCTTCCGACGAACCGATTGCCAGCGCTCCCGTTTTCCATTTGGCGGTCTCGGGAGTGTTCCACAGATTGGCCACTATGTTGATGCACTTGCCGTTCATTACGGCAACGCGCGGATATTCGGTCTCATCTATATAGTTGATGTTGATGGCCTCGTTCATAAGACGGGTGGCATATTCATCCATGTAGGTGGTTACGAATGTGGCGAGATTGAGTCGCGGCTGAGTCTGCGCGAAAGTCTCGTCTTTTACCATCTGGTAGGCGATTTCAGGAGTGGTGGGGCCGGCCGGGATACGGTCAACGGGAGCTGCCTGAAGCATGGCGTCTGAACCGAACACATCGGTCTTGGCATCGCCATTGCGGAAGTTGGGGTCAAGTTTTGGATCGAGCATATTAAATTGGGTTTTATGAATTTTTTCAGGCAGATAAATAAGATGTATGTTCCTTTCGTATGTTACAGTTATTTAAGTCCTGTCTTTGTACTATAACATTATCGGTACCGCAAAAGTTGAAAGACGTCGTATAAAATTTTAAACAGCCTCTTTGTCTCGGTATTTTCGTTTTTGTCGGCATACCGAGGGAACAAAACAGCCGGCGCATTGTTCAGTTTCTATAACCCTATTTATTTGAAATGGACTGGATAGTACACACATTGCGCGATAATCCGTCGCTTGCCGTGTTCCTCACGCTCGGAATCGGCTTTTTTATAGGACAGCTTAAATTCAAATCCTTCTCGCTGGGAACGGTGACTTCTGTGCTGCTCGTAGGCGTCCTCGTAGGACAGCTCGATATTCCCGTGCCCGGACCTATGAAAGATGTGTTCTTCCTGCTGTTCCTGTTTGCTATAGGCTACAGCGTGGGCCCGCAGTTCTTCCAGGCACTCAGGGGCGACGGACTCAAGCAGGTGCTTTTTGCTGTAGTTGTGTGCGTGCTGTGTCTGCTTTCCACCTGGGGCGTGGCACTTTGCATGGGATACAATGTAGGTGAAGCTGTAGGACTGCTGGCCGGTGCGCAGACTATGTCGGCCGTCATCGGTGTAGGCACCGATACAATCAATTCGCTTGATATAGCCGATGCCGAGAAACAGAAAATGATTGGCATGATACCCGTGTGCTATGCCGTGACGTATGTATTCGGTACTATCGGCTCGGCCTATCTTCTTGCCAATCTCGGCCCGAGACTTCTCGGAGGTATTAAAAAAGTAAAGGCCGAGACCGCCGAGCTTGAAAAGAAACTCAATTATGGCTCCGCTTCGACCGACCCCAACTATATTAAGGCGCAGCGTCCGGTAGTCTTCCGGGTCTACAAGGTGACGGATCCGTTTTTCTCCACGCCGCGCAGTGTGGCCGAGGCCGAGGACTATTTCCTGCAGAAAAAGAGAAACATCTATCTCGAACGCGTGCGCACCGCTTCCGACGGGAAAATTTATGATATGAATCCCGGCCTTGACATAAAAATATCAACGGGCGATGAAATCGTGCTCAGCGGACGCCGTGAGTTCATAATCGGCGACGAGAGCTGGATCGGACCCGAAGTGGAGGATTCCGCATTGGCCGATTTCATGGCCGAGGACCTCGATGTCACCGTTGCCTCCAAGACCCTCGCCGGCATGACTGTCGACGATTTACGCCGCCAGAAGTTCATGTATGGCGTGGCTATAAAGAGCATATACCGCGGTGGAGTGCCTATACCGGTCCTCGCGCAGGTAAAGATACGCCGCGGCGATGTGATTTCCGTTGTCGGACTTGAACGTGAGGTGAACGCAGCCGCCAAGGAAATAGGCTATGCCGACCGCCGCACCACAAAGACCGACCTTGTGTTCGTAGGCCTCGGCATATTCTTCGGCGGTTTGCTCGGCTCGCTGTCAGTGCATATAGGAAAGATACCTCTGAGCCTGAGCATCAGTGGCGGAGCGCTGATCGCCGGCCTCGTGCTCGGCTGGCTTCGCTCCAAGCATCCTACCTTCGGCCGCCTGCCACGCTCCTCCGTGTGGCTGATGGACAACCTCGGACTTAACATGTTTATCGCAGTGGTAGGCATCTCCTCCGGGCCATCGTTCATCTCCGGGCTGAAGGAGGTAGGCGTAATACTCTTCCTGATGGGCGTTATCGCCACCTCAATACCTCTCATACTCGGCACAATCATCGGTAGCCGCATATTCAGATTCCCCTCCGCCATAACGCTTGGATGCTGCGCGGGAAGCCGTACCACGACAGCCTCGCTCGGCGCCGTGCAGGATGCGATCGGCAGCTCGATACCTGCAATGGGCTACACCGTGACCTACGCCATAGGCAACACGTTGCTCATCCTATGGGGCGTAGTGATCGTATTGCTGATGAGCTGACACCATCCGTCCCCGCTTCCGCTGCGCCTGAAATTATACATACCGTAACTCCCCGCCGCCCGAAAATCCTCTTGGTCCATGGCCTCCGGCCATATGTTCGTTATTTTACGGACAACTTTTTCCGTTGCTCTTTTTTATTTGAACCGCATTGCACAAGCCGTGCGTCCCTACAATTCGAGGTTTTGCAACACTCAATTGCACAGCCTCTGGCGGCCGCGAAACATTCTGAAAATCTGATAATAAACCCGGACGTCGTGCAACCCGCCATACGGCAGGTTGAAATACTGTGATGCTTCTACCGCGAGTATGGCGCTCCTTACCTCGCCGCTAACCGGATTCAACCCGCGACGACCGCGGGTTGTACCGGTTTTATCGGACAGTAATAATGTACATTACTCATGAAAGTCCTTGCCGATAAGCCTGTCGAGCCGTTCGGCATGGGCTTTGGCGCGTCCTCGGAATGTGGCGAGCTGCTCCTTGTCAGTGTTTCCGGCAATTACCATGCCGCCGGAAAAGACATACCCGCCCCATTCCATCTGGCAGTGGTTAGATATTCCGGCGAAAGGTGGCATCAGGTCGTCGATTGTCATTTTCTGCGCACCGTAACGGCTGTACATATCCGCTGAGCCTCCTGCTGTAAATGAAGCGATGAGCCGCTTGCCTTTCAGCTTATCGCCTCCGCGTCCATATGCGAAGCCGTATGTCAGCACTTCCTCCATCCACTTGTGCATGACCGAGGGACAGCTATACCACATGATCGGGAACTGGAGCACGATCGTGTCGGCATCAATCAGTTTCTTCTGTTCTGCCGCCATATCTATATTGCCGTCTGGATAGAGTTCCGTTATGTTGCTTATCTCCGCATCGGGATTGATGCGCGTGAATTCATCAATGATAGCTCTGTTGGCTACCGAATCTTTCCAGTAGGGATGACCTATTATTATCAAAATCTTTCTCATGGTTTGTGACATTATTTGATATAATTTACAACTTTATTTGATGGGTTAAGTTCATTCTGGTCAAGAAGTTGAAGATTTTTAACCATGTGAAGTGTTCCCTGCTTGTATTTCTGGAAGTGGGCAGAGGCTATATGTAAGCGATATGCTTCCTGAGAAGCATACGTTTCGAGAATTGTGATGTTACAGGGGGTATCCTTTTCCTGCACCGCATACATGGTAAGCACTCCGGGTTCTGTGCGCAAGGATATTTCGCCCACTTCGGTTGCAAACTTTATATACTCGTCAAGATATGCAGGATCGACTTCCACTTTCGACAGGCGGATTATACCGTCGGCCGACATCGGTAATTTAGCGCACATTGTCGGGTTATCGTTTTTTTCATAAATGACTCCATATTCTTCGTTCTCCGCGGGGAAAATAAACCGTGGATCGTCTATCTTATCTTGCGCAGCCATGTGAAACTGCATGGATATCGCAAATATGGCTGCGTAGGCGATAATTTTGACTTTCATGTTGCCAATGTTTATAACATTATTTTTTTCGTCTGAATCATATTGCCGTCTTTATATCTGACAATATATATGCCTTTAGGCAGATTTTCAGGCCCTGAAATCCTCTGTCCTGAAAGATTGTATATAGCCATATCTTTATCAGTGGCATAATCAGAAGCAACAGACTCTATCCCGGCAAGACTTTCATAGCCGATGGCCTTCAACCAATCTGAAATCAATGTTGCCGCGTTAGATGTCTGCGAAGACCGTATCCATAAGCTCGGAGTAAGAAATTTCCCGTCCGGAATCAGATGCTTGGCATCGCTTTCTACACCGCTGATTCCACTACTTGCACTCGATACAATCAGACCGATATTCTTGCCTGCCATTTCCGCCCCGTGCTGAAACAGAAATGTCTGCAACGGAGCTGCCATGTTGCTCCACCAAAGCGGAGCACCGATGATGATGGTTGAATACTGAGAAAGGTCAACACTCACAGGATCGATTGCCGGATATGAGGCGGCATCATTTGGGTTATTGCGGATTGCCGCTATCTGGGCACTCCCGATAGCATAGTTGTTGGCGGCATAGTCCAGTCCTTTCTCTGCCGGTTCTATCTCCACGACATCACCCTCAATCTGATTGCGCAGTTCTGTCACTATGCGTTCCACATTATTTGTGTAACTGTAATAGACTATCAGCGTTTTTGCCTGCCCTGCCAATACGGACATAGCTGCAATCATCCAGGAAATCAGTATTTTGTTCGTTTAGACTGTTAGGGTGTAACGCTAAATATATCAGCGATATACATCTTTTACATTGTACTAATAATGTACTGAATGAGCAGTTTAAGTACAATCACAAACAGCCATTTAAGTTTAATTCGCAGGCGTTAGTTATTTTTAGTTCTATTCTTTTGCCTTGTTTTTCTTCTTTCGGTGGTCGGTATGGAGATAGAGATAGGGGCTGGCGAAAAGAAAAACCGATAGGGGCATTTCTCTTTTGCCCGGTCAATATTTATAGGTTTGGCTCAGTATAGATGTGTATATCTATGGCCGCACCAAACTATGTCATTTAATTTATATATCCTTGGCAGTTATAAAATATTGGGAAATATTCCAGTCTTGGCATTTTGATTCCTTGCGTATAAATGATGCCCCATCCTTTACAACTGTAAAATCTTCACGACCGCCTTTCACTTTTCCAATCTGGTTATGTTGTCTATATTCAAGAAATTTATTAGACGGAATTAAAAATACGCCCAGATAGTCCGCAGCAAGACATAAATAGTCAATATGTTCATCACTTATGATATTCGGGTCTATACTATACCACCAGTTCTTATGGGGAAACCCATAATTCTTGGAACCACGATAGTATATGCGCCCAAGTGGAGTGGTAAATATCCTTTTCCTTCCAATTTGCTTAATATCTGAGTGTTTCAGATGCAATAAGCCTATCACTTGCTCCAAAGAGAGAGCATATGCTTCTTTCGACATTACTAATGATTGCTAATGATTTTGTGTAGAATGGTACAAAGATAGTGAAATAGTTGTTAATATCCTAAGATTTAGCTATCTTTGCAACAAAACTTTTCTCAGCAATTCCCAGCATGAATACAGTTAGGATAATATTATTGGCAATATGTCTGTCAATTTACGGTGTTACTTGTAACGCCCAACTTCGCAAGTCTGTAACTGTTGAAAAAGTTAAAACTTTTACCAACGGTTCAGTTAGGCTTAACAGATCTATTATTGAAGATGATGAGGTATATTCTGTGACTCTTAAAAACAATTCGCGATACTTTGAGCCTATTGTTCTCTTTCTTGGCACGAAAGATGAAATGTTGACTAATTTGAAAGATTTATCAGCAGCATTGGAAGAAGGTAAAAAAGGTGAAATATTCGATTTCCAAAGTTGTGGGCAAAACTATCAGTTGACATTTCACAAAGTTCTTGGACAAAGATGTTTCAAGGTATGGGAAGAACATAATGTCCAATCGGATTTTGGGAATTTCTATAAATCCACAATTGATGATATCATAGAATATTTCAATAAAAAGGAATAATGAATTTTCGGATTCCTAAGGTTGACCTTTGGCATATTGGGGATATTTTCAGCGTATCGGAACGATATGCGGCTTGGAAAATTCCCTAATATGCTAAGGAATTTCCTGACGGTGTAATTTCCGTGTCACTTCGGAATGGTGAATATTGCTGCACTCGGTATAGTGGTTTGCCATTGTACCGGGCGTAATGATTATAGTCGGTTATGGGTGGAGAGTTTTGGGATTACAGGTAATACCTAAACATAAACTCGCTCCACCCTTAATCCGACTCTTTGGGCAATGAGAAAAACAAAAAGCGTTCATAGCAGTGGCTGCGGCTTGAGGCGATGACTTTTTTCGGAGAAAAGGAAATCCCGAAACATATCCTTGCCTTCCTTCTTCTCTCACTGCCCATAGTCATAACAACGGCAACGTTCACTATAATAATTATAGCAGACCACCGGGATTGAATCACCCTTTTCGGGATACTGAAAAGGTATCTTGCCGATATTGGATTTACGATGTTTTTTCTCATTGCCACAATATCATTTTCACGTTATTGACCCATGCATTCCTTGCACTCTTGCACGGTCTGATTTTTCTTTAATGATTATCCGCAAAAGTACCCAAAGGGATAAATAGAGAGGGAGGCCAGTGGCCTCCCTCTAATGTGCATTTAAG
>PPYF01129894.1_pt1 | contig 20416 bp, 10 predicted proteins | sample 1559871 | NCBI WGS metagenome assembly PPYF01 (sample SAMN08240021, study PRJNA423297) | Human gut metagenome, whole genome shotgun sequencing project. | reverse complement strand
AGATACTGATATCCCTTTATATGAGCCGGAACACCTATCTCATGAATGATATCCGTCACCTGTGTCTCAAGGGATTTTTTCTCCATATATGTATCATCAAGTGGCTCAGTGTCACCGGATGCTCTCTTTACATACACAAGTACCACATCAGAACCGGCATTACCGTTTATCATGTTGTATGCTTCATCACTACTTCTTGCTGTTCCTAAAAACTCCATGCCCTTTAATAAACTCTGCATGTTTTTCTTTTCGTCTGCTACTGCGACATTTAAAGTGCTCATCAAACTCTCCTATGCCGCCAATTACTGTCATGTCAAAACAAATTGTATGCTTTTATGATAACACATTTTGTCGAATTTTGTCGAGAGCGTATTTTTTTTTTAATTTTATGTAACCATTCAGCCCACGCATATTCGCAAAACTGCACGATACCCGTGCTTTCTCTATTCTTCAAACTGAGAGTTATACAGCTCTGCGTAAAATCCGTTCGGATTGTCTGCAAGAATGGCTCTTGCTATTGTCAAAAGCTGCTTTTGTCCCTGTGACACATTGGATGCATCCTCGTTGAGCTCCATATCGTAGCCACCCGGCAATGTCTGGATAAAGTGATGCGCATGTGCTGCCTTTGCTGCCGCGATGACCTCCTCATCTGTGGCATCCAGACGGCCGTAGCGGATATTTTCCATAATGGTGCCCTTAAAGAGCCATGTGTCCTGCAATACCATGCCGAATGCATCTCGCAGATCGGCTCTGTTGTAATCCCTGATATCATGTCCGTCTACAAGAATGGCACCTGAGCTTACATCATAAAATCTCATAAGAAGCTTGACCATGGTAGTCTTTCCCGCTCCTGTCGGTCCAACGATAGCAACCTGCTGTCCCGGCTTTACCTTTGCAGAAAAATCATTGATGATGATCTGGTCAGGATTATAACCAAAGTGTACATGCGAAAACTCTACACTTCCCTCGATATGGTCTGGCTTTACAGGATTTTCCACTGTTATATCCTCTTCCTCCTCATCGAGGAACTCAAATACACGCTCAGATGCAGCCGCCATCGACTGAAGCTGGTTTGCCACCTGCGCTATCTGCTGGATTGGCTGTGTGAAATTCTTCACATACTGTATAAATGCCTGGATATCACCGATTGTGATGACATTCCTTATGGCAAGTATACCACCTGAGATGGCTACTCCCGCATATCCTAAGTTTCCTACAAACTGCATGATAGGCATCATAAGTCCTGAAAGGAACTGTGATTTCCATGCGGATTTGTAGAGCACATTGTTGGCCTCCTTAAAGGTCTTTACAGTCTCTGCCTCTTTATTATATGCCTTTATGACGAGGTGGCCTCCGTACACCTCCTCGACCTGTCCGTTTATGTGTCCCAGATACTCCTGCTGCTGTCTGAAGTATTTCTGTGAATGCTTTATGACAAACGAAATAAGTATCATCGAAACTGGCAGGATAACGAGTGAAATCAGCGTCATGAGCGGTGAAATAGACAGCATCATGACCAGTGTACCGACCAAAGTGGCAACAGATGTAATAATCTGTGTGATACTCTGGTTCAAGCTCTGTCCGAGTGTGTCCACATCGTTTGTGATACGCGAAAGTACCTCACCATATGTCCTTGACTCGAAATACTTCATCGGCATACGGTTGATTTTGCTCGTGATGTCCTTACGCATCCTGTAGCAGGTCTTCTGCGTGATGCCTGTCATGATAAGTCCCTGGGCAAACATAAAGATGGCACTCACCACATATAAAGCCAGCGTAAACAAAAGAACCTTTGCAATATAATCAAAATCTATGCCGCCTGTTCCTGCAATCTTGTTCATGAGTCCCTCGGCAAGCGCAGTGGTGGCTTTACCCATGACCTTCGGTCCTGCAACGGAGAAGACAGTCGAAACTGCTGCAAAAATCATAACTGCAATGATAGCAGCCCAGTATCTGCCGAGATACTTTATGAGTTTCTTTGTAGAGCCCTTGAAATCCCTGGCCTTTTCTGTGACCATTCCGGGGCCACGTCCCATTGGTCCTCTTGGCCTCTTAGGAGGCATCTTAAACTGTTCGTTATTATTCTCACTCATCTTACATGCCCTCCTTTTTGTTATCATCAATTCCAAGTTCCTTGGCTGAAAGCTGTGACTGTGCAATCTGCATATATACATCGCAATTTTTAAGAAGCTCCTCGTGGGTGCCTTTTCCTACGATTTTACCGTCATCGAGCACGAGAATCTGGTCAGCATGAATAATCGTGCTGATACGCTGTGCCACGATAATGACGGAAGCATTCTCTGTAACCTCTGCTAAAGCTGCACGCAGACGCGCATCAGTCTTCATATCGAGTGCTGAAAAGCTGTCATCAAACACATAGATATGAGGATCCTTTGCGATAGCTCTTGCTATGGCAAGCCTCTGCTTCTGACCTCCTGACACGTTGGAGCCGCCCTGTGCGATTGAGCTTTCATACCTGTCATTCTTTGTCTCGATAAACTCAGAAGCCTGTGCGATATCCGCAGCCTTTTTTATCTGCTCATCACTCGCGTCTGCTTTACCAAAGCGCAGGTTTGAGGCGATGGTTCCCGAAAAAAGAATACCCTTCTGCGGAACAAAGCCTATTGACTCGCGAAGCTCGCTTAGTGTGTAGTCTCTGATATCGTGTCCATCAAGCTCTATTGAGCCTCCAGTCACGTCATAGAAACGCGGAATCAGGTTTACAAGTGTAGACTTTCCACAGCCGGTACTTCCGATGATAGCTGTGGTTTTGCCCGGCTCCGCCACAAAATCAATGTCTGAAAGCACATCCTCCTTTGCTCCCGGATATCTGAAATCCACATGGTTGAAACGGATAACACCTCTGTGATCAGCCTCAGTAACAGGCTCTTTTGGATCATTTACAGTGCTGTTTGTCTTTATAACCTCATCGATACGCTCTGCCGCAACACCAGCTCTCGGAAGCATGATGGACATGGCTGAAAGCATGAGGAATGACATAACAATCATCATGGCATATGTAATAAACGCAGTCATGGTACCTACCTGCATAGAACCCTTGTCTATTCTGCCTGCTGCAACCCACACGATACCAAGTGTGATGCAGTACATGATCATGGACATACCCGGCATCATAAAGGTCATGACACGGTTTGTAAACAGCTGTGTGCGTGTAAGCTCACGGTTAGCCTCATCAAACCTCTTTTCCTCCTCCTTCTCACGGCCGAAAGCCCTGATAACGGAAAGACCTGTAAGAATCTCACGAGAAACAAGGTTTACCTTGTCTACAAGACTCTGCATAATCTTGAACTTTGGCATCGCAATGCCAACCAGTGTGAAAATAAAAACCATGATGGCAGCAACCGCAATGGCAATCACCCACTCCATGCCGGATTTGGTCTGTGCCACCTTGATGATACCACCGATACCAACGATTGGCGCGTAAAGCACCATACGAAGCATCATAGTAGTAACCATCTGAATCTGCTGTATATCATTCGTGCTTCTAGTAATCAGTGATGCCGTAGAGAATTTGTTAATCTCGGCATTTGAAAAACCTACAACCTTTGAAAAGGTCTTCTCCCTCAAATCCCTGCCGACAGCGGCACCGACCTTTGAAGCCGCAAAACCTACAACACATGCTGCTATAAGCATAATTGCTGCAAAGGCTGCCATCTTGGCTCCTGCCTTCCACAGATAAGCAACCTGATTGGCATCCACGTCGATTCCTGCATTCTCATCACACTTTGTCGCAAAAGTTACACCCATGGACTTTAAAGTAGCTGAACCCACCGCATCGATTTTTTCCTGCACCTTGCTTCTTATCTGCTTTATCATGTTATCATCGAGCGCTACTCCCTGCGGGATAGCCGATGCATCCACATCCATCTGCTCACCCGACTGAAAAGCCTGATATGCCATGACAAGAGGAACCAAAAGCTCCTCATCCAGCTTATCAAGTGTGTCCGAATCAGCTGTCAGCTTGTATTTTGCCACACCGTCATCAGATTTTGAAGCATCCTCTGCCTCATAACAGTCCGTAAATTTTTCTTTCTCGTCAGACAGCATAAATGTCTGTGCCATCTGATAATCCTCCGATGTAATCTCCTTTGGCAGGATATGCTCAATGCCATGATCCTGGATACCCACATCAATGATGTCAGATGTGTACGCAGGCAAAGCCAGATCACAGTAAGCCTGAGCAATGAGAAAAACAAATATTAATATGATCCATCGCCAGTATGGAATCAGGTTTTTGAAAATTTTACTCATAAACGTTTCCTTTCTTTCCGGTTAATTATCCCCCATACACGAATGCAAAAATATCCGCAATCGTGCGCATACTATCTATTTTATCAATAAGCGCGGATAATTCAATAAAGAAAGTATAAAGAAACAGTAAAAAAACAGAGACTATATAAATGGTTTATATAAGTCTCTGTTTGATAAATTGTGCTTAATCGAAAAGTATGTGATAGCTAGGAGCCTTTGAAAACTAATCCAAATCTGCAAGACCTACACGCTGTATCTGGAAGGTCTTGTATGCCTTTGCTGTTGTAGTTTCTTTATCACCACCGCTCACCTGTGACTGGTAAATCTTACTATATCCTACGGCATAAATCTTTATAGAATTAGCTCCCTCCGGTAAAGCACTCAATGGTACCTTTACCTTATATGTCTTGTTATTTTCAAAGAAGTCCCTTGGATCCTTATTTAATTGACTGTTTTCTTTACTGTTATTTATCTGTTCATTTTCTGTTCCATCATTATTCAGTGTATAGATATCCCAGTCCACCTTCTTTAAGTAAATCTTATCATTTCCGGTGCCAATCGTTTCATCTTTTGGATTTTTTTGCGGATCCTCGATATAAAAGTCCAAATAAACAACAGTTTTTTCATCAATCTGATTTCGCACAAGGTTTGAATCCTTTACCGTAAAATAAACATCCTGCGTACTGTCTGCACCATCTAGTCTGGCATCCGCTTTATTAGCTGCTTCTTCTTCAATGGCATCATCAATAGTTGCATATAATGTAGTTATGTCATTTGAATCAGTATCTGCATTCTCTTTAAGATAAATTGACGGCTCATGAACTGATGCACTATATGCAGCAATCATAGTGTTTATATAAAGTTTCAATTCATCATCATTATTTGAGAAATCGGAATGTCCTACACCTGAGTATGTTACATTTCCCATTGTGTAAATATAATAATTATTTCTTACATCCTTTGGAGACTGCTCATAAATTCCATGGTTTGACAAGGTATACCATACAACAATATCACTCTCACCATCACCATCAGCATCTTGATTCATATCCAGCTGGTAGTACTGCTTATGAGTGGTAGCTATATTTATTTCGTCAGCAATCTTAAAAGGATATGTGGTAATCTGTCCTGAATTAACCTTGACTGCCTTATTAGTCTTAGCTTCAACATCATTACCATCTAGCCCTGAATACAGCCTGTACTCGCCATGATCGTTACCATTATCTTTCCACTGATACTGATTTAAATCTGCATAAGTAAATCCCTGATTCTGTCTGACAATAACTGAATTATCAGATTTTGGCTCATATGCAATATCAGTATTATTCTTTTTGGCAGTCTGTACAGCTTTATCAAAATCCTCATCAGTACTCTGTAATGTATTGCCCTTCTTTAAATACTCATTTGACAAGATTCCATACCTGTCCAGTCCGACAGTATCACGAATTATAGAGTTAAACTTATATCCCCAGACATTATTATATTTATTATCATTTTTATTATTACAAAATGACGTTGTATCATGAGCAAACAATACCGGTTTTCCTGACTGGATATATGCTTTTATTTTATCGAGATGATTATTTGTATTATCAATATCATAACAATCACCAAATCCAATCACAAGCATATCGTATGTCTGCAGCTTATCACATACCTCATCCATTTTAGGTACGTTGTCATAACGAACTGTTTCTATATCCAGGTCAAAATCCTTCACTTGACTAAGTAATTTATGAAACTTTGTATTGCTATCATTCTTCTGCGCCTGCATATCAAAATTTCCCCTAAAGCCCTCATTATGCTCCAACTTTGAATTAATCTGAAGAATCTTGACTTTTGTAGGACTGCCTTTTGAATTTTTGACATACACATATCCGGATTTCTGATCATATCTGTAGCTATTTGTAGCCTGACTTACACGAAGCTGCCAAGGCATAACTCCTACATAGCCATTCGGCAAATCATAGACCAGTTTATAATTATAATTGCCTGCATTCAGACTATACATATATTTACCATTATCACCCATTACCGGATTCACAATAGTGCCATCACAATATATTTTTATCTTATTTGCATCTATTCCTTCATTGGTTGTCGAAAACTTACCATCGGAATTTGAATCCAAGAACAGCTGTGCATTAAAACTCGCTTTAGAATCCGCACCACCTGCATTGTTTATTGAAAATTCCAATGTAATCTGATTATTACTAATCTCAACATAATCTGTATCTTTTACTTTTTCCTGCTCCTTGAGTAATATTTCAGGTTTTTCAGTAGTCAGGTAGGTAACAAGGTCAGCTGTCTCATTTGACTGTTTTTTTAAATTTCCCTTGCTGTCCACTTTAAGAACATTATCTTTATCTTTTGCATATTTTAAAAAGGTAAAAACATTTGAACAGTTATCAATGTAATCCTCATTAATTCCACTTTTATACTTGCTATCATTGCTGAAAAAGCCATCTGAAAAGACGACAGGAAAGCCCGCCTTTATATAATCCTCCAATTCTGAAACCTTCTGCTTAGTAATATCATTGCCTGAGCCTCTGTATGTGTTTGGAGCAGTTAAATAATCAGCATTATTTCCATTTCCTCTTAATGTAAGCTGAGTATTAAGCGCCTCTCCATTATTTATATAATCAGTATCCAGCAATCCCGCATGACCATTCTTGAGCATATCATATCCCCAATAATTTACCACATCTTTCGGATTTATAACAACAATGTCACCAACATTTGAGTATTTAAGCCCATCCATTTTCCAATCATTATATACTGTATGACCATCTCTATAATTCAGATTATCGGCTACAAGTCCCATATATATCATATCATAATTATTGAGATCCTCTATTCTGCCAATAAATTCTGCACTTGTAACCCTTGTTATTGTAACCTTTTTTTGCTCCGGACACCTTGATCCAAGCCACTTTTTTAGCTTATCATAATTTAAAGCGTCAGACTCATTTTTTACAGTTCCGGGCTCTATATCCAGTATGTTCAGACTATCTGTCGGATTTATAATGTCTCTTTTATCGGCATACGATATGATATAGCTTAAAACTATCGCCTTTGAAATCTCCTTGTCATAGTATGCATACTCGTCCTTTCCAAGAGTATCATTTTCTTTTTTCCTGCTTGTATTCTCTGAGTTGATATACTCTGCTATCTCGTCAAAATTCTCATTTTTAGCTGCTTCGACAAATTGAGTTTCATCTTCATTTGCAATAAATGCAGAAGCAAAATCATCTCTTAAAACAAATGGCACATCCGTACTAGGATTATAGTTTCGTGGAATGACATATTCGTTGCCAATTACAAAACCTTTTGTATGGGTTTTACTGTCAACTTTATAATACTTTATGTCATTATTCCAATTAATAAAATTATCAGCTGAGTCCTTAGTAAAATTCAGCGAGCTGAAATTGTTACAGCTCAAAAGACCTGCAAGCTTTTTAATGTTGCTGGAGTAATCTGCATTCGAATCAGGCCACACAATACCATTATCCACTATAACAGGCATCATGATACCACTCTGGTGCACGCGCTGGACTATCTGCTTTACCTTGTCCCATGAAATGTCATTATCAGTATTATATGTTGCAGCATCGTTTCCTAAATCATTTGAAAGGACGGACTTTGAGCCGGAAAGATAGAGTAAATCAATTGTTGATACATCTATCTGCTCAAGCTCCTTGGGTGTGACCGTTTTTACCTTGAAGGTCATATTGGCAGTCTTATCATCATCGCCTGTCTTGCCCTCCTGATTGAACACACCTGTTCTGAACCAGTTATTGTTTTTGAAACCACCCTTATAATATATGTGTGTAGTATTTACAGGATAATCAAGCGAGCCGTTTTTATCAGCCACCATGATATAATCACCATTTCCCTCACCCACATAGGTGTATGTCTGGCTGTCCTTAACTATATCAAAATATCCGTCTGTATCAGTGAGGATTACCTTTCCTGTGTTACCTGCCGGCTGATTGTCCGGTGTGCCATCATCTATCTTCTCGTATGGATTCTGTGAGTCAAGCACTGCTCCATACTCACCGGTCTCATCGTAATTAAACTCAATAGGTACCTTAGTGTCCACCTCGTAGTAGGTCTCGTCATCAGTGATTTTATCTGCAGGCACATACTCCATCTCAACCGTGCAGTATGTATACTTCTCATAATCCGGCTTACTGCCATCAGGCAGACTTGCCATCCGGTCAGCTCTTGCAACAAATTCATATGGTGATGTGATATCTGAATTGTCTTTTCTGTAAATATATGCCTTTGGGTCATATTTTGCTATGTTTTGCATGCCCTCAGCAGAACCAATGGCATATGCGCTCTTTATAGAATAAACCACATGCTTGTCTGATGTGTCATCTGCTGTGCCTGTATCTGTCGTATTGTCTGTGCTGCTATCGATGTTACCATCTGTACCGCTGTCTGTATTTCCATCAGCTTTCTGTGAATTATCAGTCTCTACCAGATACTTGGTATTTGTCATGCCATCCGGCAATTTGACTGCAGTAAATGCAACACTGTAGTAGCCTCTTTTTCCTGTATCCACAGATTCAGAGCCATCTTCTGTCTCATCCTCTCCCTGCATGAAAACATAATGGTCAACATTTTGTCTGTAATGACCTGTAGGCAGTCCCTCTTCATTTACAGCAAGCTGGTAATCAGTGTTGAACTTGTAGTCACCCTTCTCCTGCTTTGTCATCTTGTAGCCTTCGGTGCCCTGATTTATTTTATCCATATCTACAAGGGCAAGCTCACTCCAGTCATTGCCCTGATTGACATAGCTTTCCTCATACGGCTCATAGTAAAGGGGCTTTGTGTTATCCTTTTTCTCGGTAGTAATAGGTGCAAGCTTTGTTTTCAGACCTGACATATAGTCAGCCCTTTTTTGTACACCGGCACCCTCTTTGTCAGACATCTGTGCCAGTGTTCCAAACCAATCGTCAGGCTCCTGACCGTCAATCAGATAACCGATGGATGCCATTTTCTTGTCAGGCACCACCTCCACTATATTGAAGGGCTTGTCCTTGCCATGTGAGCTGACTATATCAGATATTCCATTGAATGCTACATTTGCATCGACCTTTGTTAGGCTGTCATTCAGCACAAAAGCTGCCACAACGAGACATCCTGTAAGTGTGAGTGATATTGGAACCACTATTTTTTTTCTTAATTTGCTCATTGCGATTGCTCCTTTTGTAAAAAACTACTCTGTTTCACGATATGTGTAAAACGTAATTGTATTTGACTTAAACTCCGGCATATCCTCAAGTCCAAGCCAGACGCTGATATTTAATTTCTCTCCGGTAAGAAAATCATTTCCGAGAGTGATATGCATTTCTTTATTATAACCTAAAATATAATAATTAAGATAGTTCTTATATTTAGGATCATCTAGCTTACCTTGTGCTCCTGTTTCTCCTGCAATCTCATTTGAACTAAACTTAAATATTCCATCAGGCTCACCATTGCCCTCCGGGCCATAAATCAGCTTGCCATCATCGCCCATTCTAAAGGATATATCTCCCTTGTGCTCGGTTGCACCTGTTGAGCTGACACTTTCTACCTCCATATGCCATACAAAATCCTTAATCTGATATTTGCCATTTAATGAAGAATTTTTCAACTCCCCTTCATCAATAAACAATTGATGCGTCTGTCCTAAATTGAAATGCTTATCTGCATCACAATGCAGAATATTGATTGGATGTGCTACGTTTACAGTTACCTTTGCCGTCAATGACGTATCGTCTTTGGATGTTACTGTGATAACAAATTGATCTGTAGTTTCATTATCCATAAGTTCTACATTATATACATCACCATTAGCATTAAAGTTTCCACCATTTTTTGTTCCTGAATGATTCCACGTTACATTTTTTGAATCATACTTTCCACCAAGTATCTTATCAGTAAACTTTAAATTATTATTCGTTTTCTTCATCTCATAGTATACTGTTCCGTTGGTTACATCCTTGCCTTTGTAATATATCCTTATTCCTTCAGGCTCTGCCGGTGCCACATACTCCACATCTGCTCCTGTCGGCACCTTATTGCGCATAGTGAAGTTCTGCTTTGATGTATACTTCTTGTCTCCTGCCTTAAAGTCCACGACAATTCCGACAGAGTTCTTGCTTTCTGCCTCGCTTAAATCAGTGGTAAATCCTGTGACATTTTCTGCCATAAGAGATTCCTTGCCCTGACCATCTGCCTTCACCGCACCTGTTGCAGGATCAAGTGTATCCTTTCGCAGATAAATTTTGTGCTCTGACGGTCTGTATATGATATTGTATGTACAATCCTTGTTGTAGATAATCAGCTTGCTGTCGGATGATGTTTCCTCAGATGATGCTTCTTCGGATGACTCTTCTTCCGCTGATGCAGTTGCAATATAACCGGCCTCAGGGGCTGCCGATGCCACCTCCACCGGCGCTGCCACTGTAGCAGGCTCATACTTAACGCCCTTTTGCGCATCAATTATCAGGTCTCCTATCTGATTCATGGTAAGCTGTGCCTCATACTGTAAATCTACGTCCTTTGAAGCGTACTTATACTGCTTCGTGCTCGTACCGATAAAGCCTGCAACAGCCAGGCCCAGTATTCCCATTATCGCCATGACAATGACAAGCTCAACAAGTGTAAAGCCACTGTTTTTCCTATTATTTGATTTGTTCATGCGCCTTAAAAGTTTCATGGTTCATCTTCCTCTCCGATTTCATCATACAACCTTATAACAGCCTTGCGTCAAAATAAAATATTCATCATTAAACTATGTAAATTACTCACATACCACCTTGCCGGTCTCCTTGTATATCGTGATAACCTTTTCGGTGCTGTTTTTTTGAATCCAGATACGGCTGCAGTACTTACCATTGGCATCAGGCTTTTGTGCACCTGAGCTTCTGTCAAACTGAAGCACTATACTGCCTGAACTGTTCAATTGTGTCTTATCACTATAATCATCCTTCATGGAATAATATACATCAATCCTGCTCTTTCCTATTTTGCTAGGAGCAGATACTGTACCATTTATGGTCGTCTTATAATAGTAGGCACCATCTGATGCATCCTTATATATCTCAAGAACTGCGCTGTCCTTTCCCATAGTGGTGACCCTTGTTTTATTAATTATCGATTCAATATTTCTGGCACACTGCTTCACCTCAACACCCATGACCGAGCGAATGGATATGGTTGCCGCACCTATAAGTACGACAGATATCGCTATCACTACTATAAGCTCTACCAGAGAGAAACCACCATTATTCTTTTTTTCTTTTACAGACATATTGGATTCCTCCCTTGTATATATCGTCAAAATTTGTCAAATATAAATATTTCGCAGCTGTTTTGCGCCTTAAAAGCCGCTTGTTTTCTACTCCTTGGTCCAGTTCTGGTATGTAATGAGCGTAGCATAATCTATTTTTGTATCTGCCTCTTTCTTATTTGAAAAAGAAGAAACATTACCCAGATAGTTGGCACCGTCCATGAACACATCATACAGGTGCAGTGCATCGTCTGCATCACTTACCTTTTCAAGAAGCAATGCCTTAAATACCTCCTGAGTACCATTATCAATCTCGCACTGGTCTTTGTTTACAATTATCCTGCCCTTTGCAACTATGGTACCTGTAAAGTCAGCATTCAGTGTCACATCTCCCGTAGCAACAATTATATCCACATTGTGTGATTTGTCATTTGCATCATAGGTGTAGTTACCGTTTTTGACAATTGCCTGGTATTTTTTTCCCTGATACTCAGTCTCAAATATATGTTTATTACCGGAATTTGGCACTATTTTCAGCAAATTGGTATTGTTAACTATATTTGTAAAAAGCGAAACACTTGCTGCATTTGTCGGTAAATCTGCATAATTTGTCAAAAGCTTTGAGTTTAGTGCAGTATACGTGTGCTGTAAGGCATCTGACTGTGCATCCATGTCCACACCATCAGCTATGCCCTTCAAAAGGCTTAAATTGCTGCCATCGTAGATGCTGTAATTGCCGGCAGTATAGATGCTTGCTGCCTCATTTACCTTTATGCTGTCAGTATAGAACTTAGTGTATCTATTGAGCTTGTCACTGTCTGCGCCAAAATAGTCTCTGTAATACTCAGCTGCCTTGTTCGTTGGCAGATTTACATAATAGTATACAAGTCCATCATCACTATTATCAGTAGAAGGAACAAAGACCTTCTTTATACAGTTGTCGATTGTCTTTTTCTCCGGCAGATATGCCGAGAGAGACTTACCTGTCTTTGTGCTGACCACATTAGCATTAACTTCAGTATACTTTGTCTGATCCTGTCCGGTTGCCGTGATATCCTTGTACTCCTTATAGGAAAGTGGATTCTTGTTGTAAAGCGATTTGGCATCCGCACCATCTCCACTTGTGCCTATGCACTCAGGCGGCACAAGGTATGCTATCTGGTCACCCTTTACAGAGATTGACTCACCCATGCCCACATTGCTGTTTTGTGTACCCACACTACTTGAGTTTACAATAGCCTGGGTATTGATATATGCGGTTCCTGCTAACATAAGCTCCCTGATATTTGACATATCAAGAGATGCCTCCCTGCCGTTTATGATAATAGCAGAGCTATCGCCTGCGACAGGATTTTCCTTGTCAGCACCTCCGTTGCCAAAGCCGACGTACTTCGCATTGTTATTCTTATTATTCTTGCCAAGTGTAACCTTTGAGCCTGTACCCTTTAAGGTCATGTCATCTGCCACATATGTCATGCCATCTAAATTGACTGTTGCACCATTTACATTTATGTTGCTTGTCCACAGCTGGCACTGTGAATCAACAGAAAGTGTACTGTTATTGTGTACCCCCGCCATATTCTTTTTTATTGTACCAGTATCTTTTCCGGCAAAGTCTCCCACCTCTATATCGCCCTCTGCAATCATATAGCTGGTATCCTTTACATCAAGTGTGGCATTGTTTGGAATGGTAACACTCGTAGTAGAAGTCCCTGTGCCTGCCGCATTTTCACAGCCGGCGTAGAGATTACCGGATAGATTCACTTTATTAAGTCCTGATATAATATCCAGTCCTTCATTTCCGACAAGAGAATATGTAAAAAGCTCCGGAACTCCTCCCGATGCTGTAAAGCTCATGGATGGAACTCCCAGAGAAATATCTGTTTCTATTATTGATTTAAATCCCTTTTCATCGGTATACTCTACCCTGATGCCATTAATGACTGCGCGGCTGTTGTATACCTTGAGCAGTCCATTTCCATTTTCATCGGCATTTACCGCCTTGACCACAGCGTGTGGCTTTGAGTTTTCGTCTGTGAGCTTACTATCCACATAGTCTTTAAGCTTTTCAGTTTTATAGTGCATACCGGTATTGTCAGACTCAAGACTTCCCTTTAAGCTCTTTAAATACTCCTGCGCAAATATACTCTGTCTGCCGGCCTCATTTATGCTGCTGTCAGAGTAATTCTCCATAACCTTTGTATATCCTGCTGAGTAAGCCTTGGAAATATCTCCCTGCAGACCGGTACATATCTGATCCAGCACACCCTCTGCCGAGTAAAAGTTGTCTGTATTTTTTTCGTCCGTCACCTTCATCTGGAGGTTCATAAGCGCTATCCACAGCACAGTCACAGCTAAAACAGCCACTATAGCCATTGCAACTACAACCATCACAAAGGAAGCACCACGGTTATCATTACGCTTCATAATTAATACCCCATGCTTCCGGTCATCGTAACAACCGGGTCTTTATCCTTAAATATATCATCCAGTGAAGCCTTGCTCTCGTATACAGCCACCTTCACATCATACAGCCTTTCAGATGCATTGCTTTTTGTCAGATTCTTTATATCGACAATTGCCTTTACATCATTCTGAATTACATTGTTATTAAAGCCATATATAGCTTGATCGGGCTGTAGTGGATTATCCGGTGCTCCCATATTTACATTCAGATTGGTGGCTATATGAGTATAAGCATGACCTGTACGATTTCCCGGCTCACTTACCTTCACATATGCCTTATATGTACTCTCCTTCGTGCTCAACTCTGACTGATCCGATATAGTCTTTTGCTTTACAATGTTTACCGTGCAGTCCAGCTTGTCCTTATTATTGATTATAATGACATCGTTGCAGGTATTGTAAAGTGTTCCTGTAGATGTGTACCATGGATTGTAAAACAGATAGACATTCCTTAGATTATGGTTCACAGTATCTGAAGAATTATCATAAATCACCATGGTATAATCATCCTTCAGTGCACTATTCGGATCCGGAAAAGTCTTTCTTACTCCATTCTTATTGATAGAATATGAATACGACACCGTAACCTTGGTAGCCTTATTACTCGAAGCTCCATACTTTTCTATATCTATGGTGATAGTTCTTTTGATATCCTGCTGAGTGATGCCGCCTACACCAGGCATATTATTAAATGCAGATATAATATTTGTAGCAGAATACCTGTCTGCACTCATGCAGTCGAAATTTGCGTCCATGGCCGACATATCTGCCACCTCGTCCATGTTGTACTCTTTAACCTTATCTATATTTGATGCATCTGATTTTGCATCCACTGTCACAAGAGCATTGTATTTCTTTGTACCTGACTGCACGCCTGACATATAGAAATAATACTTGTGCGCATCCGACTCCCTGAAATCCCAAAGCGATGTATCGCTTATTTTGGCTGATGCATCAGTCTTGTGGATACAGCTAGTGATGACATCATCCTTGTTTACAATCTCAGCACTGATATCCTCAAGCCTCTTTACATTATCAAACTTGCCCGACTTCTTAAGAAGCTCACATGCACTGCTTCCATCTGATATATTAAAGCCGTCCGCCACATCAAAGCCCTCCGACGGATAGTTGAACTGATACGCCAGTGTCTTCATGGAGTTCTTCTCAATGCCCTCCATAATGTTTGTCGCCAGATGTGTAGCATTCATCTCGTTTTTTGCCTTTACATTGGTCTTTGTAGCTGTGACAAATGCATTCAAAAAAGGAAGCACGATTATTGCGAGAATAGCAATCGACACAATAATCTCCACAAGTGTTACTCCTCGATCATCGTTTTTTAGCTTTCTCAAATCTGCTTCCTCCCCTCTTGTATTTTGTTATCTCATAACTCAATAATCTAACATTTGATATTTATCACTTACGGTCTCAATAACCCGCTAATCTAATAACCTAATATTATAATAATCAGTTAGTTTGTTGTACCAAACAGATTATTTGTACCATGTGGTACTGCAGGTATGTATGGTGCCTCATATGGCTTATCAAGTCCATACAGGAAATATGAATCCACAAGCATCTCACCTGTCAGCTTGCCTGTCGAATCATCAAAGCTCACATTGAGCGTGCTGATGGTCTTCTTCTGTGATGAACCAATCACCTCTCCAAGCATAGCCTTAAGCCCATGATACTCTGTCTTGAATGCCATAACTGTGCTGACATCATAAAGCTGATAACCTGTAACCGTAGACTTTGCAGAGCCTGTTGATGTACTGCCATCAGCTGCACTGCCGTCGCCTGTCTGTGACTGAGAGCTGTTGCCATCAGCGGTCTGAGAGCTCTGCGAACTGTCTGCATTACTGCTATCCGTGGTACTGCTGTCTGAACTGCTTCCTGACGAAGAATCTGTACCGGCTTCACCGGTCGGATTATTCACATCAATAGCTGTCGGTGAGCCGACTGTAAGCTCTGTAATATTTGTATTGGTAGATTTCTCGATAGCAACCGCATCCATGATGCCGTTTTCTATCTGTAAATATGAAGGGAAATTGTCATATACCTGCTGCATGGCATCAGACATATCCTTTGTCTTCTCTGTGTAGTCATCCGCCTTTGCCGCAAGTGCTGAAAGCTGATTGTACTGTGATTTCAGATTCATATTTTCGCTCTTGAGTGAATCCCTCTTATTGGACTGTGGAATAAAAATCAAAAAATATGTCAGTGCTAAAATGGCAACACCCGCTAATATAATAAGTAACTTTTTATCTCTCGTTGACATCCTAACACCCCCTACTGATTTGTACTGTCTGTATCTGATGATGAATTACTATCCGTCTGTGCCTGTGATGACGCATCTTTTGATGTATCATCTGGCTCACTGCCTGTGCCATCTGCCGATTCAGAAGCAGCACTGTCATCAGCCTTTACATATGTGCAATCTACTGTGAACTGAACCTTTGAAGCACCGGTCTCATCAACCTCCTCTGTAATGGTTGACACATTGGATACCATGATACTCTCAAATGTACGAAGCTGTGCAATCACATCAGCCGCTATATCCTTGCTGCCTGTCTTTATGGTCATCGAAACACCATCAGTCGTAACAGACATATTCACAAGCTTGGCCTCTGACGGAAGCTTCTGCTCCAGCTCATCCACGAAGCCCGTTATCTCATCATTCTTGTTGGATGAGGCGCTCTCAAGAAGCTTAGTCCAGTCATAGTCCTTCTTGGTCTGGTTGTACACATCATATATATTCTGTGCATATGACAAATCAGAAACACGTGCTTTAAGCGTCATATTGTCTGAAGTTAAAACAAGATTTGAAAAAATGCTGTATGCTGTGATACCAACTGCAACTACCACACACAATCCAAAAATGAGAAGCTGCACCGCAAAAGAAACAGGCTTTTCTGCTTCCTCCCCTGCCGGTACGGGAAGAGGCTTCCCATCAGGACCGACAGGTGGTTTTCCCTGCATACCTGCCTGTGCACCGCCGGGTGGCATAGCACCTGCAGCTGTTCCTGCCATAATCGGAGCACCGATTCCCTTGTTTTTCTTACTGTCAAGTATATCAAGCGGGCTCAATGAACATCCGACACAGTTGAAATACTCTGCCAGCTTTGCCTCTGCGAGGTTTATGCTCTTTGCCACATGTATGCCGTCAAACTGCTGGAGCGGAACCACCTTGACATTGAGCTCATTGGTCAAAAGCTTTGAAAGTCCGCTGAAATCAGCACCTAAGCCTATGAGGAAAATTCTCTCAATAGGAGTATCTGAGTTTCTCGACTGATAGTAGTCTATTACTCGTCCAAGACTGCTTATCAGATTGGAAAGTGCATATGAAACATTCAGACGAAGCTTCTTAAAGCGCTCAGAATCAATCTCATGCCCCATAGGATCCATGCCGCCGCCCGCCGGCTCATCAGGTACTGTGCCATCAGGCCTTATTGCAAGGCAGGTCTTTCTGCGTGCCACATCAACTGCATCGGTAAATGACAGATACTCTCCAAAAAGCTCACTATCCTGAATCGCCTCAATAGCATCAGCAAGTCCATGGTTGACATTGCGCTGCAGCTTTACCATGCTTCCATCCATTACAGTCAGTGTGGTAGAAACCTCATCCACCTTGACAGTCACCTTCACATCTCCGGGAATCTCTCTTCTCATGAGCTGCTTGATGGCATTTCCACTATAGTCAAGTGCTACAAGCTGCAGCCTGCAATCAGCTGCAAGAGCACCATACGACAAAATAAGATCATTAGGCACAGCAATAACCGAAAGACGTAATTTCTTTTCTTCCGGTCTGTCAATCTTCTCTATAATCTGATGTACCAGCTTGTACTGGCTCAAATCCACCGGAAAATAATCCGATGCATTCATTGCAATCATTTCCCTAAGCTGTTTTTCCTTAACAAGTGGAAGCTCAATATCTCTGCTTGCTATACGCGCTGAATTTAACACAAAAACAGCTTTTTTGGTGGCAATCTTCTTTTCCTTCAGCTTACTGTATAAGATAGAACGAAACATCCCATCCGGCTGTACCACTCCATCATTAATCATCCCCGGTGGTGTCGGAAAGCCGAACATATTGTAAATCTTGGGATTTTTTGCTTTGTAATCAATCTCAACTACTCTGGTAAGGTTCTCCCCTATTTCAATACCGAGTACCCTATTTGCCATAACCTAGTCCTCCGTGTTTATCTTTGTTTTACACTGTATACATCTGTAAAACATTCGTAACTGTTCAGTTACAAACATTCTATATATATTCGGTATATCTGTGCTTTGCTCTGCTTTTGTCTCACTGCTTGTCGTACTACCTGTTTTATACTAAGTACGCTATATTATAACACACTTTTCAAAAGCCTGCGAGTGTCAAATATGCCGATATCATTTTCTCACCCCATAGCATCGAAATAAATATTCCGGCTGCCAAGTACGGTCCCATCGCAAGTCTGTTGCCTGCGTTTGTCACTTTCATACGAATCAGATGTATCACGGAACCGATGATGCATCCTAAGAAAAATGCTAATGTAATATTCTGCCAGCCTATCGCAAGGCCTGCACATGCCATGAGCTTGACGTCTCCGCCACCTATGGCTCTTCCTCCGCTTACAAGAAGAAGGATTTCAAGGAATAAACTGACACAAAAGAATCCTATCACATATTCAGACCAGTTATCATGGTCTAAAAACACATGTAGGATTCCAAGTACCAGTATAAATATATTGATTCCGAATGGAATTTCATATGTTCTCCAGTCTATCACACTCAGAACTATGAGTGCAGATGTAAGAAAGCAGTAGATGATACTCGTAAGCTCAAGTCCATTTACTGCAAATACTACTATGTATAATATACCGTTTAACGCCTCAATAATAGGGTATTGAGGTGATATCGGTTCTTTGCACTTGCGGCATCTGCCACGAAGAAACAGCCAGCTGAAAACCGGCACCATATCGTACCACGCAAGCTGATACCCGCATCTCATGCAGTGGGACCTTTCGGTCACCACTGTCTCATGCTGCGGTATGCGGTAGATACAGACATTTAGGAAGCTGCCTATAACTATACCGAATGCAAATATTAAGATGTAGATGGGTATCAGTTCTGTGGTCATGGTTTGTGATCCTTTTATTTAATTTTATTTTTCTTTCTTTATGAATTTAGCATTATCACTAGTATCAACTTGATAGTAAGCGTCATCACCACCTACTATTGCATATGTAACACTTCCTTGTGATGGAGTATATGTGATTGTAATTTTAGTCCAGTTTTTACCCTTCAATTTAGTTTTATCCATTCCTGCATCTTTAACTGCAGGATCAGCAGTTTCTGCCACACCATCTTTGGTAACATTAATTGCAACAGGAGCTGTCAGATCCTCTTTATCAGCATAATAAGCTTTTAATGCTGATGCAATACTATCGCAGTTCTGAATATCCGTAGCTTCTCTTGACTTTTCTACATACTTCATAAGCTGTGGAGCAAGTACACCTACAAGCACTGCCATGATGGCGATTACAACAATAAGCTCTACGAGAGAGAAACCTTTGTTGTTCTTCTGTTTCTTTCCTAACTTTTTAAATACATTCTTTACCATAGTTCTTTTCTCCTTTTCATTATAACATGGTTTTTGTGCAAAGAGCTGTGCCCTATCAGCATCTCTTTGGTTTGTATGCGCTCATTGTACCATAAATCAAAGCATAATGCAAGTTATTTTCTAGTACAATAGTATCATTACTGTATAATTTTTTTCGCCTTTTTTAGCAATTTTAACCAAATTTTAACCGATTTATTGCATTTAAATCATATTTTTTCAAAGAAATAATCTCCCGGGCTGTATTTTGGCACAGCGTGAGGGGCTTCACTCCATGTGACCGGCTAACGCATACACTCTCGTGAGAGCTACGCTACACTGCCAAGATACTGTAGGAATTATGCCTTATAAGTTTTCTATGCCCGACGAAACCGTCGAAACACGCCGTCCGTGGCGCGGTTCTCCTTGCCCATTACTGCTCACACCATCAGTGTGACCAGTAACGATTACAGCCCATTAAAAGTGCCTCTACGAGGCAGGGGCTGTAATCTGACAATAGTTGATTTATTGGCGCATAGCTTGACAGCGTGGTGTCAAGCTTGCGTTTGAACAGCAACGATATATTACATCCCGGTGGCAGTTCATTTCTGTGTTTCATGTGCATAATTCAACAGTATCTAAGCAGCTTCGCTATTCGCTCACCCGAGAGTATATTCGCCAGCCGTTCGTAGAGAATGAAGCCCCATCCTACTGTCAGCAAAAGAGGAAGCAACCTCCGGGCTCTCGCCCAAAGATTGCTTCCTCTAATTTACATTTCACTACAATATTAGCTCACAAGCCATTTTTTTACA
>PPYF01304648.1_pt1 | contig 20417 bp, 20 predicted proteins | sample 1559871 | NCBI WGS metagenome assembly PPYF01 (sample SAMN08240021, study PRJNA423297) | Human gut metagenome, whole genome shotgun sequencing project. | reverse complement strand
GTATCGGCAGAGGTTTCGGCGGCCGTCGAGGAAGTGGGGGCGGCAGTGGGGGCGGCGGTTTCGGCAGTGCCGGAAGCCTTGCATCCGGCGAACATGGTAAGCATCATCATAACGGACAGAACCAGAGAAATAACCTTTTTCATAATAAAATACTCCTTTTTGAAATTGAAATGATTGTTGGATGGGTTTGCGGGTTCCTGCTGGGGTCGCCATCGTCTGCCGGGAGCGTACATAGGTATTTCTCCTTTCCGTGTAAAATAAAAAGTCCTTGTTCCCCTAAGGGAACAAGGACAGAAAAACAATTTCTGCGGTACCACCTTGTTTGCCGGAAATCCGACCGCTCTGTACGGCGCCAACACGCCGTCTGCCCGTTAACGCCGGCAATGCGTCAGAAGATACTCTGGTCACCCATTTCCCTCTGCCCTCGGCGGCCCATTTGCTGCCCCGCTTTTCGCTCTGCTCTCAGCTATGCAGAACTCTCTGTGGATGCGCCTTGCAGCTTTACTTCCGCTTCGTTGGTTTCAATTTATGTTATGCCATTTATACATCATTTGTGTACGTTTGTCAAGAACTTTTTTTCGCGTGGCGCGGACTTTTTCCTCAATACTCCCGCACCACGGCCTTGACGATGCCGATGATCTCCGCGTTGGTACCGTCGATGGGGCTGTAATTGTCATTTTCCGGCATGAGCCAGATCTGGCCGCTGCGGCGGCGCAGACGCTTGACGGTGGCCTCGTCCTCTATCCGGGCGACCACGATCTGCCCGTCGTCGGCGAACTGCTGGGGGCGCACGACCACCTTGTCCCCGCTGAGGATACCGGCGTTGATCATGCTGTCGCCCCGAACCCGCAGAGCAAAGCACCCCGGGTCATTCCAGGGCATGGTGCCCTCCTGATTTTCCACCGCCAGGATGGGCACGCCTGCCGTGACGACACCCACGATTGGAATCTGCCCCGGGCGCGCACCGGTGACCAGCGCCCGTTTGCGCCCCTTCGCGCCGGGGGACTGGAGCAGCCCCTTCTCCTGCAATGCCTGCAAATGGTAGCTGACGGAGGCGGTGGAGCGCAGACCAACTGCCGCCCCGATTTCCCGGACGGAGGGGGAATAGCCGTTCTCCTGAATAAATTGGTTGACATAATCCATAATCAACTGTGCTTTGTCGCTGGTTCTGGGCATAAGCATTTCCTCCATGGGTCGCCTAAACGTCTTTTTTATTTATTGTAGCACATATGAGCGAAAAAAGAAAGCCCTTTTGAAAAACTTTTTTGACACTTTTTCTTTTCGGGGCGCTATACTGGGAACAGAGCCATGTGATTTTTTGGGGGGCGGTGTTATGAACCGGGATGTGGAGCAGCAGGTATGGCAGCGAGTACTGGGGCAGTCGGAGCCTCCCCGGAGGAGTCTGCGGCCGATGGAACTGGAGGCAATGGAAGCGGCGGCGGTTTATCGGAAGCTGGCCGGACAGTTTTCCGGCAGAGGCCGGGAGCAGCTTCGGCATCTGCACGATATGCAGATGGAGATCCTTGCCTGCCTGCGGGGGATCGGGCGGCTGTCCGGCGGTGGGGGCGGAAAAACCGCGCAGATCGCCGTTCCGGAGGAGCCGGCAGCGAAGGCGCTGGAAAAGCGGTATCACTGCGCCCGGCGTGCAGTGACGGAGTATACGGTGCGGACGGTGGACGGGGATTTCGGCGTTGTGTTCCAGCACCTTGCGGATTTGAGCCGGGAGGAATGCGTTCTGCTGGCCCGTCTGCTGGGGGAACAGGCGCAGAACATTTCACGATCATAGGGAAGAAGACCGAACCGGGACATGACCCACCGCAAGGCAGTCATGTCCCGGTTTTTTCAATCCTGAATGTTCCCGATCTTTGTCAGGTTGCCGATATGCACGCCCGGCGTAACCGTAAATTCAGGGGCATTGCCCGTTTCATTTGTCCGGAAAGGAGAATATGTTCGGCACAGCGCCGGTTCCGAAGGTTTTCAGCGCCATCCGGTACATTGCCTTGGCGTGAATCCTGTCGTGCCAGATGAATCTGCGCAACACCTTTCGCAGCGACCATTCCTCGTCGTAGCTTCCGAGAAAAACCTGATTCTCCAGAAAATCTCGCTGCCGCTCCAGCAGGGCAAACCCGCGTTCTCTGCATTCCGCAATGGTTCCGTTATTGTCCGCCTGAACGCCGATCTCGCCAAAGTAGTAGGTATTCACATTCTTTGTATGTTTATACATTTCCCGCGCCGTGCGGGGAATCTCGCCGTAGAAGGTGGCTCTGGGCGGCAGGGCGCTTTTGTCTTTATCCGGTATTGACCTGTACAGCGCCAGAAAGTCCCGCGCGGATTTCATGGCAAGGGATTTCAGCGCTTCGTATTCCGCCGCAGTCAGCGGCGCTTTCTCGTCGTTAAAAAGCACATCCGAGTCCGCGTCGGAGACGGTCAGCGCCGACGCTTTTTCCTGAACGATCTCCGGTTCCAGAGCGTCCGGGGGAGCGTCGCCCTTCCACGCCAGGTAGGACAGGATTTCGGACGGCATTTTTCGAACAGCTTCATCTTTCGATTTCCCTCTTGTAAACGCGCCGACAAAATTGGCAGAATACAGGATGCTGTCGTCGCCATTGTGTTCCCACACGCATTGTATTTTCATAGAAACTCCCCTTTTGCTTAGACCGTAAGCTCGATCAGATTGCCCTCGACCGCGGCGATGCAGCTTTCGTAATAGCCGTCTCCTGTTGTGCGGGGGCCGCTGATGACTTCGTAGCCGTCGGCTTTCAGCCTTGCGGTCAGTGCATCCACCGCTTCCCTGCTGCCTGTGCTGAACGCAATGTGCGCGTATCCGGTGCGGGCGGGTTCTTTGGGGGAATCTGCCAGTTCCGGCTTATTCATGATCTCAAGCCGCGCGCTGCCGTCAAAGGACAGAAAATACGACCGGAAACCCGTCCTCGGATTGTGATAGCCGTCGTTTGATTCTGCGCCCAGATAGTTCACAAAGAAGCTGCGCGCCTTTTCCAGATCGTTCACATACAGCGCGGCATGTTCGATTTTCATAGCGTTCCCTCCATCATTTCCGGGTCATTCCAGTATAACATACACGGGAGGGCTTTGCAAGAACGCACAAAACTTCACCGCCGTGAAACGAACGTTTCACGGCGGTGAAGTTTTATACTTCCTTATACATGGCGGCGGCATCGTCCTTGCGGACGGTTTCCGCTACCTGAAGAACCTCCACGGTCACCGTCCGGGCGCCCATGGAAATCTCGATTTTGTCCCCGACCTTTACGTCGTAACCGGCCTTGACCACGCGGCCGTTGACGCTGATGCGGCCGTTGTCGCAGGCTTCGTTGGCGACCGTCCGGCGCTTGATCAGGCGGGAGACTTTGAGATACTTGTCAAGCCGCATCGCTTACTTTGCAACGACGTCCTTCAGAGCCTTGCTTGCCTTGAAGGCGGGAACGCGGGTAGCGGGGATCTCGATGGCTTCCTTGGTGTGGGGATTGCGGCCAACGCGGGCTTCCCGCTCCTTGGTCTCGAAGGTGCCGAAGCCGGAGACCTGCACCTTGTCGCCCTTTACCAGAGCCGCGGTAACGGCGTCGATGGCGGCGTTGATGACCCGCTCGGTGTCCTTCTTGGTCAGGCCGGCGCCCTCGGCGGCGGCAGCAATCAGTTCAGTTTTGTTCATGTTTATATCCTCTTTTCTGAAAGTGAAAATATTTTGAAAGCGTTGTTTAGATTAACATAATTCTACCCAAATTGCAAGAGATTTTTCAAAAAAACTCACAGCTTCAGGATTTTTGCGATTTTTTCGCCCTTTGGCAGCAGCAGACAGTCCTCATGGGTGATGACTTTGAACTTTACGGCGGTAAAGAAATAGCTGACGACGCCCACCAGAACCGGCATGGCGCACAGAATCAGGCGGCCTGTGCCGATCTCCCGCACGCCGATGGCTTTCAGCGCCCACAGTGCGCCCCAGGCAAGGACGCCCATCACCGCCGCGGCGAAGAAGGAACGCAGAAGGTTGGGCAGAATCGCGGGGGGCTTCGGCAGCAGACGGCGCATGGACAGGATGTTCAGGATACTGATGACCACATAGCCCATCAGCAGGCCGATAGGCGTACCCAGAATGTTGATAAGCGGCATTCCCGCCAGCACGTACACCGCCACCAGATTCACAACGCCGCCGATCAGCATGTTGATGACCGGCCGGCCGGCGTGGCCGTGGGCCTGCATGATGGCCGTGGAGACCAGCACCAAAGCGTTAAAGATGATGGTAAAGCCCAGAACCGTCATCAGCCGGGTCGCCATTGCCAGATTCCCGCCGGAATATCCCCCCAGCAGAGCGGTAATCGGCTCGGCCAGCAGGGCGAGGCCGAAGGCACAGGGCATGGCGATCAGCCCGGTGATCCGCACGGCGGATTCCTCCGTGGCCTTGGCTTCATCATCGCCGCAGAGGGTCAGGTGGGAGGTGATGGCGGGAATGATGCTGATGGTGATGGGGGTAATGAAGGCGCAGGGCATGTTGAAAATGGTCAGGCACATACCGTAAACGCCCCGCATGGTGTCGGCAGAGGACTGGGTGTAGCCCAGATTCAGCAGCTGCCCCATGTAAATTTTGGTTTCCAGCATGGTCATCAGCTGCAAGGCGGCGGAGCCGAAGGTGATGGGAATGGCAATGGCCAGCAGCCCCCGGGCGGTCTCCCGGTAGGAGCGAGGCTCTTCCTCCGTCCGGGGCAGAAGGGCGTAGCTCTTCCGGAAGCGGCTGAACAGATAAATTGCCGAAACAAGGCAGCTTGCCGTAACGCCCAGGATCGCGCCGCCCGCGGCCAGCGGAATTTCGTTGGTCATTTTCAGGATTGCCAGCGCCGCGCCCATACCCACGATCAGCTTCACCACGGCCTCCAGCACCTGAGAAACGGAGGTGGGCAGCATGTTCCCCTGCCCCTGAAAGAAGCCACGGTAGGTGCTCATGACACAAATCAGCAGCACGCAGGGGCCGAGGCAGCCGATGGCCGCCCATGCGTCGGGCTGGTTCTGGAAGGCGGCCAGCTGGCGGCAGAACACCGTCATCAGCAGACTGCCCGCGATGCCCAGCGCCAGAAAAATGCCCCGGGCGGTATGGTAAATCCGCCGCACCTGATTGTAGTGGTCAAGGGAACTGGCCTGAGAGATCATCCGGCTCATGGCAACGGGCAGTCCGGCGGTGGAGATCATCAGCAGTACGTTATAGATGTCGTAGGCCGTGTTGAAGTAGCCGAAGCCCTGCTCGCCGATGATGGCGTTGAGGGGAATTTTGTACAGAGCGCCGATGACCTTGACAATGGCCGTTGCCATTGCGAGCAGCGCGGTGCCCTGAAGAAAATTCTGCTTTTTTTGCATATCAGACATGGTTTCATCCTTTCTGCGGGGGAATGCGGCAAGGAAGCTCTGAGTAAATCGACAAGAGCTGTGAGCGAGAGATTTTTCGACCAATCGAGGCATCGGAAACGGAGGAATACTTTGTGTATTTCCCGTTTTCGATACCGAAGAGTGGGCGGAAAAGATCCGCTCACAGCCGCAGGCGATTTACTCAGAGCTTCCCTACTTCGTTTCTTCAAACAGCCGGGGGATGGCGTATTCGGTCAGCTCCTCCACGACCTTCTTCATGTCGATGGTGGGGAATCGGCCGTTTTCGTAGAGGATTTTGCCCCGCACCATGGTCATGGCCACGTCGCCGCCTTTGGCAGACCAGACGAGACCGTTCAGAACATTGTGGCAGGGGATCAGATGGGGGGCGGAAAAGTCGATGAGCGCGATATCCGCGTCCATGCCAACCTGAAGCATTCCGCATTCCTTAGCGCGTCTCTGCGCCTGCGCACCGGAGACAGTCGCCATCATCAGGGCGGCGGGAGACGGGAGGGCGGCGGGATTGCCGCTTTCCTTCCGGGCGGACATGGCGGCAAAGCGCATGACCTCAAACATGTCCAAGTTGCCGCACTCGATGGCGCCGCCGGTGCCGAGGGCTACGTTCATCCCCGCCTTGACGGATTCCAGAATAGGGGTGGAGGACTGGCCGTTTTTGTAGGCGGACACGGGGGTCGCTACGGCGCAGACGCCCTTCTTCCCCAGCAGTTTACGCTCGTCCTCCGTTAAATATGTACAGCCTGCGGCGGTGGTGGGGCGGCTGAATACATTGTGGCAGTTTAACAGCTCGCCGGGGTTCATGCCGGTGCGCTCCAGACAGGAGTCCACCTCGCTCTGGGTCTCCGCAAGATGCAGCTGCATTCCCAGATTCTGCTCTGCGGCGTAGCCCACCAGACCTTCCCAGAGCCTGTAGTTGCTGATGTACTCGGCGTAGATCCCAGCGTCAATTTTGATACGGCCGCCGTCGAAGCCGTTCCACTTTTCCGTGACCTTTACCAGCTCCCGGCACTGCTCGTCGGTCTCAAAGTCAAAGTCCTCGTTCTCGTCGATGAAGCGGTAGCTGGACAGCGCCAGATTGGCCTTGATGCCGGACTCCGCCACGGCCTCGGCGGTGGCGTTGGGGTAGTAATACAGGTCGGAAACCGAGGTGACGCCGAAGCGCAGGCACTCGGCGATGGCGAGAGATGCCGCCGCCTTGGCGCTGCGGGAGTCCATTTTCGCTTCCTTTTGCAGCAGCGCCTGAAGGGCTTCGGTGTTGCCCAGATCGTCGGTGAAACAACGCAGACTGGCGGTCGCCAGATGGGTGTGGCAGTTGATAAGGCCGGGAATGGCCACCATGCCGGTGCCATCCACAATGGCCTTGGGCGCTTCGGCAGGGGGCTTTCGCTCAATGGAGACGATCTTCCCGTCCTCGATGCCGATATAAGCGCCGAAAATGACCTCCATCCGGGGGTTCATGGTCACGGCTGTGACATTGGAAATAAGGGTGTCCAAATTGGCACACTTCCTTTCGTATAGCGTGGGCGTTATTTTGCCCCATCCGCCATGAGACGGAACAACTCCTGCTTCTGCTCCAGCACGCCCGGGAGCATTTCGATGTACTGTTCGGGGAATTTGGGATTATGGAACCGGCGGAGGGTGCCGTCGGGGAGGTTTACCTTGTTCATGCCTCCGCCGCCAAGAGAGAGGATGGTATGCACTTCCTCCATCATGTAGATGTTGTACAGGCAGTCTAAGTTGTCCCGGCTCCAGCCTACGTTCTCGAAGCTGCCGGACATGTATTTCTGGCGGTAGAGGTAATAGGGCTTGTAGCCCAGCGCCCGGAGGGTCTGCTCCGCGTAGGCGACCATTTCGGCGACGTCCCCGGCGGAGGGGAGATTCTCCCGCTTTTCAAACAGGTCGGCTCCTTTTTTCAGGGCGAGGGTGTGGACGGTGATGTTGGCGGGATTCAAAGTCGCCACGGCGTCCAGACTGCGGCGGAAGCCCGCCGTGGTGTCCGCGGGAAGCCCCGCGATCAAATCCATATTGATGGCACTGAAACCTGCATCCGCCGCTTCGCCGTAGGCGCGAAGCACGTCCGCCGCCTTGTGGGGCCGCCCGCAGGCGCGTAAGACGGCGTCCTCCATGGTCTGGGGGTTGATGCTCATGCGGTCAGCGCCGCCGGAACGGATGACTTGGAGCTTTTCCAAATCCAGCGTATCCGGGCGGCCGCCCTCTACGGTGAATTCCACGCACCGGGACAGATCGAAATTGTCCCGGATGACGCGCAGCAGGCGCTCCATCTGAGGGGCAGAGAGGGTCGTGGGGGTGCCGCCGCCGATGTAGAGGGTGCGGATAGTTCTCCCGGACTGCGTCAGAAGTCTGCCCGTGACCGCAATTTCCTGTTCCAGCGCCCGCAGATAGGGTTCCAGCAGTTCCGTTTTCCTGCCGATGGTGCGGCTGACGAAGCTGCAATAGGTGCAGCGGGTTGGGCAGAAGGGGATGCCGACGTACAGCGACAGATCGCTGGGCTGCAGCATATTCACCGCCCGGACTGTGGAGACCGAGCAGTCGATGGCCAGCCTGCGGCGGTCGTCGGTGACGTAATACACGTCCCGCAGCAGCTCGTCTGCGGACTTGGGTGTGCCGCCCTCCAGCAGATGCTTGGTAGTGATTTTCGTGGGTCGGACGCCGGCCAGTGCGCCCCATGGGGGCGTAACGGGCAGCAGCTGTTTCGCGGCCAGATAATAGCTCTGCTGCAATGCCCGGCGGCGCAGTCGGACGGTTTCGTCCGCCGCCTTGATCCGCCGGGTAGCCGCGGCAGTGGTGCCGTTTACAGTGATTTTCGTGACGGCGGTAAGCCAGACCTGCCCCCGGTGGAGGGTCGAAGTGGCTTCCCCCTCCGTATTATCGGGGAACAGAGAAAGCTGTAACTGCTCCACGGCATAGCGGTCGTCATGACCGTGTAGTGTCAGTTTCATAAGAACCTCGATTATCGCAGATAGGGGTTATACCGTTTTTCCTCCGCCAGCGTCGTATCCATGCCGTGGCCGGGGTAGACCCGGTAGTCGGTGGAAAGCCCCGCCAGACGGCGCAGAGAAGCCCGCATGGCCGCGTCGCTGCCGCCGGGAAAATCGGTACGGCCGCAGGAACCAGCAAACAGGGTATCCCCGGAGAACATGGCGTCGTCAATCAGCAGGCACACGGAGCCGGGGGTATGGCCGGGGGTGCGGATAACGGAGATCGTCAGCCCCGCAAGGTGCAGGGTGTCCCCCTCGTCGTAGGTTTTGGTATAGTAGAGCGGCCCCGCCGTCATCTGGGGCGGCATGGTCAGCTCGTCGGCGCAGAGATAGACGTCGCAGCCGGTCTCGGCGGCGATCTCCTTTACGCCGCCCACATGGTCAAAATGTCCGTGGGTCAGCAGGATCGCTTCCACGGTCAGCCCCAGCGCGTTCACCTCGCTCAGCACCTTTTCCGGGGTATAGCCGGGGTCGATGACACTGCAGGTCTTCGACGCACTGTCGTGGACGATGTAGCAGTTGGTTCCGTAATCCCCAAGGGTCAGCGTGTGAATGTTCAGCATACGATCACCTATTTTCTTCTGGGCGTATCCATCAGCTGCTCCGTGTCCAGAATCAGGGTCACGGGGCCGTCGTTGACGGATTCCACCTTCATGTCCGCGCCGAAGCGGCCGTGCTGAGGGGGATACCCCAGACTGGCGCAGTCGGCAAGGAACTGCTCATACAGCCGCTCCCCCAGTTCCGGGTTCGCGGCGTCGGTAAAGCTGGGGCGGCGGCCCTTGCGGCAGTTGCCGTAGAGAGTGAACTGGCTCACCACCAGCACCTCGCCGCTCACCGCGTCCAGTCCCAGATTCATTTTGTCGTTTTCGTCGGTAAAAATACGGAGTCCCAGGGCTTTTTCCGCCAGATACAGGCATTCCTTTTCGGTATCGTCAGGGCCGACACCGAGAAGGATGAGGAAGCCTTTTCCGATTTTTCCCACCACCTCGCCGTCAATGGCGACGGAGGCGGAATTGACTCTTGTCAGTACAGCGCGCATAGCGTCTCTCTCCTTAATTCTGTCCTCTGCGGGAGCCGACCACGTCCCGGATGTTCAGCAGCTTCGTCCGCACGGATTCCAGCTCCGCCACGTCCTTGACTTCAAACCGGATGGTGATGGCGCTGCGGCCGCCGGGCAGGTCTTTGCCGCTCATTTCCTTGACCCGGACACGGGCGGTGGACAGCACCATGGCCACGTCCAGAATCAGCCCGTCACGGGTGATGCAGTCCAGCTCCAGCGTGGTCTCAAAGGGCTGCTCTTCCTGCGTCGCCCAGCGGACGCGCACCCAGCGGGCGGCCTGACGGGGGTCTTCCCGGTTCTGGGCGTTGGGGCAGTCCGCCCGGTGGATGCTGACGCCGAAGCCCTTGGTGATGAAACCCACAATGGGGTCGCCGGGGACGGGGGTGCAGCATTTGGCGAACTTGATCATGCAGGAATCGATGTCCTCCACAATGACGCCGTTGACCGCGTGGCGGTTCTGGATGACCGCTTCGGAATCGGGGCGGAAGCGCAGGGGGCTTTGGGGCAGCTTTTCCGCGGTCTGCTGCTTCAGCGCCTTGTTGATATCGTCCCGGATGCGGCCGACGGCCTTGGCGGCGGTCAGTCCGCCGTAGCCGATGGCGGCGAACATATCGTCCCAGGTGTCGAAGGACAGTTTTTTCAGCAGCTGCCCTTCCAGCTCCGGGTCGGTGGCAGTGGTGAGGGGCAGCCCCACCCGCTTCATTTCGGACTCGAAGGACGCCTTGCCGTGGACGATGTTTTCCTCCCGCTTCTCCTTCTTGAACCACTGCTTGATCTTGGTTCTCGCCTGATTGCTCTTGCAGATGGTCAGCCAGTCCCGGCTGGGGCCTTTGGCGGATTTGGAGGTCAGCACCTCCACGATATCGCCGTTTTTCAGGGTGGTGTCGATGTTGGCGATGCGGTTATTCACCTTCGCGCCGATCATGGAATTTCCCACGCCGGAATGGATGGCGTAGGCAAAGTCGATGGGCGTGGAGCCGGCGGGCAGGGAGACGATCCGTCCCTTGGGGGTGTAAACGAACACCTCGTCGTCGAACATGTCGATCTTCATGGACTGGACGAACTCTTCCGCGTCGGAATCCTGCTGGCTTTCCAGCAGGCGGCGCACCCACTCGAAGTCCTTCTCCGTACCCGTGCCGGTGCCCTGCTTGTACTTCCAGTGAGCGGCGATACCGTATTCGGCGGTCTCGTGCATCTGCCAGGTGCGGATCTGCACCTCGAAGGGGATGCCCTGAGAGCCGATGACGGTGGTGTGCAGGGACTGGTACATGTTGGGCTTGGGCGTGGAGATATAGTCCTTGAACCGTCCCGGCACCAGACTGAACAGGTCGTGGACATGCCCCAGCACGTTATAGCAGTCGGGGATGGTGTCCACAATGACCCGGAAAGCGTAAATGTCGTACAGCTCGTCAATGGTCTTGCCCTGGGCGAGCATTTTCCGGTAGATGGAGTAGACGTGCTTAATCCGTCCGTAGGTGGTGTTGTGGATGCCTACGGAGGTCAGGCGCTGGGTGATCTTGTCCTGGATGGTGCGCATAAAGGCCTTGTCCTTCTCCTTGTGGGCCTGAAGGTAGGACATGATCTCGTTATACTCCATGGGCGCGAGGTAGCGCAGAGCGGTATCCTCCAGCTCCCACTTGATCTTCTGCATACCAAGGCGGTGGGCAAGGGGCGCGTAGACGTCCATTGTCTCCCGGCACTTCTGAATCTGCTTTTCCGGCGTCTGGTACTGCATGGTGCGCATGTTGTGGAGCCGGTCGGCAATTTTGATCAGCACCACCCGGATGTCCTTGCTCATGGCCATGAACATCTTGCGCAGGTTCTCCATCTGCGCCTGCTCGGAGGAGGAGAAATTCGCCCGGGTCAGCTTTGTGACGCCCTCCACCAGCTCCGCCACGGTGGGGCCGAAGATCTTTTCAATGTCCTCATGGGAGGCGTCGGTGTCCTCGATGCAGTCGTGGAGCAGGGCGCCCAGAATGGCGTCGCAGTCCAGCCCCATCTCCGCCACGATCTGGGCGACCGCCAGTGGGTGGATGATGTAGGGGGAACCGTCCTTCCGTTTTTGCAGCTTGTGCTTCTGGTTGGCGTAATCCACGGCACGGTCGATGAGCGCCATGTCCGCGCCAGGCAGGTGCTTTTTGATTGCGTCGCACATAGACGCGTAATGTTCTTCAAAGGATTCCATTTCAAATTCAGCTCTCTTTCGCGTGCAGCAGCCGCTGCATGGTCTGGCTTCGGCTCAGGTCGGCCTTTCCTTCTCCGGGGGTCAGCCGGATGGAAACATATTTATGCTGCCGCTGGACGGTGAGCAGTCCCACGTCCCGGAAAATATCCAGGCAGGTGAGCATCTGCCCCAGATTCAACGGTTGTCCCGACCAGCGGACGATCTTGCGGCACAGGCACATAGGCGATTCCTGCACCGGGTTCGCGGCGTCCAGATACCGCCATACCAGCGCCAGCATCTTCCGGTCAGGCAGCAGTGCCGCGGCCTCGCCGGAGGTCAGATTTCCCCGCTGCATGTCCCGGTAGGGCGCGGCGTCGGGCAGGCACTCGGCGCTGCAGCTGGGGCGGATGTCGATGACATTCATCTGCACGGTGCGCGTCCCCCGGAATTCGTTCACCTGAGGGGTAAAGGCCACGTCCACTAAGTCCCCCGGCTGGATGGACACCGTCTGGGGATTGGCGGAAAAATAGATGGCGTTCAGGTACGTGTGTCCGCTGCACAGGCGCAGACGCATATGCCGCCCGCCGCCCACCATGCTGATGCGGTCGATGGTCAGATTCTTCATCATCAGCACCGGCTTGGGGCAGCCGTTGCCGCAGGGTTCCAGCATTTGCAGGGCGTCCACATTGTGCAGTGTCAGCAGCTCCGGGGAAACGGCGCAGTCCACGTCCAGAACGGTTCGCGGCACGTCGTCGGTGTAATACTGCGCGGCCAGCGCGCAGATCTGGCGGCGGAATTCCGGAATGTTGGCGCGGGAAATGGTAAAGCCCGCGGCCAGCTCATGGCCGCCGTAGCTTTCCAGCAGCGGAGACAGGGCGCTCAGGGAGGCAAACAGGTTGAAGCCCCCGTGGCTGCGGGAGCTGGCTTTGCCGTGCTCGCCGTCCAGACAGATCAGGAAGGTGGGGCAGGCGTATTCCTCGGCAATGCGGCTGGCCACGATGCCCACCACGCCCTGATGCCAGCTTTCATCCGCCAGCACGATGGCCTCCGGGGGCTTGCCCATGGGCAGCATGGACACGGCCTGCCGGTAAATTTCCGACTCTACGGCCTGCCGCTGCCGGTTCAGCTCGCACAGTCCCCGGGCGGCCTCGGCGGCCTTGTCCGGGTCGTCGGTGAGAAACAGCTCCACTGCCAGGTCGATCTGCCCCATCCGTCCGGCGGCATTGATTCGGGGCGCCAGCATGAAGCCGATGGAGGACGCGCTGACGGTCTCCGGGGCGCAGCCGCACTCCGCCATCAGCGCCGCGATGCCCGGGCGCCTGGTGTGAGCCAGCGATTCCAGGCCTCTTGCCACGAACACCCGGTTTTCCCCTTGCAGGGGCATAACGTCCGCCACGGTGCCAAGGCAGACCATGTCGGCGTATTCCTCCAGCACCCCTTCCTGAGAGCCGCACAGCGCGGAGGCCAGCTTGAAGGCCACGCCCACGCCGGAAAGATTCTTATGGGGATAGCCGCCGTCCGGGCGGTGGGGGTCTACCACGGCAATCGCGGCGGGAAGCGTCTGCTTGCATTCATGATGGTCGGTAATAACCAGGTCAATCCCCAGCTGCCTGCACAGCTCCGCCTCACTGACGGCGGTGATGCCGCAGTCCACGGTGACGATCAGCTTGACGCCCTCGTCGTGAAGCTGGTGGATGGCGATGGGGTTCAGGCCGTAGCCCTCCTCCAGACGGCCGGGAATGTAGCTCACCGCGTCGGAGCCGTGGCGGCGGAGAAAATCCGTCAGCAGGCAGGTGGCGGTGATGCCGTCTACGTCGTAGTCGCCGAACACGGCGATCTTCTCACCCCGGGACATGGCGAGTCCCACCCGTCCGGCAGCCTTGTCCATATCCGTCATCAAAAAAGGGTCAAGCAGGGGCGCGTTGCAGTCTAAGTAAGCTCTGGCCTGTCGATCATCCCCGATCCCCCGGGAGGCCAGCACCATGGCGGCCAGCGGAGCGTAGCCGCTGCCAACCAATGCGTTGACAGCCCCCGCCTCCAGCTGGGACACCTTCCAAATTCCGTATTTCACGATTCATGCACATCCAGTAATAACATTTTCCCTATATTATAGCAAAAATGAACGGGATGTACAATAGGCAGTTGGGAATTTTCTTGTTTAAGGGATTTCAGGGGTATCTCCCCGCTCCCGCCCCGGCGTGACCTGCATGATGGTCACGGCGAGCAGAGGGGCAAAGATCATGCCGCCCACGCCCCAGAGCTTGTAGCCGACGTACAGCGCCATCAGCGTCACCAGGGGGTCAAGCCCCAGATGCCGCCCCACCAGCTTCGGCTCCAGCATGGAGCGGGACAGGGTGACCACGGCATAAACGCCCAGCAGGCCGATTGCCCTCGCGCCCTCTCCCTGCAAAAAGCAGATCACCGCCCAGGGCACCAGCACGGTGCCGGTACCCAGCACGGGCAGTGCGTCCACCAGCGCGACCACCAACGCCCACAGCGGGGCGTAGGCGATCCGCAGCACCACGAACCCCAGCGTCAGAATGGTGAACGTCACGCCCATCAGCTTCAGCTGCGCCGTCAGCCACCCGCCCACGGCATTTTTCATACGCTTCAGGGCGTCCGCGGCGGGCTTGAGCTTTTCCTCGGGCAGACGTTTTTTCAGCCAGCTTTTGATCTTCGGCAGCCGGGCGGAGATCAGGAAGGAGGAGATCACCGCCGTTCCCAAACTCAGCGCACCGTCGGGAATGTGGCTCAGAATGTTTCCCGCCAGCCCCAGAATATACCGGATGACCTTGTCCAGCAGAGATGTTCCATTGGAGAAGAAGGAGGTCACGTTCTCGCTGAGCAGGGGCTGCACGCTCTGGGGCGTGTGGGACGCCAGCTCCAGCAGCCAGCTTTGCAGCAGGCCGATGCCGGATTTTGCCGTATCCTCCAGATCGGGCAGCACCCCCGCCACCCTTCGCAGCTCCCGCAGAACAAAGGCGCAGAGAATCAGCACCAGCATGGCAAGAAAACAGAAGGCCATGCTGACGCCGATGCCGGAGCACACACACCGTGGAACCCGCCGTTTCTGGAGGAAGCCCACCATCGGCTCCGCCGCGAACGCCAGCAGCGCCCCCAGCAGAAAGGGAAAGCAAAGCGGCAGAAGAAACCGGGCAGCCAGCCACACGGCAAAAAACGCCGCCAGCACGGATATGCTTTTTTTCACTGCGGGACGCAAAAAGATTCCTCCTTTCCGACAAAAACTCTGGTGATATGGGGTTGCATTCTAAGAAAAGTATGTTACAATACATTGTGGAGAAACAGGTGTTGTTCTGTCACACACAAATTGAACCAGTTTTAAGGAGGTCCGACATGTCGACCAAACCCAAATACTATATTGTGGAGTCTTCCGCCCTGCCGGAGGTTTTCCTGAAGGTAGCGGAGGCAAAGCGTCTGCTTTCCACCGGCGAAGCGTCCACCGTCAACGAAGCCACCCGCATGACCGACATCAGCCGCAGCGCGTTCTACAAGTACCGGGACGCCGTGCTGCCCTTCCAGAGCATGATGACCGGCCGCATCATCACCTTCCAGCTGCTGCTCCACGATGAGCAGGGACTCTTGTCCGAGATCCTGGGCGTCTTTGCCGACGCCGGCGCCAATATCAGCACCATCAATTCCATCGTCCCCACAAACGGTACGGCGGTCGTGACCATCTCTGCGGAGACCATCGACCTGACCATGACGCTGGAGGAACTGATGAACCGCCTCTCCGCCATTCAGGGCGTGCTGAAGGCCGACGTGCTGGCCGGGTAACTGTCCATATTCTGAATTGCAAAACCGCCGCCGCTGTTTTCTGCGGCGGTTTTCTTCAGGCAGCACCGCGCAATTCGGCAAGAAGTCTCAGCCAGGATTTTTGTTCCAATTCAAAGCTTCAAAAATGGAGGAATACTGTATGTATTTCCCATTTTTGAAACTGCGGAAGTGGGGCAAAAAGACGGCTGAGACTCGCAGGCGCAATTGCGCGGTGCTGCCTTCGTCACACTTCGCCCATCCCTGACATACGATGAATCGGGAGGGGTGCGATATGCTCATCGTGCAGAAATATGGAGGAACGTCCCTTGCGGGAATGTCGCGCCTGCGCGCCGCGGCTCGTAGGGTCACGGGGCTGGCCCGGCAGGGAAATCAGGTCGTCGTGGTGGTTTCCGCTCAGGGGGATACCACGGATATGCTCATCGAAAAGGCCACTCAGGTCAACCGCCGGGGCTCCGCCCGGGAGATGGACGCATATCTTGCCGCCGGGGAGCAGATGTCGGCAGGGCTGATGACCATGGCCATCGGGGCTATGGGTTACAGCGCCGTCAGTCTCACCGGCTGGCAGGCGGGCATCCGGACCGACGGCGTCCACGGCAACGCCCGGATACAAAATATTGACGTCGCCCGCATCCGCCGGCAGCTGGACGCGGGAAAGATCGTGGTCGTGGCAGGCTTTCAGGGTGTCGATCCCGAGGGGGACATCACCACGTTGGGGCGCGGCGGTTCGGACACCACGGCGGTAGCTCTGGCGGCATGGCTGAAGGCCGACCGCTGTCAGATCTTCACAGACGTGGACGGCGTCTATGACCGGGACCCCAGAATTTACTCCGACGCCACCCGTTTCGGGCAGATCAGTTATGCGAAAATGATGACGCTGATCGAGAATGGCGCGCAGGTGCTCCACGACCGCAGTGTGGAGCTTGCCAGAGAGCACGGGATACCGATAGAAGTTCTTTCCGCCTTCACCGGAGACCCCGGCACCATAGTAGGGGATTTAGAATCATACTACCCAACCAAAACGTAAGATATTCCCCGCAGGAGCAAAAAAACGTGTAAAAAGCAACCGTCCCGGGCTGTACCGACAGCACAGCCTGGGACGGGATTTTCTCTGGAAATATTAGTGGCCTTCTATTAGCAGGAGTAAGTCTCGACCTCCGCCCCGGCAGCCCCATTCGCCGGGGCATGTCTATCTCTGTTTGGCTCAGTCGGCACAATACGCGGTACTTTGTAGTTCGGCAGTTATCCTCATCTCTGCAAAGTTTCCTCCTGAACGTTAAAACTGTATCCTGCTACAATCGACAAGCACATCATAACCGCCCGATGACCGCTCGGTTATATAACCCTGAACAGGAGTTATTGAAAATCTAATGTCCGCCCATGTGGAATAGTGAGAATATAAACCCGAATATTCATTCCTCAATTTGCTTTCAGATATAGAACTATCAAAAATTTTAACGACTGTTGTACATAGATCTGTTGCCTGTTCTACAGTATCAACGTGCCCGTAAACTCGGATTTCCGAGTTCTTTTTTCCACCATAGTTAACAATTTGAATGTCTCCACCGTCTATATGTCCTTTCTTCCCGACAGCATTTGAATATGCATATAATCGAAACTCATGACGATAATCAGCGCCTTGTATATCCATCTCGGAAACATCTGTTATTTTTTCAGTACCGAACGCATCTATGAACCGATCTACGACCGCATATTCACCTTCCGGCTTCTTGTAATTACAGGATACAATAGCGCATATTATGGCAACTACTATGGAGACAAGGATAAGAATGTTTTGCCTTTGCGCTCGTTTACAAGAGTTATCTGATTGCACTTAAATTCCCCTCTCTATCGATATCAGTAACACGCCGAGTAATTCTACAGAAAAATAATACCATGTTTGGGAAATAATTTCAACGAAAAGAAAAGTTTTTGTGCATTTTCAACAAGCCCGGTTTGTTTGACAGAACGTGACGTATTATGTGATTGATAGGCAAGCAACCATTTCACATAATAAACAGATGGCGGAGCAAAAAGGGAACCACCACAGGCCATGCCAGCAGTACAGTCCGGGGCGGTAATTTTATGGAAAATCTGTGGACTTCTGTTAACAAGAGTAAGGCCACGTGTTACACGTGTTATACGTAAAGTACTCCATATGGCACCCTCCCTATAACCATTCGTCAAAATTTCCGCTGAATCTCCGCCGCGCCGCGGCTCAGTACATTTTCTGCATTCTCCCCCAGCGCCTGCTCCAGCAGCGCGTACTCCGACAGGCTTCCGTGGGGGACTGCCCACGCTCCGGCGTCGGTTCCGGGGGCGATCAGGCCGCCCATGGCCGCAAAGGCGGCCACATTTTCCATGGCGCTTTCCAGAATCGCCGCCACAGCGGCTTCGTCAAAGCGTCCCATTCCCCGCAGATTCCCGATGGTGGACAGCGTAGGCACCCACACCGTTCCGTTTTCGCGCATGGCGTGGAGGGCGTCCGTGTCCAGATACGCGCCGTGTTCCACGGAATCCACCCCGGCCAGCGCCGCAGCTTCCACCGTCCGGGCGCCGTTGGCGTGGGCCATTACGGCAAAGCCTTCCTCGTGGGCAATATGGATCAGCTCCCGGATGGTTTCCGGGGGAAGGCCGTCCTCGGTCAGCACACCGAAGCGATCAAAATCCATCAGACCGGAGATCATGATTTTGATAAAATCCGCGCCGTCCGCCCGCTTTTGAGTAACCATAGCGGCATACTGGGAGAGATTTTCGTACTTTTCCCCAATAAAGCCGCCGTAGTGACCCTGCGCGCACAGCGGAGACAACGGCGTGCGGTAGGTGATGCCATACTCCCCCGCCAGCGACCGGGCTTTCGCCCCCACGCCCCAGCGGTCGCCGCCGTCACGGAGGTAGGCAAAGCCCAGCTTTTGGTAAGTTTCCAGCACCCGGCGAACCCAGACTTCATCCACGCCCCCGGAATGCCGGGCAATCGCCCGCTTCCAGTCCGCGCCGTCCAGAACCATGTGAATATGACAATCGCACCGCACGGGAAAACACTTCCTTTCAGGCTCAGTATAACAGATTTCGGCAGACTGTGCAAGCACGGCCATTTCTCATAAGGTTAGTTGACGCTAACCCGATGCTGTGCTATAATATGGTTAAACTTTCAGAAAGAAGGGTTATTATGATTCAAACGACTGTGCAGGTATCCGGTATGGCCTGTTCCATGTGCGAAGCCCATGTAAACGACGCCGTCCGCAGTGCGCTGAACGTCAAAAAGGTCACCTCCTCCCACGCGAAGGGCGAGACTGTCATCCTGTCCGACGAGCCGCTGGATGAGGGTAAGCTCCGGGAGACGATCAACGCCACCGGCTATCAGGTGGGCGGCATCAGCTCCGCGCCTTATGAAAAGAAGGGCCTGTTCTCCTTCCTTCACAAGTAAGACATACCACAAAAGCCGACAGCGAAAACCGCTGTCGGCTTTGTCTATCAATAGCTCATACTGAGCTCCAATTAAAATCCTTAAAAAAGATTTTAATCAGGAAATAATATCAGACCGTCAGGTTCTGAATCCACTTGCCCTGTTTCAGCATGACCGTACCAATGACGCACTTGATGAAGTCGGTAGCCTGACAGATAGCGTACAGCGGCAGAATGGGCAGGTTCGTAAACCGGCTCAGGCAGAAGGCCAGCGGCACGCAGAACACCCACATGAAGCAGCTGTCAAACAGGAACGTCACGAAGGTCTGTCCTCCGGAGCGGAGGGTGAAATAGGTGGCGTTGAGATAGGAGCCGAAGGGCATCATCACGGCGGAGATCCAGATCAGCTGCGCCGCCAGATGCCGCACGGCGTCGGTGGTGTTGTAGATGCCGGGGAACGCCTCGGAAACCGCCGCCATCAGGCCGCCGAACACGACGCCCGACGCAATGGACACGGCGATGAGCTTCCGGTTGGTGTCCCGCACGTCCTCCTCCGAGTGCCCCGCGCCCAGCATCTGCCCCATGATAATGCCAACGGAATTGCCCATGGAAAGATAGACAACGCTCCCCAGATTGAACAGGGTGCTGCAAATGTTCATGGCAGGCACCACGTCCAGCCCGCAAGTGGAGTAGCACTGGCTCAGGACGGCCATGCCGCTGGACCAGAGGAATTCGTTGACCAGCAGGGGCATACCCTTGACGGTGATGGATCTCAGCAGCTTGCCGGGGATGTACATGGAACGGTAAGCGCCTACGATAAAGGCGTTGCGGGCTTTGTGGCTGTGTGTCCACCCCGCCACGATGGCAAGCTCCACGTACCGGGAAATGACCGTGGCAATGGCCGCGCCCTCCACGCCCATTTCCGGCGCGCCGAATTTGCCGAAGATCAGGATGTAGTTCAGCACCAGATTCACGAACACTGCCGCAATGCCGCCCAGCATGGGAATGAAAGTCTCCCCGGTCTCCCGGAGGGTGCTGGAATAGGTGTTGGTCAGGGCGAAGGGCAAAAAGCCCCAGAGCATGATGGCCAGATATTTAAGGCCGTGATCCAGCGCCCCGGCGGCAGTGGCGGCGTCGCCCTCGCCAGTAAGGTAAAGCCCGATCAGCTGAGAGCCGCCCAGCAGGAAAATAGCCGCGCCCACCAAAGAGATGACGATACAGATCAGGAACTTAAACCGGAAGGTGTGGCGGATACCCTCGTCATCCTTGGAGCCGTAGAACTGGGCGGTGAAGATACCCGCGCCGGAGCTTGCGCCGAAGACGCACAGGTTGAATACGAACAGCAGGCCGTTGACGATGGAAACGCCGCTCATGGGAACGGTGCCGACCTGCCCGACCATGATGTTGTCCAGCAGGGACACAAAGTTGGTGATGCCGTTCTGGATGATAATGGGGACGGCTACCCCAAAGACCCGGCGGTAAAACGCCTTGTCTCCGATGTAATGATGATGCATAAAAACCTCAAATCAGAATTTTTCATACTATTTCCTGATTAAAATCTTAATTTTAATCAGGAAGGCATCGCCTGACGGCGCTGCCTGTTTTGTGATTT
>PPYF01424821.1_pt1 | contig 20421 bp, 24 predicted proteins | sample 1559871 | NCBI WGS metagenome assembly PPYF01 (sample SAMN08240021, study PRJNA423297) | Human gut metagenome, whole genome shotgun sequencing project. | reverse complement strand
TTCTCCCAAACCAAGGTTTTCGAGAGCCGTTTTCACCGTGCCATCCGATTTGATATCACCAAACGGATTCTTGCGGCTTAACAGCAGAGCACGAAGCGCGGTAAGCAACTGGTCGTTTCGCCCCTTCTCCAGGCTGGCACCGGATGCCTCCACCACGCTGCAAAGCTCCTCCTGCAACATATCAAAGTAGTCATCATCCAGATCGGTGGCAGGTGTGCCAGTCTGGGGGTTACCACGGGTAAAACCGTTCTTACCCGCGCCGAACTTATCCTTCTGCGCGGTTTTCGTGTCTATACGATGCATGGATTACTCCGGATATTTAAAAATTACGTAGGTATGCGACGGGCAGAGTTTGTTAAGCACACATTCGACAACGGTGTCGCCCCAGATACGCAGCGCGGAATCACAGGGATCGCCACATGTCATCCAGGTGGTGTTTGTGGCGGCTGGCATGTTGACCTGCCAGTAATACCGCCATTCCGGCGCATTCACCGCGTCAGTACAGGCCGATGAGCAGGTGAACGTGCTTTTGTCGTATCGCGTGATGGTAGCGTCTGGTCTGCCCAGGGCAGCAAGCTGTGCAAGATAAAAATTCTCGTTGATGCCGCCCGCCAGGTTAACCTTCGCATCCAGCCGTTGCTGACGCTGGCGAAGGGTCTGTGTCCCTGCGGGAATACATTCATCCGGCAGACCGCACAGACGCTCCCAGCGGTTTATCAGTTCAGTGGTGGTGCGCGGATCCAGCTCCCGCATCAGGGCATCCGCACGCTGATGAACGCGGGTTAATGACGGTGCCGCACCGGCAATCGACGGATCGCTGGCTGACCACGCCGGACCGGGGGGCAACAGTGCCGACAACAGACGGATGTAATCATCGTTTGTCACGTCCATGAAATCGTCCCCAGAACCGCCAGTTCGTTTTTCGCAATGGAGATATTGTCTGCCGGTGCAAGCAACTGATGGCTGTATTCCCCGTTCGCACCGGAAATCGCTTCACTGATACGCGACACCTTCAGCTCTCCCTGCGGATAACCATCACGCAGCAGGAACGAACGTAACTCCGCGGTAATGGCAGCCCGTATTTCCGGTGTGTCCGGCGTCACGCGGATATGAAAATCCACCGTATGTGCCACCGGCCTGAATACATACAAATCAGAGCCTGCCACCGGGGCCAGTGGCCCGATATGTTGTCTTGCTGCCGTTTCCGTTGATTCTTCCGGAATGGGATTAATCAGGTCACTGCTGGCAATCATCACACCGACAGTTCCCGTTCCCATCCAGTGACGGTATGTCCATGCGCGGGTAATGCCGGGCACTTCTTTAGCCCAGACGACATAGTCCCCGTCAGCCCCGCCCTGAGGTGTCCAGTAATACCGCTCAATGACGCGGGCGCGCCACGTTTCCAGCTCTTCAGTATCAAATCCACCAGTCAGGGTATCTGCCACGCCGGAAGACGGCAGACCATTCACCGGCGTGACCAGGATTAATGCCGTACCGTCGTCAGCGTTACCGACCGCACCTGCACTTGAGCAGGCGATCGGCACGCGCAGGACACCACCGGAGCTGGTTGCATCGGCAGTTGCCGTGTACTGAACCAGGTCATCGCGCTGAATAACACTCCCGGCAGTCACCTTCAGGTCATCGCTGACACCTTCCCAGCGCATATACCCGCTGGCAGCCGTGGCCCCCTTGCGCGGACACCGTTTCATCGCAGCATGTCGCGCCAGCCAGGACTCATCGCACAGGTCAGGCAGCATGTTCATTGCCAGATAATCGATGTACCCGTAAACCGTATGCAGCGCCGCCGCATACACCTTTGCCCGCACGTCTTCATCCATGCGCCGGAGCGTGTCGCTGACGTCCAGCCTGGCGAATAAATCGTTACGGAGCATACTGATATTTTCTGCCAGCGTCGGGCGCTGAAATTCACTGTCCGCCATGCGTTATCGCACTCCACAGATCATCAAAAGAAATCATTACCGGTCCGTCACGACGCCAGAGGGTGATACTGTTACCCAGTTCATTAATCCCGGTGCGGCGGATATCCAGATCAATACGGGACACCACGCCGTCATCAATCATCCATTGCAGGCATTCACGGATATACCCCCTTACCGTCTGCACCAGCTGATTGGTCAGTTTGCTGCGCTGAAGCAGCCACAGTCGGGAGCCGTAACGGTCATTCTGTACCGCAGGCCAGGTATCCCCCCACCATCCCATCGGGACGTCGGCGTTGTCATCAGGCTCCGCCCGCCGCCAGGTAAACAGGGAAATCACCACGGCGCGGGTCAGCGGATCCAGCGGTGCGCTGGCGCAGGTGCGTTTACCGTTCACCGTCAGCCACAGTTCCATCATGCCTCCATCGCTTTATCAGGTTTGTCGGTGTTACTGCCCTGACCGTTCTCTCTGTGACAATGCCCGTTATAGGCAAGCCGCATCGCTGACATGGTGGTGCCGCCGGAGTCGCACAGGTCTTTCACCTGTCCGGTCACTTCAAGGTCCATTTCAAAACGTGCTTCAGGTGCATTGCGAAACGTGATCGTTTTACCTGCACCGTCCACCACGATCCCCTCCCGGGTCAGCGTCACGGACTGCCCCTGATCGTCATAGACCGCCACCTCACCCGTCTGCAGCCCTTTCAGGCGGTAGCGCCGGTCCGACACCGTAACAACCACCGCATGAGAACGGTCGCCATCCGGAAACAACACCACCGCTTCCGCACCGCTGTTTGCCCTTGCGGTAAAACCGTAGGGTTCAAGATGTTCAACCCCGGCTTTGGGTTCACCGGCAATCAGGGACACATCCACGGTCTGACATTTCGTGGCGGCACTGATGCTTTTCACCACGGCCCGCCCAATCAGGCCGAGGAGTTGTCGCTGCATGGCTTCAATCGTCCTCATCAGAACGGGTCCTCCTGTACTCTGGCTTTTTTCTTTTTCCGCGCGCCGGGGGCTTCTGGTTCAGGCAGATAAGCATCAGGTGGGCCGACACGGATTTCCGTCAGGGTGCCGTTCTGGTCCTGAGTAAACGTGACTTCCGAGACAAGCAGTTCGGTATTGTCGAAACCACAGACCGGATCGAAGACAATCACCCGCTGGTTGGGCTGCCACAGCGTACCGTTACCCTGTCGCCAGCCCTGCACCACATAGGTGGTTTCATCCGTCCGCGCCGCCCGTTGTCGGGCTTCAAAGTCAGCACGCGCAATACAGCCTGCCCCCGTGGCCTGCCCTGTCTGCCTGATATACATCGGACGGTAACGGGCAATAAATGCGTCCTCTGTGCGGGCCCGCAGCGCGGTGGTGGTGGCCTCACCGAAATCATCGTCGTTTCCGGCACGCTGCCCCGCCACCTGGTAAACTGAAAACCGCTCCCGGATACTCTTCTCCGTATCACAGGAAAGGATGTTTTCCCCGAGTACCAGCGCGGTATGTGCCCGCGTTGAGCCAATACCGCCAATCACCAGCCTGCCGTGCGGGTCGTCATAAGCCAGCGCCTGCTGCTGACCGAGTATTTTGTTGATCACCTCGATCACCGTTTCACCGTGATCAGGCTGGACATCAGGAATAACACCCGACGGCGCATCGCTGTTCACCACCTCAATGCCGAAAGGCGCAGCAAGCGCCTGCGCAATCTGTACCAGCGATCGTCCGTTAAACTGTGTCGGTTCGGCTGCACAGTCAATCAGGTCAGCAGTCAGACTGCGTCCGGCAATACCGGTGCTGACCGAACGGGCATCGTAACGAACGGGGGTCGCCTCCACCCAGCCGGTGATCACCAGCTCATCACCAATCAGCACTTCCACTTTTGAACCATTTTTAATGCGCGGCTGAAGCGTGGTGATACCCTCATCTCCCGGCCACTGGCGGGTGATCTCCACGCTGAAATCCCGCGCCAGCCGTTCAATACCGGCACCGATGCGCACCGATGTCCAGCCATTCCACTCCCGGCCATTTACCCGTAGCGTGACGTTATCGTTCATTGCACTGGCACCTTCAGAGGGATCACCGGCACAAAGCCGGGATGCGTAATGGCATTACGCCGGATAATGTCCGCGTCACGCGCCGCGTTATCAAACCAGGTCGCCGCCAGCACCAGCGCGGGTAAAACCTCATCCGGTGTGCGATGAATGATCCGTGCAGACTGTTCAAGGCGCGTGTTGATATCCGCATTCAGATCTGCTTTCACCCGGCGCAGCGCCAGAAACAGCGCATCACTGGTTGTACGGGACAACTCCTTATCAATTGCCGTATTCAGTGTGTCGCGAATGTCAGTCAGTTCTTCCCACGTCGGCAGGTCAACCGTGTTTTTCACCGCCGGTGCATTGTTCAGTGCCGGATGCGTGACGGCAGGCCAGCCGGAGCTCTGCGCGGGTTTTGTTGACTGCCCCACTGCGGCATTCTGCATCACCGCAGAAGTTGTTGGCGCAGGCAATCGGGTGACGGCATACGCCGCTTCGCTGATTGCGGTCGTGCGAAGGGTGCTGGCAACCACGTTACGCTGCTGCGTCGCCGTGGCGGTGGTTTTACTGTCCGTTTTCCAGACGCCGCGCGGTTGCAGATCGCTGCCGAGGCTGACACCGGAAAGCGTTTTGATCATGGTGACCAGGTCGCTGGCGTTACCATAAAGGCGTTTCCCGGTACGCCACATTTTCTGCACCTGCTCAACGAAATTTTTGCCTGACGATGGTGGCGGCAGAAGTACCGAGATATCCCCCTGCAACAGCCTGGCCGCATCCGATACGGCAGAATCCACCACTTTCATCGCATCAGAAACATACCCAAGCATTGTGCTGACATTACCAACGACGTCGTTCTGCACAAAATCCGCCACGCCATCGATACTGAAACCGCTGAAGCTGTCACTGATGCAGTCATCCAGTGCAGAACAGGATGACATCAGCGTCTGCGCCGTCGCCGCACCTGATGTGGGGTAAGAGAGCTCTCCTGCTTCGACAAACTTCAGGTCAAAGCGGACAATACGTCCTTCACTTTTCGATGTGCTGACCCGAACTTCCCCGTCAACACAGACTTTCAGCTCACCGTATGTCGGATGGACAAGCGTGCCGGGACCGGGTTTATTCAGCGCGTCAATCAGGCGATCGCGCTGGTCAAAACAGTCATCTCCCACCACATAAGCCGTGATGGACGGGCGGAAAGTGATTTTCCCCAGGTCTTCGGTATAGGGTTTGTCGCGGTTCGGGTATTCATGTGTTTCCACACGGCGACCGGTTCCCGCACTTTCTTCTTCAACCTTAAACGGCACACCGCGAAATGACGCGTCCTGAAGTCTGTCTTTCCACGTCATATAAACTCCGTACATAAAAAATCCCACCGGAGTGGGACTCATTAACAGATTAATTTTTCATTACCTGCCAAAGCGCGTATAGCCAACATCATGGCTGACATCAAAACCGCTGGATCGCGTTTCCATAACCCGCATACCCGGAGGCGAATTCACAAAAGAGACCTTGATCTCACCATCAACTTTTGGCGCAGAAGCTTTGTTGATCATGAAGGGATTCGGGCCTGTGGCACCGGAGGCGTTGTTTGACTGAGCCGGCTCTACCGCCTGATAAGGTGTGTATCCCCGCGCCGGTATTCCCGTCCCATAAGCATCATAAGCACCCGCGCCCCACTGCGCAGAGTTAATGGCATCGACCGTGTCACCGGAACTGTCGGTAAACCACTCAATAATTGGCTTCAGCTTGTCCCACATATCCTGAAACCACTTAATAACCGGCCCCCAGTTATTGATCACCATCCCCAGCGGCGACCAGGCAAAAACTTTCTTAAGGAGTTCCCAGCCAGCCTCAAAATAAGGACCAATGGTTTCCCAGAGCTTCTTGAAATAAGGTCCGACAACATCCCAGTTAGTGATAATTAATCCCGCAGCCAGGGCTATCGCCGTCGCAATCATGCCAATCGGCGTCATCGACATGATCCTGCTGACAATACTGATGGCACCGCCCACGCCCATCAATCCCAGTTTCAGAATCGCAAGACCGGCAGCAAGCCCGACGACGCCGCGAATAACCCGGGGATTTTCATCCGCAAACTTCGTGAATTTTTCCCCCAACTCCCCCAGCCATTGCGTGATATTTTTAGCGTCACCAGAAAATGCGCCGCCAATAGCTGCAAGACCGTTAGTTGCGGTCCCCGTCATTGCCTCCCACAGGTTGGACAGCGTACCAAGCTGTGCCTGAACACGTTTATTCAGGCTGGCCTGTTTATTCATCTTCTGCTGGATCTGATCGTAACCATCCTTTCCTTTATCGATCAGCGCATTGACCACCTGAAGGGTTTCAGCATCATCACCAAATATTGCCTTAAGTACACCAGTTCGTTTAACGTCGGTCAGTTTTCGCAGCTTTGCCAGTTGCCTGAACATGTTATCAAGACCGCCAAAACTCCCTTTGCCGTCAGTAAAATCGAGCTGTACCCCGAGTTTCTGGCGGGCCATGATTTTATTGACGTCCCTGATTTTCTTAACGCTTAATCCGGACTGGATAACTTTTCGCAGGGCGTTACCTGCCGACTCCCCGTTCATCCCCATCTGATCCATCATGACGCTGATGGGGGCAAGGCTCTGTGCAGCCTGAAGACCGTCCTTGTTCACCATCTTCAGAACAGAGCTGGTTTTAGTGAAGAAGGACAACATGTTGGTATCGTCAACGCCCAGATAAAACGCCTTCTGAATTGTGTCGAACAGCCCCATCATGTCTTCTGACGCCGTTCCGGTAGCATCCTGCATCTTTGCGGCAAACTCGGCAGCCGCTTCCGGTGTTTTTTTCAGTTGTACCGCAAGATAAGCTGTCGCTTTACCCACACCGCCAAGAATGTTTTCTGCCGGGATCCCCTGACGCACCAGCATCTGCATCATGTTCTGGAAATCAGCCGTTGTACCGGGTAGCTGGTTACCCAGGCCAATAGCCAGTTTATTGATGTCCTGAAAGCTCTTTCCAACCTCGCCGTTCGCATCCATCATGGCGACTTTCAGCCCGGTGGCGGCGTTTTCCTGATCGGCATAAGATTTCAGGGAAAGCGTCAGACCCGCTGCCAGTCCGCCACCAAGCGCCAGCCCACCCTGTGACGCTTCTTCCGCCTGGCGTTTAAATCCCCGGATTTTCTTTTGCATTTTCGACAGCGCGGGAGAAAGCCTGTCGACACCGGTGATCAACGCCTTAAGCTCAAATTCAGCCATGTGTGCGTTTCTCCTGCTCTATCCTGTTTGCCTGACTGACCAGCAAGGGAATTTCACTGATCGGCATATTCAGCAATTCGAAGGGATTAATGCGCCAGTAGCTGGCGCAGTCAAAGAAGCGATCAGTGAGGTATTCAGCCGTCAGGCCTGGAGGAAAAAACCAGCCACAAGCCACGCCGCTGCATTCAGGTCTGCCGGAGACATCTGGTCGACAGAGCTTTGCGGCACTTTCGCCAGCCGCACAATGTATTTCGACACCACATGCGCCAGAAGTCTGACGGACTCATCCTGATTCATCTGGTAGGGATACCCCAGCTCGCGGACATCCTTCCCGGTGGGTTCATCAAACTCCAGTACGGAGAGTGTCTCACCATGAGCGATAATCGGTTTCTTTAACTCAAGCTCTTTCATTACTGGTAATCCCCTTCTTCACCGTGGAACTCAAGATCAACCGTGCCTTCTTCGGCATTATGGTTCGCTTCGCCGTGCAGCCAGGCGGACGACAATACATAGACCTGACCGTTCGCCAGCTCGGCAGTGATGGTCATCTCATCAGACGAGGTGATTTTGCTCACCGGAAAATTCTTCGGCACCTTGAAGGTCCCTTTGACATAAGGCGCACGGTGAGTTTCCTTGCGGTCCACTGAACCGTCCAGGCCGATGATGTCATCATTGACCGTCCTGTTCATGGGCACCTCAATGCCACCGGTCAGCGATAGCTGCTGACCGTCAATTTTGAAATAACAGGTTCCCCCGATACGGGCCATTATGCAGACTCCTCTGAATACTGAAGACGGAACAGGTTAACCACGGCAAAGACACGCAACTGGTTAACATAGTCAGGCGGGAACAGCGTGTTCAGGCGGTTCGGATCGCTGGCATCACGCTCCACAACCAGGTACTGCTTAAACAGTTCGTAGTTTTCCACGATCCCCGCACGCTCAAGCTGACGGTAGGTTGCCAGCAGTTCCCCTTTGATCACCGCCGGTGTGACAATCGCCTGACCGGGACCAAAGCGGGTACCGTCGCTGGCAAGCTTGTGACGCCCGTACTTACTGGTAATGACGGATTTCAGTTTGCGCAGCACATACGCGCTGGTATGCAGCGTCTCGCTGTCGAGGTAGCTGTTATCCGCAACACCGTAAGCGTTTTTCCTGTACGTGGTGACATCACGCTGAATGCGCAGCACCCCGCTTTTGACATACGCCGTTGCCACGCCATGAGACAGCAGGGTCTGTTGTTCGGTCATCGTGAACCGTTTCCCCTTCGGCGCAGGCAGCATACCCACCAGCTCACCGGTCTGCGTGGGACGTGCCGGATCGTTGCGAATAAACACCGCTGCGCGGGCGGTACGGCTTGCCGCCAGCTCGTCGGCAGGCGTCTGGGTCTCTTTTTCGTATCCCGCCAGGGTAATGTGCTGCTGGTTAAACTGGTCACCTGCGGTCACCAGTTCTGACAGCGTGCCGATCTTTGCCGTATACACATGACCATACAGCTGACGCGCATAGCTCCAGCGACCGCTGGTATCGTTCATCTCTGTCACCAGCGTGTTAACGGAGGCCGTGTCGTTGAACGGCAGGCCAATATAATCAAACGGCTCATCCGCCATTGCAGCCACCGCGCCGGTGAGAACCGGAGCGCCCGTTCCGGCGCTCCCCGTCGCCACAGCAATCTGTACGCCCGCTGGCAGCACTTCGCCCCCACCAAAGCCGTAGTAATTGAGGCTGACAGGAATTTCATTCCCGCAAAGCCCCTTATGACGCGCGGTCAGCGTGATCACGCCTGCCGAAGATGAGGCCGTAAACGGCAGGGCCGGAACGGCATTAATGGCATCCTGAATACTGCTGGCAATCGTCGCGACGTTATCGCCGTTGGTCACCGGTGCCTGCACGCGGGTACGTCCCACATAAACATTCACCGTGCCGGTTTCGGTTGCCGCCCCGGTCACCGTCAGCGTAACCGTTGCCGCCGCGCCTGTAGCTTCCGGAACGGCAATCACATACAGCTCGCCAAACGGGTCGGTCTGGCGATAAGCCTCGACCATACGCGCCAGCTGACTTCCCGCACCACAAATCTGGCGTGCATAGTCTGCCGACGGCATCAGCACCAGACTGTTGGCAACAATCTCTGCACCGTTATTGGCGTGACCAATCAGCAACGATGCCCCGCTGTCCTGTGCAGTATTCGCCGCCGAGTTATCCATTTCCGCATAAAACAGCGGAACCAGCGTATTCGACGGAATGGTGTTAAAGCTTATCGTCATCGGTGTTCACCTTTTTATTCACGCGCCGGATATCACCCGCTGCTTCACGGCGCAGCCAGTAGTTGTTCTCGTCAACATTTCGCCCTTCGGTGGGCAAAAGGTCACCGCGGGCAGGGTCAGGCACTGACCGCCCTTTAACAGGTTTCACAAACATGAAGATTCTCAGGAAGGAAGGGTTATTTCGGTGTGATGTTCGATATCGCCGTCAGGCCCGTTACCGGGATCGAGATAATCAACATCAATCGCCAGCGTTTGCAGTTCATCCAGACTGTTCAGATCATCCTGCTGGCGGGTATCGTCTTCAGTCAGCTCGCTGATGACCGAAAAATCGAACTGATAAATCAGCTCATGACGATTCAGATCCAGCAGCGTGCCGCCGTCATAGGTAATCGGGTTACCGCACGCCTCCGGGTTCCAGCCCAGCAGAGCCTTAAAGAGCATCTGCCGGACATCGTCCACCACATCATACGAGGCAAACTGACCGCGCTCATCACGCCCGTTACTCAGTATGACAACCACGGAGAAACCCTCTTTCAGCTCCTGCCAGTAGTCGGTCTGGCTTTTGTTTTCTCCCGGAGAATCATCACCCGGTACAACATATGCCGCCGGGAGTTTCAGCTTTCCGACCTCCGGCAGATTTTTGAACTGGGCCGCGCCTGCAACCCGGTTTTCAAAATACGGACAGCGGGCACGCAGTGCAGCAATAACAGGCGTCAGTTTCATCTGTGTCGTCGCTCCGGCTTCAGTGATTTACGCAATTCCCGCGCCAGAAAATAGCGTGTCCAGCTGCGGTTCTTTTCAAGCGTTTCCACCATGAAGTTATTACGTGGAGCCAGTCGCCAGCCGCTGCCACCGGATGCACCACGATGATGGCTGCGACGACGCTTTGCCCCTCGCCTCACGCCATAGAACAAAAAAGCCGGATAAAAATCACCGGTGATACGTCGGTTTCCCTCTCCATTACGCTGGTTAGGGGCTATACGTGCCATAAAACCAGGGCGATGTTTACTGGCTCTGGGTACCATGTAACCAATCGAACGTGCCAGGCGTCCGGTCTGATAACCGGGGTTTTCACCCGGTGCCGACCGCGCACGGCGCATCACCAGCCGACGGGCATCACGCATATGACGCTGACCAATCGTGACAAACGCCCGCCGGACACGGGCGCGGTTAAAGCGCATCTCCGCGGGCTGCTGAAAATCAACGTGCAAAAAGGAAGTCGTCATTGTTGCCTCCGTGACTCTGCGTAAATTCGCCCAGCTCCGTACACTCCAGCAGCAGAAAGCGCCGCGCCCCGTTCAGATCGCGCTGACGTTTCACCCGGTACACACTGTCACCGCAGACCACCTCATAATCAGCGGTGATCCCCCGGCGGTAACGAATGGTGATGTAATGGGTGATGGCGTCTCCGATCTGCGCGGTTTCCTGCCAGGTGGTGGCACTGGTCTGGATAACCTTCGCCCATGCCCGGAACGCAACCGGGTATTGAGGCTCCACGCCAAAGTTATCCGCGGGCATATCCACCCGCTGGCGGATCAGGACGCGTTTATTCAGCTCGCCTGGGTCAGGCAGAATGTAGGTTGCGCTGGTCTGCGCCTGACGAATTTTCATAGTGGTATAAGGCGATAAGGAGCAACCAACCAGTTAAAGCTCATTGGCAACTCCATTTTCTCAACGTCTGTAACCGTTGAGCGGTTTTCGTAGAAATGGCTGACAAGTAGCAGGAGCGCCAGCTTCACATCATCAGATATCACAAGCCCATCAGGATCATCCGCAGGCCTGTCATCTGCGGTTGCATACAACGTACGGTTAAGGAAGTTTTCCGTCCGACTCTGAGCGGCCTTCCCAAGTAGTTCAAGCAACTCATCTTCATCAGAGAAATCATCATCCAGACGAAGCTGAAGCTTAATCTCTTCCATTTTTAACAGCATAAAACCTCCTGTGCCCGCCAGAACGCGGGCACAAAAAAACCGCATTACGCGGCGTGCTGTATTACGTAAAAAGACTAATCAACCACCAACGCTACCTTTCCCCACCAGCGCTTTAATGGCAGAGGTGTCTTCCAGGATACAGTCAAAACGATGGAAGGCCAGAAAACCGGTCTGATCATATTCTGCGTAACGCTCAACCAGACGTTTAAGAATCATGTATCGCACACGACGGATAATGAAGCGATCAAAGTCACCACAGAACATGAATTTTTTACCCGCCCCGATATCATCAATTTCCTGATCAATGACATACGGTACATTCAACACTGAAGCAGGTGCCACACCAACAATATCCGGCAACCATAAAGGGCGTCCCTGACCGTCTTCCATCTCACTGATCAGTTTCAGCGTATTATCGTTAAACGCCAGGCGGAATTTCGGTCCGCGACGATATGCAGGATCAATGCTGTGTTTCAGAGCCAGAATTTCCTGCCACTTCACCGCATTTGCCGCGGCAGTCTGTGTTGTGCCGGTCACTGATGCTGCCAGCCCTTTGGGTTGTTTAGGCGTACCAGCCCCCGTCCCCTGAATCAGATAACGGGCTTCACCACGACCAATACGTTCAGCAATGCGACGGGCAAGATAAGCTTCCATATCGATCGCACTGTCCTGCAGCAACTCATTAGACACACGAATTATTTTCGATGTCATTTTGAGCGCCCCAAGGCTTCCCATACCGAAATCGGTGTCTTCTTCACCGGCTTCTTCATTTTCGCCCAGCAGAACACCAACTTCGGAAGTACCATCAGCTGTTGCCCACTCCATAGTGCGACCGTCAGAAGTGGTAAGAATCTGCGCCACACTGGCGATGCCACCGTAGGATTTCATCTTCTCAACAACTTTCGCCAGGAATGTTTCTGGTACGGTATATCCGCCCTTTTCATCCTGAGCTACGCCCTGGGCACGAAGTTCACGCAACGCCTTTCGTTCTTCTGATGTCAGCTCACTGGCACCGTGACGCATCCACTTATCAAAAACCTGAGCTCGTTTCTCATCCTGTTGTGGATTGTTTTCCGGATCAAGATTCTGACGCTGCTCTTTCTCATTGCTTTCAATGTACGCCTGATCCTGACGACGTAGTTCTTCTTCGCGTGCAATTCGTTCATCAAGAGCTTCCAGTTCGGATTTTGCTTTGTTCCACTCAGTGCGCTGCTCTTCCGTCCATGCGTTATCACCAATTTTTTCATTCAGGGCGCGCATGTCAGTTGCGATAGTATTACGTTTCTGTTTCAGTTCATGCAGTTTCATGATGTTTCCTTTACGCGTTAAGAAGGGTCAGGACGCGTTCACGCGCCATACGTTGATTAATGGCTTTCTGTAGCGCGCCGCTGTTGCGCGCCTCCTGCCATGCTTTCATGGAGCGAACAGCCGAGTCAGCCTCCTGATAGGCAGGATATGTCACAGGACTGACATCCAGCAGACGGGAAAAGCGGGTTATCTCGCGAATAACAACCCCGTCCTCATCCTGATACCACTCCTCGCCGTCACGGGCGACGCGGAAAGCAAAAGATGACTGGTTAATATCTCCACGTTGCATTGGGGCCAGCACCAGATCACGAATGGTCTGTGTCTCCGGAGCCTGGATGTCATAGCGCAATCCGCGCTCATCAACTGAAAGATTCAGCGTGCCTGCTGCACTACGCCCAAGAATAAAATTAGGATCGTGGTTAAACAGTGCGCGTACATCATCACCAAGCACATCGTCAAAAGCGCCGGACCGGATGATTTCGCGGAATGAACCAAATATCAGCTCAGAACGACAGTCAAACACCGATCCATAACCGATAATGTGCGCAGGGTTATCGTCATGCCGCTCAGCACGCACCTCACCGCTGTAACAACGGATTTCACGGTCATTCATTGGTTTTTCCCTCATCATTTTTTGGGGGCTTAAAATCTCCTGCCGGGTTAGCAGCATTCACGCTTACCAGCATCTCATCCAGCCCTTCAACCGGATTCATATCCTCGAATGCGCGAGCCTCATTACGGCTCATCCATCCATCGGTAATAGCGAAGTGATAGAATTGCGCGCGCTCCTGCGGAGTTCCGCGTAAAAGCCCCGTCAGATTGAACCTGACGTAATACCCGGCGGCTAACTCAGCGCGGGTAAACAAGCGACGGTTAAGCTCCTGCTCCCAGTTCGTCACCCACGGCATCATCGTGTAGCGGACAAACTGAATCGCCTGCGCAGAAATATTGGAGAAGGTGGCTTTTTCGAGGTCATTAATCATGTGCGCAGGAATATTGAAAATACCGGCAATCATTGAACGGTTCAGTTTCATCATGTCAATGATCTGAGCGTCAACTGGCGACACAGTCAGTGCCTTGTAATCCAGATCGGCTGGCAGCAGCATGGTTTTGTTTTCCTGGCTGCGTAACGCCTGCGATGCCTTCTGCCACTGATCTTTAAGCCAGCCCCAGCTGTCCTTATTGAGTCCGCTTTTAACGGATACTATCCCCGCCGGACGGGCATTACCGCTGAAGAAGCTTTCTGTGTATTTCTGACCGCTCATCCCCATGCCTATTGTTTCGGCATGTTGCATAATCGGACTCAGCCCCATCTTCTGATTATTACCCAGCGCACGGATGTGGATCATATCGTCGGGGCTGATCGCAAACGCCCCATATTCGTTGTACAAACCGTAGGTGTATCGGCCACCAGTATTCATCAGCGTCGTTTCCCACGGCATACAGCAATCCAGGGATATGACTTCACCGCGACGATTACGTTTCACCCAGGTATACCCATTCCCCCAGCCAAGGATGTGACGTTGCTTCAGTTCGCGCCATTTGTAACTGGTTTGCCAGGTATTGGGCTCATCATGAACCAGATAAAACGCCGGATGATCGCGTGCGGGCTCAACCTTCCCATTGTGCCTGCGCATAACATGCAACGGCATCTGGGCAAGGCTGGAAGACAGGACATAGATACAGGAATACACCGCAGCCAGTTTCATCGCAGTTTCAGGACTGACATAAACGTCTGCCCGGAACAGCCCATCAGTATCAACGGCATCCCCGGTTATCGGGGTGGAAGGATTCTCCAGTGATTTACTTCTGAACAGAGCATCAAGCAGCACGCGTCCCCCTTCTGGCCATAGCCAGTGCGCCCACCAGCAGTAAACCGCCGGACAGCATCAGAGCCGGAGCCATACCAAACTGCAGGTAAAACCCGCACGTAAGCAGGCCAAAACCAGCCAGCCCGATAACATCAGCAATTAGTGATTTCATAGAATTAAGAGAGCATCGTCCGGATCAAGAGATGAGAGGAAATCGTCGGGTTCTTTGAGCATTGCCCGACCGATCGCCATAATCAGTGCAACCGCACCATCGATTTTGTTTTCCGCCTGCTCCTTGACAGGCTTCACCACATCATCGTTACCCGGAATGGTTTTGCCGACCACGTTGCCGATACACCAGGTCATGATGGGATTGCCGTCATGATGAAAGCGCCCCGATTCAATCGCCGCTTCCAGCTCTTTCATCGGATCGGACATGTTGGTGTAGTTCTGAATGATGGTGATGGGGTTCAGGTCTTCATCAGCAAGGTCATGCGACAGCCCGGTCGCCCCGAAGGGGTCGATGGGTGACTCACTGACCGGGCTGATTTTGTTCGCCGCTTTGGCCTCCTCGAGGATGTAGCGATAATCCACCTCCGCACCAGCGGTAACAGTCAGAACGCCCATTTCCACCCATTTCTGAAAGCGTTCGGCTGTCCGGCGATCTTCATTTTTCTCGACGCTGTACACCGTGTCATACGGTACCCAGAAACGCGGGGCCACACTGTAGTAATGCGTTTTACCGTCAATCTCGCGGGTATAAAGTCGCGCCATGCTGTTCATATCCAGCTTACGCGCCAGGTCAAAGGCCAGAATGCACGGCTGCCCCTCGAACTGCTCAAGGGTTAGTGATTTATCCTCGCAGCTCTGCCAGCTCACCAGGTTGAAATACGCCGAACGCGCCGACACCCAGATATTGAGGTGTTTTGTTTTAAAGACGTTTGCCAGACGGGCGTTATTTTTCGCACGCTGCTGCTGACTTAACAAAAATTCGCGATAAACCGACACGCCAATATTTGGATTGGCTTTTTCCAGCACCTGCGGGTCGGTCCAGTCGTCACCTTCATCAACGGTATAGATGATCCCGAACAGTTCATCGTTGGGTACCGAACCGTTGAGCATCTCGATAACTTCCCGCCGCTTGTCGTAGCACGGCCCCTCAATGTTGTACCCGGCGGTGGTGATGGCCCACATCAGTGGCTGACGTCGCGCCCCCATCCCGGTAAGCATCGTGGTATAAAGCGCATCGGTGGCGTGCTCGTGATATTCATCCACCACCGCACAGTGGGGTGATGAACCATCACCAGGGTTACCGATCAGCGGTTCAAACCGCGCACCATCCTCCAGACGGTTCATGTTTGAGGCGTTAACCTCAATCCCGAACGCTTCCGTCAGCATGGGTGTGCGTTTACACATCAGTCGCGCCGGGCGAAAGACTTCCCACGCCTGTTTCTCTGTCGTGGCACCAGAATACACTTCCGCGCCAAACTCGTTATCACAGGCAAAACAATACAGGGCGACACCGGCAGAGATTGCCGATTTGCCGTTCTTACGGGGGATTTCGGTATACACCTCCCGGAAGCGGCGCAGCCGGGTACCTTTATTGACCCAGCCAAACGCACAGCAGATCACAAAGAGCTGCCACGGCTCCAGCGTGATGGGCATCCGTTTAAATGCCCACTCACCCTTGGTATGCGGCAACAGCTGAATAAATTTGGCGGCCCGTTCAGCCAGGTCCTTGTCGAAGCGGTAACGAAACGACTTACTTTTTTCCGCCATCAGGTCATCAAGATGGCGCTGGCAGGCCTGAATCACAAACTGACAGGCCACAATCTTTCCGCGAACGACATCCCGGGCATACTGATTGGCAGCATTTACGTTGGGGTAAGATTTCCGGCTCATGATTCGATAATTTTCAGAAACGGGTTAGTGGCTTTCTTCTGCCCCGCCAGGCCAATCAGACGCTGGCGGCTGCTGGGGTCAAGTCCGAGCATTGCACCCGTGCTGCTCATCTCGGACTCCTGTTCTTTTTTGGCGGTCAGCTCCGGATTTTTGACCATGCCGCCCATTGCACCGGTGATGGTGTTGCCCTGTATGGCAATATTTTTCACGGCACGTCGCCAGAACTCATAGGCCACGCACCACCGCTCAAGTACCGCCAAGTCAGTCACGCACAGCAGGCCCTGACCGCAGAGTTCTTTGGTTGTCAGTTGCCACATGATCGTAGCGAGAGGGAGATCTTCTTCAGCGAACCACTCCGGTGGCTCAACACCTTTGATGGGCGTAAAAACAGGTTCATCTTTGTTCAGGGCTCGCTTGCCGGGGTTTCCGGCCAGCGCCTTGCGCGCCGTTGGCTTGGGGCGACGCCCGGAACGCCCCGCCGTTCCAGCCATATGCGGCACTCCTGGTTAAATTTCATTTTTCGCGGGTATAAAAAAACGATGGGGCGGGCAGTCCGGAAGACGTCAGGCTGCAGGGATTTGACCCGCCCCTCCCCTCAGGCAGTTGAGAATCATTATCACTTCAACCGTTCACGGGCCGTCTTCGCCTTATGACACGGCCAGCACAGACTCTGCAGATTACAGTCGGCATCAGTGCCGCCATGCGCTTTAGGGATGATGTGGTCAACAGTTTTCGCCTCACGCACCACACCAGCACGCAGACATAGCTGACACAGGCCTTTGTCACGCTTCAGGACACGCACGCGGATAACATCCCACTTCGAACCGTAGCCGCGCTGATGACGGGACTGTCCAGATTTGTATTGCTTCCAGCCTTCGCTTTTGTGGCTTTCGCAGTAGCCTGACGGGTCAGTGGTGGTATTGCGGCAGCCGCGAACGCGGCAGGCTTTTGGTGTGCGTGGTGGCATTATCCGTCCTTCGGTGATGTAGCTGCTTCTGTTGGGTTCATAGTTGAAATCCTGTTACGCCATAGCAATGTATCTGCCATCGTAATGGCAATAAAAAAGCCCCGCGATTGCGGGGCTGATGGTTATATAAAATATTAGCCAATTAAGTCGTCAATTTTTTTCTGAATATAACCATCCAGCAAACGCCTTGAAACGTCAACTAATGTTCCAATGCTTGCATCTTTAAAGCCGGTCTTGAGAGAATTCCAAACCTCTTTATTCCTGAGAGCTTCAAGGAAGTCATGACCGCTTGAAGTTAAGCGTAACGGTATAACGAACCATGATCCTCCATCAGCAGCCTCAGAGAAACCAAACCCATACTTGCCGTCTGTTCTAGCAATTAGTTGACGATCAGCCAATAAACGCATATGGAATAAAAATTCATCGGTGCTGTAGTCATACCCAGCCAGCTGCAGCTGCTTTATATCAGTATGCGGCTCTTCAGACGCCTCGAAAGCTTCCAAAAGACCTTTCAAATACTCGTGATCTATTTTCATAACATTCCCTTTTATGAATGAGGGAATAATTTAACATTAAACTAGGCACTTGATGAATACTTGGCGTAATGCCGCTAGTGGTCGAGTTGCAATACACCGTGCTTCAGTAACTCTAAATAAGCGATGAGCCCGGCATAAACGGGGATAAACTCACAATCATCTTCGAATTCTGGGATGATTCAGGTAGCGATGGTGTATTGAGGCTGGCTATCTTCCTTCGCGAAGGATGCAAGGTCTTCAAACTGCTTAGCTGTAAGAACCACTGTCATACCTCTGTCGTTAAAAAGCCTCGCTATTGCGAGGTTCGCGATTGCTCAATCGTTCGGATGTCCGCTTTATCTCTGTTACACTGCCCCAGAGCCAACAACAAACTGACATTCAAATCCAAACTGCCTCCATAGGTCAGCGGCTCAGGAATAACCGGTTGTGGGGTTTCAGCGGTCAGACTCGCCGGTAGTGGTATCGCCGGAACTTGAACGTAAACTGTCCGCGTACTTCCGCAACCGGTCAGCAGCGGCAGCAGGCACAGGACGTGAAGCACAATCATCATCCGCAACAGCCACTTTGATATCTTCCTGGGTTCTCTGTGACTCCAGTGCGATCTGCTGTTTTGCATGCTGGTTAGCCTCCAGAACTGTATTGATGATTTGCATTGATTGCAGGACGTTATTGGTAATGGCAGTTGCTGATTCGGCATTTTGTACAGCCTCATCAGCGCGTTTCTTTTCGCGCTGGTATTTGCTGTGGTAGTGGTTAGCTGACCAGACGAGAGAACCGAATAAAGTCAGGAGGAAAGCAGCGATAACCAACTTATAGCTCAACTTCATTTACCACCCCACCAGCCTCTTTAAACCGGGCAATCAGATCACCGATTCTATGTTCATACTGACCGTAACCAGCACCCGGCAACGAAGCCCAGATATTGCTGCAACGGTCGATTGCCTGACGGATATCACCGCGATCAATCATCGGTAAAGCGCCACGCTCTTTAATCTGCTGTAATGCCACGGCGTCCTGGCTTTTGGGGGAGAAGTCTTTCAAACCAAGCTGTTTACAGTAAGCATCCCACCACCGGGAAAGGATCTGGTAGCGTCCAGCAGCAGTTGATTTAAGTTTCGGATTTAGCGTGACAAGTTTGCGAGGGTGATCGGAGTAATCAGTGAACAGTTCGCCACCAACAATAACATCATAACCGTGGTTACGTGTCGGTTGTCGCCCATTATCTGTTCCTTCTGACCATGCCACCATATCGAGGAAAGCTTTACGCTGGGAATTTAGTACCTGCATAAATTACTCCTTAGAGCCACCAAACTTGTTACCGATTACTCTCATTGCAGCCCCACGAATTGCATCGACCCCGATCAGCCCCACGCCACCACCTATGGCAACAGAAAGCGATTTAGGCCATCCGACATACTCAAGCGCGGATGCAAATGTCAGCGTCAGAGCGCCACAGAGCAAAATTTCGAGTGTTTTTCGTTTCCAGCCGCCACCACCACCAAAATAGGCAATACGCAAACCAGCCATAACAATCGACATAATCACTGCGCCCAGCGGCGTATCTCCACGCCACCAGCTCTGGAACAACTCCAGCCAGTCCGGCCAGGTATTTGGGTTATGAGGCATTTCGTCATCTCTCACCTCGCGATTATTTGCGGGTGCTGTGTTGGAAATAAAAAGGCCACGCAACGTGGCCACCAGAATTATTTCCCCACCAGTTCACTTACCTCTTTCACTGTCTGGTTAAACCGATCTGACTCAAGCTCAACACCTAACGCCCGACGCCCCAGCTCCATTGCTGCTTTTATTGTGGAACCAGATCCCATAAAAAAATCAGCAACCAGATCACCTGGTCGACTACTGGCATTGATTATTTGCCGGAGCATATCCGCCGGTTTCTCACACGGATGTTTACCCGGGTAGAACTGAACGGGTTTATGCGTCCAGACATCGGTATAAGGCACGGAGACTGATACGGAGAAATAGCGCCGGAGAGATTTAAACTCATCCAGCAATTCAGCATATTTGCGATTCAGTGAATCATAAGATGCCACCAGCTGGTGGTGTGATTGTTCCAGTTGTTGTTCCTGAAACTTCTCTGCCGCTATACGAGAAAACAGTGCCTGCAACTTCCGGTAGTCAGCCTCGTTCGGCAACTGCCACTGACTGCTACCAAACCAGTGGGAAACCATATTTTTCTTACCTGTGGCTTCGGCAATCTGTTTTGCCGTTATACCCAGTTCGGCACGAGCATCCCTGAAATACGATATCAGCGGTGCCATTATGTGCTGTTTGAGTTCCCTTTCTTTTTCCGCATAGCCGTCACTTTTGCCGCGATATGGCCCCTGGTAATGTTCAGCAAACAGAACGCGCTCTGTAGCGGGGAAATATGCCCGCAGGCTTTCTTTATTACACCCGTTCCATCGTCCGGACGGCTTCGCCCAGATGATATGGTTAAGCACGTTGAAACGTTCACGCATCATGATCTCAATATCAGATGCCA
>PPYF01000239.1_pt1 | contig 20421 bp, 20 predicted proteins | sample 1559871 | NCBI WGS metagenome assembly PPYF01 (sample SAMN08240021, study PRJNA423297) | Human gut metagenome, whole genome shotgun sequencing project. | reverse complement strand
CTCCGGCAGGGCGCACATTGTCCGGTGGACAATGGTTTTGCGCCGACCGAAACGGAGTGTAGACTTGCAGAGATGCGCAGAAGAAGTATGTCATGCATTGCATGACGCGCATCTCGCAGCAAGAATGCCGGGGCATTCTTGAAAAAAACTGCGTGAAGAATATCATACAGACAGGAGTATAAGATAGAGATGAAAAGCAGGGTTCAGAAAAAAGAAATGCGTTGGGAGAAGCTTGATAATACGGCGAATCTTTTTCCGGTTATCGCGAATGAGACGATGACAAATGTATATCGAATTGCGGTGATTCTTTCTGAAAATATCCGTCCGGAGTGTTTGCAGGAGGCGTTAGAGCAGGTTTTGCCCTGGTTTAATACGATGAACGTCCGGATGCGAACAGGAATGTTCTGGTATTATTTTGAAACAAATACAAAAGGGAAGCCTGTTGTGCGGGAAGAACAGGATTTCCCTTGTCGTTATGTGGAACGTCATGAGAATAGAAATTATCTTTTTCGTGTTACTTATTATAAAAACAGAATTAATTTGGAAGTATTTCATGCACTTGCAGATGGAATGGGTGCAGTGAATTTTTTAAGGGAGCTGACATATCAGTATTTGAGGATTTATTATCCGCAGCTTTCGGGTGAGATGGGTGACCGGCTCTGTGATGATACGTCGCTTGATACGGAGGACAGTTATTTAAAGAATTATAAAAAGGCAGGGAAGAAGACTTATAAGTCTGTTCCGGCAGTGCATATGAAGGGAGAACATCTTGTTCGAGGTGAACTAGGGACTATTCACGGGTATATGTCAGTGAAGCAGCTTAAAGAGAAGGCAAAAGAGCTTGGAATGAGTATTAATGAATATTTATCTGGTATTTTTGTATACAGTATTTATAAAGGATATTTGCATGAAAATACTTCGAAAAAGCCGATTGTACTTTGTGTTCCAGTGAATTTGCGGCCGTTTTTTGAGTCGATGACAACGAGAAACTTTTTTGCAATGGCGAGTGCTGCCTTTTTACCGGAAAAGGAAAAATATGAGCGGCAGGAAGTCATGAAGCTTGTGCAGAAAGAGTTGAAAAAGCAGATAACGCAGGAAAATCTGGAAAGGATGATTGCCTATAATGTGTCGAATCAGAAGAATTATGCATTGCGGGTCGTACCTCTTTTTTTGAAAAAACCGGCAATAAAGTTTGTATATTTAACGAGTGCAAAGGCAACAACAACAACGATTACAAATATGGGAAGAATGGTAGTAGATAAAGCATATGAACCATATATTAAGCGTTTTCAGATCATATTATCGCCTTCTGTCGGGCAGAATACAAAAGCAACGGTCTGTTCTTATGGGGATGAGCTGACATTTACATTTAGTTCTCTCTTAAAAGATACATCTGTACAGAAAGTATTTTTCCGCAGCCTTGTGGAGGATGGTATTGAAGTGGAGATTGAAACGAATGGGGTGTATTATGATTGATAAAAACTGTTTTTTGATGGGAGGTGCGTTTTCCCATGAATAAATGTAAAAGATGTAATGTATGGGTTGCAGATGATACGATGGTGTGCCCGCTCTGCCACACGATTCTGACAGAAAATAAATCGATGGAACAAAGTTTGGATCATAACGCAAATAAAATGCAGGGAGTGCAGAGACCGGGTTATCCGGATGTGAAGAAGAATACAAGACGCTTTCGAAAAGCAGGAAGAATTCTTTTATTTATTTCGCTGGCGGTGGAGATGCTTCTTGCATTTATCAATTATCTGACCTTCGATGCTGCCCCGAAGTACTGGTCGGTTGTAACAGGGGGAATCATTGCGTATCTGATCCTGACTCTTTGGGATATTTTCAGCAGAAGACAGGGGCATATTCGAAAGATTTATACACAGATTTTTGTTATACTGGGATTGCTGGTGCTGATTGACTATTCCCTTGACTGGAAAGGGTGGTCACTTGAATTTGGCTTACCATGTATTATTTACGGTCTGGTTCTTGCGATTATCATATGTATGAGTGTTAATTCCTCAAGCTGGCAGAATTATCTTTTGATGCAGCTAGCGGCAATTGCTTTAAGTATCGTGGATGTTGTATTACATTTTAAAGGGTATTTTCATCATATTGTACTTGCCTGGATCGCACTAGGGCTGTCTGTACTTTTATGGAGTGGAACGATGCTCATCGGAGACCGTAAGGCAAAGAATGAATTAAAAAGAAAGCTGCATATATAGCGTGTTTGAAATTTGAATTTATAGTTTTTTGAATTTATAGTTTATCATAAAATAGTAAATGAACAGGAGATGTGAATGAGCAGAAGAGATTTGGGGACAAGTATCAGAAGAAGAGGAAAGACTGTGGACAAGTCGGCAATGGAACAGATGCTTCGACGGGAACGGGCGATGCGTAAGAGACGCAGAAAGCAAAAGTCAATCAGTCTGGCGGCGGCAGTGTCAAAGAATGTAATCGCGCTTGCGACTTCTCTTCATGGAATCGGTCCGTTGATTCAGGACGGAACATTACGAAAGAGAGTGGCAGATATGGAACCGGCATGGCATCCGCCAAGAGGGTTTTCGCTAGTGCCGATTGAGATGTCGAATTTTTCAATGGAATTATTGCTGCATCAGATAGGAGACAATGCGGGGGATTCTGAACAGGTAGATACGGCCGAGAGATTATTGATGGAGAACCGAGAAGTTGTTTTACAGCTTCATGGTGGTGGATATATTGGAAAGATTCGAAATGCTTATCGGGATTTTGCAGTATTATATGCGAAAATGCCTGGAAAGAGGGCAGTTCTTTCTGTGGATTATCGCGTTGCACCGGAAAATCCGTATCCGGCCGCATTAGAAGATGCCTGTGCAGCATATGAATGGCTTCTTGAGATGGGATGTGCGAGTGACAAGATTGTTGTTGCAGGAGATTCTGCCGGAGGTGGACTTGCCTTAGCGCTTTGTCTTTATTTAAAAGATAAAAAGAAACCATTACCAAAGAAGTTGGTTTTAATGTCTCCATGGACAGATTTGGCAGCGACCGGAGATTCCTATGAAACAAACTTTGAAAAAGATCCACTGTTTGGCAACACGACGGACAGTATGATCTACAATAATGCATATTATGGGGATAACGATCCGAAATTGCCATACATTTCCCCGCTTTACGGTGATTATGAAGGGCTTCCTCCAATGCTTTTTCAGGTGGGAGGAGCGGAAATGCTTTTAAGCGATAGTGTAAGAGCAGCGAAAAAGGCAAAAGCTGCCGAATGTGAAGTTCACCTTACAGTTTACGATGAAATGTTCCATGTCTTTCAGCTTGGAATGAAAATGATGAAAGAATCCAGAAATGCATGGAAAGAAATTGAAGAATTTCTGAACTGCTAAGTGAAAGAAGAACCATCATACTAATGTATATTTTTATCCAATTTCTACATACTACCGATAAGACACTCAATATGAAAATATAAAGTCGTGATTTATGTGATTTATTTGATGTACTCCCGGAGTCTTTCCTGTGCTTGATTTCGTGAGTACATAATAGTTATGAAGGAGTATGCAGGAGGAAATATATTATGAAGGCAACAGGAATTGTAAGAAGAATTGATGATCTTGGAAGAGTTGTTATCCCTAAAGAGATAAGAAAGACTCTTAAGGTAAAAGAAGGGATGCCGCTTGAAATTTATACGGATAAAGAGGGCGGAATCGTATTGCGAAAGTTTATGCCCTTTTCGGAGATGTCTGTTCTTTCAGAAGAATTTGCTCAATGTGTGGCACATCAGACAGATAAGATCGTGTTTATTACAGACAGGGAAAAGGTAATTGCTGCTGCCGGAGATGGCTTAAAAGGTATTGTTGGTAAGGAAATCAGCCATAGCTTAGAACGTATTTTAGATGACCGAGACGAATCGTTGCCATTAGCTGAACGAAGTCGCTTTATTCCAGTTGTAGAGGGCATGGATGGTGCAGATGAAGTGAAAAAAGTAGAACAGGTCCGTCAGATGATCCGCAGTAACGGACAGATTATCGGTTCTATTATTATACAGTCCAAAGACCCAAAGTATAAAGTTGGAGAGTTTGAGAAAAAGGTTGCGATGGTAGCTGCTGAGTTTTTGGGCAAACAAATTACGATTTAAATTATCTCAGTCAAGAAGACTCCCACCTCTTTTAGGTGGTGAGTGACTGCTCGACTTGAATGTCGATGAAAACAGTAAGTTAGTCATAGATAAAACTTAAAAAAGTCATTATGTAAAACTGCTTCGTATCACTGTTGGATGAATGCTTAGTCGCATCCGTCATTGCTCTAAGGCGCAGTTATTACATAATGACTTTTTTATCTTTTTATAAATAACGGAAAAGTTCCTTTGCTTCGTCCTTCTTAGCGGTGTCTTTTACGTCAAGAATCTCGGCTTTTACGGTCTTGTTTCCAAATTGGATTTCAAGAACATCGCCATTCTTTACGTTAAGGCTTGCCTTGGCAGTCTTGCCATTCACAAGAACACGACCGGCATCGCAGGCTTCATTCGCTACGGTGCGGCGCTTGATCAAGCGTGAAACTTTTAAAAATTTATCCAGTCTCATAAATGTCCTCCCGGACGCTGACCTTTAATGCCTTCTATGAATGTGTCAGCAAACTAGAGATTAGTTGTTTACTTTCTCTTTTAAAGACTTCATAGCTTTGAACTTAGGAGCTTTGGAAGCTGGGATATGAATTGTCTCTTTTGTTCTAGGGTTGATTCCGTCACGAGCTGCTCTTTCTGTTACTTCGAAAGTACCGAATCCAGCTAACTGAATTTTCTCGCCTTTGCTGAGTTCATCACCAACAACATCAATGAATGCCTTTAAAGCCTGATCAGCATCTTTTTTTGTTAACTCTGTTCTCTCTGCAATTGCTGCTACTAATTCTGTTTTATTCATGATAAATTCCTCCTGATATTCTTACAATTGACTCGTTGAAATATCGCGCAAAAGCGCATGTACTTCAATAGTTATAACGGTTTTAGCGATGTTTGTCAAGGTGTTTCCTGTAATTTTTCCAGGGTTATATATTTTATTTGTAGTACATATAATAAAAGAAATAAAAATGAGGATAAAACTTATGGAAGAAAGAATTTTGAAGAGTCATAAGATTTCGATTTTTAACCGGAGCAGCGGAATTATAAGCGGAGTAAAAGAAGTGATTTCGTTTGACCCCAATGAAATTATTTTAGATACAGAACAGGGGATGCTTATGATTCAGGGAGAGGAACTGCATGTAACAAAACTTACGGTGGAAAAAGGAGAAGTGGAAATAGAGGGACTTGTATATAGCATGGTTTATTCGGATGAAGGAGGAATGACAGGGGAAAAAGGGGGCTTGCTAAGGAGGTTATTCCATTAGATGGAAAACAGGAAAATAGCAGAGGAAATCATAAGACAACTGCAGCTTTTTTCTCTTAGCGGGGCATATGGTGTTCTTCTTGGAATCTGGTATGAATTCTTCCGGATATTGCGAAAAACTTTTGTACATAAAAACAGAATCGTCCATTTGGAAGACATCATTTTCTGCCTTACGGCGGCAATCGGACTGTTTATTTTATTTCAGGTATATAACCAGGGAATGATACGTTTTTATTGCCTTTTTGGAGTAGAAGGTGGTGTGCTTCTTTATTTTTTTGTATTGAGCAGATGGGTTGGAAAAGTTCTTTCTTATCTTGTTGGATTTTTTTGCAGGATTATAAAAATTGCAAGAGGGATTTTTGGTTTTCCCGGAAAAGTAATTGTGAAAAATACGGGTAAAACATTGAAAAATATGCGTAAAACTATTAAAATAATAAGAAACCATAAATAATAAAGGAAAAGCAGAGAAAATGAAAAAAATAAAAAAACGGAAAAAACAAAAGAATAGTAAACAGTTTAACAGACAATTTAAAAAGAAGTTTTTTACGAAGAAGTCTGCGATCATTATAATCTGCACAGTTGTTATTCTCGGAGCATTTGGTATAGGATATCAGAAGGTTGAGAAGAAAGCAGCTAAATATCAGAAAACGATAGATGAATTAAAAACGGATGTCAAGAATATAGAACAGACGAATAAAACACTTGAGAAGGAGAATAAGGGGATCGATACGGACGAGTTTAAAGAGCGGATTGCCAGAGAACGTCTTGGAATGATCAAAGAAGGTGAGATTTCTTTGCAGGAAGCAAAGGAAGGTGAAGAAGCCAGTACCGGTACTTCATCAGAAGATACCAGTGAAGAGAGTAGTAAAGAAAGCAGTAAAGAAAGCAGTGGGGAGAGCAGCAAAGAAGAGACACAGACAACAGAATCTGCAGATTCTGAAATGGATACTCCATAGAAAATATTTAAAATAATATTTAAAATAATTCATAAGAATTGCTTGACACATTTGCAAAAACATGGTATGATATTGCCTGTTGAGTGCGGCGGGATAGCTCAGTTGGCTAGAGCACGCGGTTCATACCCGCGGTGTCGCTGGTTCAAATCCAGTTCCCGCTACTACGATTAAGACCCGGATGGGTCTTTTTTTACTTTACAGGAAATTGCTTTCCTGTAAAGTAAAAAACGCTCCGCGAGGATGTGCCAAGGCACATTCTTTGTTTTTTAATAAAGCAGAATGCTGTTTTCGACATTATTATCTGGTGGGATTTATTATAATGTTTCCTAGGTTGTATGTGGAGGGGAGCATTATGCATAATAGAAATTATACCGAGCAGGATGCCATACAGCGCCTGCTCCTTTTTGAAGAAGGACTTTCTGGAATTATTGGTCTGATGAAAGAAGAAAAAAAAGATGTTTCGAAAGATGATATGGACTTTTTATGTCAGTCCCTTACACAGGATGTATGCAGAAAATGTCCCAAATATAGAGAATGTTATGGAGTAAAGCAAAAGGAGACGATCGGAGAGATCGCATCTATATTAGAACAGGCTTACCAGTGTTCCGGTGTAGATGGACGTATGGCTTCAGCAAAGTTTCGCAGAGCCTGTGTTTTTTTTCAGCCATTTATGGAGGAAATCTCTTGGCTGTATCGCCTCATTTATCAAAATATTTACTGGGAACAGCGATATGATGAGTTGAAGCAGGTGATGTGCAGGCAATTAGATGAGCAGCGTCTGTTTATAAAAGAATGCAGAGGCCATATGAAAAAGGGAGAAGAAATACAGGGGAGAAAGAAGATTGCTCTAAAGAATCTTTTTTTCAGGAATGGACTGCGCTTTATAAGAGGACGGGAATATGTGGATGGAAGTGGGCTGTTACAGCTTACGGTATTCGTATGCCCGATTTTGGGAACGAAGAAGAGTGTACTTGTAAAAGAATGTCTTGAGAAATATTATGAAAAGGCCTTTTATAAAGGGATGGAAGGAAGCTGGCTTCATCCGGGAGAAAATCGTCTTTCTTTTATAGAAGAAAATGGCTTCCATATTCTTTTTGGACAGAAGTGTTGTAATAAAAAGGGTGAGAATGTATGCGGAGATACGTTTTCCTTTACGAATTTTGGACGAAAGAGAGCAGTGATGCTTCTTTCAGATGGAATGGGAACAGGAAAAAAGGCATATGAGGACAGCCGGAGACTGATCGAGACATTAGAGGACTTGTTAGAGGCTGGTCTTTCCGAAGAATTTGCGCTGGAAATGATACAGGACGCCTTGCTTTTTCAGGACAGGAAAGCATTTTCTACCATTGATGCGGCTGTAATTTCGTTAAAAACAGGAATACTGAAACTTTTAAAAGCGGGAGGAATGGCTACATTTATCCGGCATCGAAATTCAGTAGAACGTATCGTGCCGGCGGCACTTCCCCCGGGCTGCCGAATCAACCAGCAGTTTGACTTGAAATATAAAAAGCTATATGATGGAGATATGGTCATCATGGTGTCAGATGGAATGTTGGAGTTTGAAAGTATGCCTGAAATTCCATTTCGCATGGAAAGCCTGATTGAAAAAATAAAGACAGATAACGCACAGGTCTTTGCAGATCAACTGATAGAGGCTGTTCCAGTGCTTGAGGATGGTTATGATGATGACCGCACAGTACTGGTTGCATCAATCTGGGAGAAAGGACACAGAAATGTGGAATAAACAATGGGAGCGCGTGGACCGCTTTTTGAAAAAATGGAAGCTGATAGAAAGAGGAGACCATATTTTACTTGGTATTTCCGGTGGGGCAGATTCTGTCTGTCTGGCGAGATATTTCCTTGCAAAAAGAGAATCTCTTGCTCTAAATTTGTACGCAGTACATGTAAATCACATGCTTCGGGGAGATGAGGCAAAAAGAGATGAAGAGTTTGTCCGGGAATTTTGTCGGCAGTGGAACATTCCTCTGCATGTAGAATATCGTGACATAAAAAAAGAAAGTCGTGAGAAAAAGTGTTCAGAGGAAGAGGCAGGGAGACTTGCCCGATATGAGTGTTTTACAAACTATGCCAGGCAGCATCAGTGCAGTAAGATAGCAGTAGCCCATCACCAAAATGATGTGGCGGAAACGATTCTTTTCCGGATGATACGTGGGACAGGCGTGCAGGGAATGGCGGGGATTTTACCTGTAAACGGAGAGATTATTCGACCGTTTTTATGTCTGTCCAGAGAAGAAATCATAGATGTTTTAAAAGAATTAAAGCAGGATTATGTGGATGACAGTACAAATAAATGTGAGGAATATAGCCGGAATTACATCAGGCACCGCATTTTACCGGAAATGGAACATATTAATAAGAAAGCAACGGTACATGTCAGTGAACTTGGAATGCAGATGCAGGAATTATTGGCGTATATTACGCCCAAAATGGATGCATTATATAAGGAAAAGCTAGTTCACAGGGAAAATGGCGAATTGTTTCTGGAAGAACAGGTATTTTATGAGATGGATTTGTTTGAACAAAAGGAAATCTTGCGGCGAATGCTTTTTGAAACATGTGGACATCAAAAAGATATTTCACTTGTACATATTGAGCAGCTTCTTACGCTCATGGGGAATCAGGAAGGAAAACAGCAGGATTGTCCTTATAATGTTCTCGCAAGAAAGACAGGAGAAGGATTGGTTCTGACAAAGAAATCGAAATCTGTGAAATCCGCAGAGCAACCATTAGAAAATTCCTTAGAAAATCCGCTCGAAGATTCCTTAGAAGTAGAATTTTCTATTTTACCATGGAATGGCGGTAAAGTTGCAAAAAGGGATTGTGTGAAATACTTCGATTATGATAAAATGAAATATAAACCCTGTTTAAGAACCAGAGAGAGCGGCGATTATTTTATTATGGATAAAGAAGGCCACCATAAATCTCTGGCACGTTATTTTATTGATGCGAAAGTTCCTTCTGCCGATAGAGAAAAGCAGGTTTTGCTGGCAGATGGATCCCATATCATGTGGATCCTGGGAGGACGGATCAGTGAGTTTTACAAGGTAAGCAGCGATACAAAGCGAGTGCTTAAAGTATCGGTGCAAAAAAGATAAGAAAGTAAAGAATTTTAAAATGGAGGACACAAAGATGGCAGATAAAATTAATGTTTTAATTCCAGAAGAGACAGTGGATGCGAAGATTAAAGAAATCGGAGAACAGATCAGTAAAGATTATGCAGGTAAAGAAGTGCATTTGATCTGTATTTTAAAGGGCGGTGTATTTTTTGCATGCGAATTGGCAAAGAGAATCACTGTACCAGTTTCTCTTGACTTTATGCAGGTATCTAGTTATGGTAATGCAACAGAAAGTTCAGGAATCGTACGTATTAAGAAGGACCTTGATGATACGATGGAGAATAAAGAAGTAATTATCGTGGAGGATATCATTGATTCTGGAAGAACACTTCATTACCTTATTCCTGTATTAAAACAGAGAAATCCGGCAAGTATTCGTCTGTGTGCTCTTTTAAATAAGCCGGACCGTCGTGAAGTAGAAGTTCAGATTGATTATCTTGGATTTGATATCCCAGATGAGTTCGTTGTAGGATACGGACTTGATTATGCGCAGAAATATAGAAATCTTCCATTTATCGGAGTTGTAGAGCCGGATGCAGCAGAAGAAGCAGAGGGAGCAGAGAATGTTACCGGGGAAGAGAAAGGAGAAAACGTTGAATAAAAATATGAGAAATACCGCCATTTTACTGGTGGTATTCTTAGCGGTATATATGTTTGGCAATTATTTTGCCGAGAAGAGCCTCATGTCAGGAGGCAGAAGTAGCTCGTATTCTTATGAGAGATTCGAGTCCGATATTGCAAAGAATAAAGTAAGATCAGTGGAGGTAGTGCAGAATGCACAGGTACCGACCGGTTCAGCAATCGTAAAGCTAAGTGACGGAGAGAAGAAGGTAGTGCATGTGACAGATGTGAATAAAGTCATTGAACTGGCACAGCAGTATAAAGTAACCTGCCATGTAGATGATGTAAAGTCATCTGATGCAGGCTGGCTTTCTATGATACTTCCCTGGATCGTTATCGGTGTGATTCTTATGTTTATGTTTGCTATGATGAGTCGTGCATCCGGAGGAGGCGGCGGTGGAAACAAGATGATGAATTTTGGAAAGAGCCGCGCAAAGATGCAGGATCCGGGAACACAGAATATCCGCTTTGATCAGGTTGCCGGATTACAGGAAGAAAAGGAAGAATTAAAAGAAATCGTAGATTTCTTAAAGAGTCCGCAAAAGTATATTGAAGTGGGAGCCAGAATTCCAAAAGGAGTTATCTTAGTAGGCCCTCCGGGAACCGGTAAAACATTACTTGCCAAAGCGGTTTCCGGCGAGGCAGGAGTACCATTTTTCAGTATTTCCGGTTCTGACTTTGTAGAAATGTTTGTCGGTGTCGGAGCTTCTAGAGTAAGAGATTTATTTGAAGATGCGAAGAAGAACGCACCATGTATTGTTTTTATTGATGAGATTGATGCAGTCGCAAGAAGAAGAGGAACTGGTCTTGGCGGTGGTCATGATGAAAGAGAGCAGACATTGAACCAGCTTCTCGTAGAGATGGATGGTTTTGGTGTGAATGAAGGAATCATTGTGATGGCAGCAACAAACCGCGTAGATATTCTTGACCCTGCTATTTTAAGACCGGGTCGTTTTGACCGTAAAGTAGCAGTTGGCAGACCAGATGTAAAAGGAAGAGAAGAAATCCTTAAAGTTCACGTGAAGGGCAAACCGCTTGCAGAAGATGTAGATTTACATCAGATTGCCCGCACAACACCGGGATTTTCTGGAGCAGACCTTGAGAACCTTATGAATGAAGCAGCGATTCATGCAGCAAGAAATAATGCACGCTTTATCCGTATGGAGGATATTAGAAAGTCTTTCATTAAAGTAGGAATCGGAACAGAGAAGAAGAGCCGCCTTGTACCGGAATTAGAGCGTAAGATCACAGCCTATCATGAGGCAGGTCATGCGATTCTTTTCCACATTCTTCCAGACGTAGGACCTGTTTATACGGTATCGATCATCCCTACTGGTATGGGAGCCGCAGGCTATACGATGCCGGTACCGGAGAATGATAACGTATTTGAAACAAGAGGTCGTATGATCCAGGAAATCAAAGTAGGTATGGGTGGACGTATTGCCGAAGAATTAATTTTTGATGATGTAACTACAGGAGCTTCTCAGGATATCAAGCAGGTAACCGATACCGCACGAAGTATGATCACGAAGTTTGGTATGTCCGAAAAGCTGGGCTTTATTAACTATGAAGAGAATACAGACGAAGTATTTCTTGGACGTGATCTTGGACATTCCAGAAGCTTTAGCGAGGAAGTTGCAAGTATTATTGATAAAGAAGTAAAGAAGATTGTGGATGACTGTTATACAGATGCAAAGAGAATCCTCACAGAAAATATGGGCGTTCTTCATTCCTGTGCAAGTCTTCTTCTTGAAAAAGAACGTATAAGCAGAGAAGAATTTGAGGCATTGTTTAAAAATAACGAAGCAGGCGAAGAGAATTTATAGTCTTTTCGACAAATTGACAAAAGGCGTCAGAATTCGAATGAATCTGCACAAAAATTTTTTTCAATTAAATAAAACTTTATGCACACTTTCGGGTGACCCAATGCTATTATAATACTCGTAACCCCCCCCAATACATTATATAGTTTTGCTACACCCAATAAGTAACAAAAATACCTTCTCCAAAAAGATGACCGTTCGTTGGTCATCTTTTTTTGTGTTTTTCTCAAATTATTTCATAGATTCTTTCAAAATAAAATTTACATCATTTCTGGTTGCTGTTTCTTTTCTTCATAAAAAGTATTTTTACAAGTACAAAATTGGTGTTTTTCGTTGAATACTGTAGGAAGTTGTTATATATGAACAAAAGATTGAGTTTAATATTGGCAAATAGGGGTATTTCATTGCGAAAAATGCATAAAAAATATTTTGAAATTTCTTCATGTTTATGCACACTTTCGTGGTAGGAAATGCTATTATAATACTCGTAACCCCCCCCCAATACATTATAAGTTTTGTTGCATTTAGTGTAACAAGAATACCTTCTCCAAAGAGAGCAGCGATCGTGGCTGCTCTCATTTTTGCATTTATGAAGAATTAATTATTCATTTACTCATGGAGCTTCTAAGTTAAATAATATCGCTTTATAACGACACAGTAAATATAGTTCCGTATCCAGGTTTACTTTTTACAGAGATACTTCCATCGTGAATATCTACAATAAAACGCACCATAGAAAGGCCAAGTCCAAAACCTTCCCCGGCACTCCTGCTTTTATCAACCCGATAAAAACGATTCCATATTTTATCAAGATGTTCTTTTTTGATACCAATTCCATTATCTTTGATGATAATATCAGTGTTTTCTTGGTTTTTTATAAGATTAACCCAGACACATCCACCATTGATACCATAATTGATCGCATTTTCTATAAGATTATAAATCATACGCATTAGGAGCATCGTGTCTCCTTGAATAATATAGGATTCATTTTGGGGGATATATTCAAATAAAAGAGAAATATTTTTATAAGCTGCCTTTTGTTGAAGTTCTTCTATGACAGATTCTATTAAAAGAGTAAGGTCTACCTCTTCTTTTTGAGGCTTAAAACTATGCTTATCTGTGCGGGATATAGTAAGAAGCTGAGAAACTAGCTGACCAATGTAGGTTGTTTTTTTATAAATAATCTCAATTTCTTCCCGAACACTATCGGTGAGCTTTAGTTCATCAAGGCAATATTCACAGTGGCTTTGTATTACTGAAATTGGTGTTCTTAGTTCATGAGCTGCATCGGATGTGAATTGTTTCTCTTTTTCAAAAGACTTTTCCAGTTTAGCAATCATAGAGTTAAATGCATCAGACAAGTAAGAAAATTCGTCATGAGTGTTTGATGTTTCAATACGTTTTGAAAGATTGACGGAAAAAGATATCTCTTTTGCCATATCACTGATCGTATAAATTGGTTGTAACGCTTTTTTTAATATATGGTAGCCGACAAAGGCGGAGATGAAAACAGTAATAGGGAAAAGAACAGCAAAAATCCATAGCATATTATAAAGAATTCTTGACCAATGTCCATAAGAAGCGATGCTTCGAATCCATATGGAATCTTCCGGAGATTCTTCATAACAATAGTCATATACTAACCAGATGTTTTTATCAGATTTTATCTGTCGTATCTTATTCTTGATAAATGGAACTTTATCAGGAAAATCTTCTGGCGAAACACCATTTATAAAAGAACTGTTTTTATCATATAAACTGATAGAAACATTATCGTCATAGAATTTTGTCCAATCTGCATTATATAAAATATCATTCCTGCTGGACTTATCATATAAACTTTCCAGCATATCAGCGGATTCATCTTTTAGTTCTTCCTGAAGATCATGGACACTGTAGCTTTTAGAAAGAAAATAAATATAAAAAAATACGAGAGCCAAAATAAGAGAAAACACAAGAGTATACCAAAAGGTGATTCGGAATTTTATTGATAATTTTGAAGTTTTCATATTTATTCTCCTAAACAATATCCTTTACCATATACAGTGTGAATTAATTTTTTTTCATAATCGGAGTCAATTTTTTTTCTAAGATAACGGATATAGACATCAATAATATTAGAACCTCCCTCAAAAGTACTGTCCCAGCCTCGTTGTTCAAGCTGATCACGTGAAAGAACATGTCCGGGATTGCGCATCATATATTGCAGTAATTTATATTCTTTTGTAGTAAGGGGAATTTCCTTACCATTACGGCTGACTTTTTTCTTTTTCGTATCCATTACAAGGTCTTCATAAATAAGAATGTCGCTTGGATCTGCTGCTATATTTCTTCGAAGCAAAACTCGAAGTCTGGCCTGTAGTTCTTCAAAAGCAAACGGTTTGATTAAATAATCGTCTGCACCGGAATCTAATCCATTTACTCGTTCTTCAATAGAACTTTTTGCAGTCAGTAAAAGAACAGGTGTAGTCTTTTTTTTGTTTCGCAACCATTTTAAAAGAGTGATTCCATCTATTTTAGGGAGCATAATATCAAGTAAAATAATATCATAAGTATAGGTGTTCAGATAATCTTTAGCAATTTCGCCATCCATACAAACATCGATAGTATAGTCTTTTTGCAACCGTTTTTTTAAAATATTACACAAATCTTTTTCATCTTCAACAATCAACATCCTCATAGATTTATACTCCTTTCTTAACTTGATCATCTGTCATTTTTAAATATGCTTTTTAATGATTTTCTCATTTTTTGTGAGTATAATCAAGATATAAAATAAAGGAAGTTATTCAATAAAATCTTAAAAGATTACAAAAATTATGCAAAATGAAAGGAGAAAATTATGAGAAAAAGAATGTGTTTATTCCCTGGTATGGCAGTTGTATTGTTATTTACTATTTTGTTTGCGGCAGGTTATACCACTCCTGCAATTGGAAATGTTAATACTGTGCAGGCAGCTACAAAGAAAAAAGACATTTCAAGAGAGGGAAAAAAGAAACGTAGTATTATTAAAGGAAAGATATTTGAACTAGAAGTAGATAAGCCAGAGTCTGTTAAAGATAAAAATCTGACTTGGAATATTAAAGATTCTTCTATTGTAACATTTGCCGGAAAAGAAAGACATGATGATGATATTAAATTTAAGGCACTGAAAGCAGGCACAACAAAAATTACTTGTCGAAATACAAAAACCGATAAAAAAATTAATTTTAAGCTTACAGTGAAAAATGTTAAAAAAGCAACGAAAGGATCTTCCCAAAATAAAACGATTTATGAAAAAGGCTCTCTGAAACGTAGTATAAGAGTAAATGATGAGTTGGAACTTGAAGTTAAGAAAACAAGAGGAGTAAAAGAGCATCAGTTAAAATGGACAGTAGAAGATTCTACGATTCTTGCATTCGAAGATATGGATGATGGAATATATGATGATGAAATGGAATTTGTTGGGATAAAACCTGGAAAGACAACAGTTACGTGTACAAATACAGCAAATAAAGAAAAAGTAACATTTATGATTACTGTAAAATAATATTCATGTCGGCAAAATAAATATGGTATGCAGCATAAATGGCAGGGAATTCCTATATGATATAGAATCCCTGCCATTGTTGTAAACTTCTTTACACTTTTTTAACAGGTGTCTTGTCAGATGTAAACTTTGGTGTTATAATGGACAGAAATTTGGCAAAAATCAGAAGGGGGTCTTTAAAGGCCATACCTTACAGGAGGGTATTTCATGACAATTGTAGAAGAAATAAAGAAATTAAAAGAAGAAAAAGATGCAGTGATTCTTGCACATTACTATGTGCGTCCTGAGGTGCAGGAGATTGCTGATTACATAGGAGATTCATTTTATTTGAGCAAGGTTGCTACAAAGTTAAAGGAGCAGACAATCGTTTTTTGTGGTGTTTCCTTTATGGGCGAGAGTGCAAAGATTTTAAATCCGGAGAAGACCGTTTTAATGCCGGATATGAATGCGGACTGTCCGATGGCACATATGGCAGAAATCGAGACAATTAAGAAGGTTCGTTCAGAATACGATGATCTTGCAGTAGTATGTTATATCAATTCTACTGCAGCGCTTAAGGAGTATTCTGATGTTTGTGTTACTTCCGCAAATGCAGTTAAGATTGTAAAGGAACTGCCACAGAAGAATATTTTCTTTATCCCTGACCGTAATCTGGCTCACTATGTTGCCAGTCAGGTACCGGAGAAAAATTTTGTTTATAATAACGGATTTTGCCCGACACATGAGCGTATTGAGGCGGAAGATGTTGCGAATGTAAAGGCACAGCATCCAGATGCACAGATTGTTGCCCATGGAGAATGCCAAGAGTCTATTCTCTTAATGGCAGATTATGTTGGAAGTACTTCCGGTATTATTAATTATGTTACAGAGAGTGACTGTCAGGAATTTATCGTATGTACAGAAGAAGGTGTTGGTTATAAGTTAAAGACACAGAATCCAGATAAGACATTTTATTATCCAGACAGACTTCCAGTCTGCCCGAATATGAAGAAAAATACTTTAGAGAAGATTCTCCACGTATTGAAGACAGGAGAGAATGAAGTGCATGTCAGTGATGCTTTAAGAGAGAATTCTAAAAAGCCTCTCGAAAAGATGCTTGAGCTGGCTGCAAAGTAGTAAGCAGGAGGTAAACAGCAATGGATTTTAGGACAGATGTAGTAATAGTCGGTACAGGAGTAGCCGGTACATTTTCTGCGTTAAATCTTCCAAAAGATAAAAATATTATTATGATTACCAAATCAGATTTAGAGAGCAGTGATTCTTTTCTTGCACAGGGTGGTATCTGTGTTTTAACAGATGAGAATGATTATGACAACTATTTTGAAGATACGATGAAGGCAGGGCATTACGAGAACCGTAAAGAATCAGTTGACATTATGATTCGCAGTTCTCAGGAGATTATTCATGACCTGATCGGCTATGGTGTTGATTTTGCTCATGACGGTGATAAACTTCTCTATACAAGAGAAGGGGCACATTCCAGACCAAGAATTCTTTTTCACGAGGATATCACAGGACAGGAGATTACGAGCAAGCTTCTTGCGCAGGTGAAAAAGCTTTCGAATGTAACGATTTATGAATATACGACCATGACGGATATTATTGTACAGGACGGACATTGTGCAGGTATTATCGCTAAGACAAAGGATGGCGAGAGCATGCACATCCACGCCAAGGATACGATTTTTGCAAGCGGTGGTATCGGTGGATGTTATAAGCACTCCACAAACTTCCCTCATCTGACAGGAGATGCGTTAGATATTTCTAAGAAGCATGGAATTCGTTTAGAGCATCTTGACTATGTTCAGATTCATCCTACCACTCTTTATTCCAAAGAACCGGGAAGAAGATTTTTGATTTCTGAATCGGTACGTGGAGAGGGTGCGGTTCTCTATAATAAGAACGGAGAACGTTTTGTAAATGAGCTTCTTCCACGTGATGTTGTTACGAAAGCAATCAAGGCACAGATGGAAAAAGACGGAACCAATCATGTCTGGCTTTCTATGGAACATATTGATAAAGAGACGATTCTCAATCATTTCCCTAATATTTATCAGAGATGTCTGGAAGAGGGATATGATGTATTAAAAGAGTGGATACCGGTTGTCCCTGCACAGCATTATTTTATGGGTGGTATCTGGGTAGACAGTGACAGCAAGACTTCTATGGATCATCTTTATGCTGTTGGTGAGACAAGTTGTAATGGTGTACATGGAGCGAATCGTCTGGCAAGTAACTCTCTTCTTGAAAGTCTTGTCTTTGCAAAAAGAGCCGCACGTAAGATCTGTGGTTTAGAACAGACCGTTAAACCGGTAGACTTCAGTGAATCTGCAGCCGTATAAATTTATGTATTATTTATATAGAAAGGAAACTACCTATGAATACAATTTCCATGAAACTTCAGGCAGACGAACTGATTCGTCTCGCTCTGCAGGAAGACATTTCCAGTGAGGATGTTACAACCAACTCTGTTATGAAAGAGGCTGTAGAAGGTGAAGTACAGCTTATTTGTAAGCAGGATGGTATTGTTGCCGGGCTGGATGTATTTAAAAGAGTATTTGAATTATTAGATGAGAACACAAAGACAGAATTTCTCTGTAAAGATGGGGATGCCATAAAGAAGGGACAGCTCATGGGAACAGTTACCGGAGATATTCGTGTGCTTTTATCCGGTGAACGTGTTGCATTGAACTATCTTCAGCGTATGAGTGGAATCGCCACTTACACACATACAGTTTCTGCTCTTTTAAAAGGAACAAAGACAAAGCTTTTAGATACAAGAAAGACAACACCTAACATGCGTATTTTTGAAAAATATGCAGTTCGTGCCGGCGGCGGATTTAATCACCGCTATAATCTTTCCGATGGGGTTCTTTTAAAGGACAACCATATCGGTGCAGCAGGAAGCGTAGCGAAGGCTGTACAGATGGCAAAGGAATATGCTCCATTTGTACGTAAGATAGAAGTTGAAGTTGAAAATCTTGAAATGGTAAAAGAAGCAGTAGAAGCTGGTGCGGACATTATTATGCTTGACAACATGTCTGTTGAGGAAATGAAAGAAGCGATTCGTATTATTGACGGACGTGCTCAAACAGAATGTTCTGGTAATGTAACAAAAGAAAATATTGACCATCTGACTTCTCTTGGAGTAGACTATATATCAAGTGGTGCGCTGACTCATTCCGCACCTGTTCTTGATATTTCACTGAAGAATCTTCACGCTCTGTAATTAATGAAAGGGAAAATGATACACAATGACTGGTTCGAAACGAAGAGAAGAATTAATTAATACAATAAAAAGCAGCACTTCACCAATTTCCGGTAAGACTCTGGCACAGCTTTATGATGTCAGCCGTCAGGTAATCGTGCAGGATATCGCTCTGCTTCGTACCGCAGGTTATGACATTATCTCTACCAATCGTGGATACATTTTGAATGCTCCGCATGCAATTACAAGAGTATTTAAAGTCAGTCACACAGATGCCCAGACAGAAGATGAACTTTACTCGATTGTGGATTTAGGCGGCACTGTTGTAAACGTAATGGTCAATCACCGGGTATACGGTCATATGGAAGCCCCACTTGGCATTTCTTCCCGATTAAAAGTAAAGGCATTTATCGATGATATTAAGAACGGCAAGTCAAGCCCTCTTAAAAACATCACATCTAACTACCATTACCATACAGTAGAAGCAGATTCCGAAAAAACACTCGATCTGATTGAAAAAACACTTGAAGAAAAAGGATACTTAATTACAGAAGTATAAGTATTTTGTATGATTACAAGAGAGTATCTGTCTGTATTTCATTTTGTAATTACTCAAAATAATGCTTCATAATTAAAGAAACGGACAACGCATATCATTCCGGCGTTGTCCATTTTTTAAATATATAATAACTTCTATGGATTTCACAGCCGATTCTATATATTCCTGCTTTTACTTTTCAGTGGTATCTATTATAATGTAATGATACCAGAGTCAAAAGTCAGAAAGCCGATGCAAGCTTGCTTGCGAGAGTGCAGGCACGTAGCAATCTGGTATCAAAGGGGAATTATACAATTACAGTAATACCAAATATACAGGCAGGTGAAATCATGAATGAAAAAACTGTCGGAATGCTTTCTAAATTTACCGGCGTATCCGTCCATACTATTAAATACTACGAAAAACTGGGGTTGATTTCCTCAAGCAGAAGAGAACAATCCAATTATCGTTCCTACGATGTAAAAAGCTGTACAGATATTTATGAATGTATGAAATATCGAAATATGGGATTTTCCTTAAAAGACATCCAGCTTCTTCTTAAAGAAGGGGATAATGCTCTTCTTTCGTCACTTCTTGAAAAAAGAAGTCAGGAACTTGCCACAGAGGTAACGGAATTACTAAATACTCGTGAACTTATAGAAAATTATCGAAAAGAACTGGCTGAGTTAGACCGTAGACTTGGCAAATGGTACATTGAGGATTGCCCTGACTTTTATTTTCGCCGTCAGACAAAAGGACTGAACTACATGGATGAGGCCTCCTGTGAATCCGATGGAATCAATCTCGCAGAATATGCTCCTAAAAGCAGCTCTTTACTGGAACTTTCTCCCGAGTACTTCAAAGGAGATCTTTCTGCATTTTCATGGGGACATGGAATCTCTGTAGACACGGATAATGATTTCATGAAAGATAAAAAAGGATTTGAAAAGATTTCCGGAGGCAGAATGTTTACTGCTTACCTATGCCTTGGAGACCATTACGCTTCTGAGGGAGACTTGATTAACGAGTTCCTTCGTTATTATAATGAATATAAATCCGGTATTCCTAAAGCTCCTGTGTATGGCTTCCGCCAGAGGATTACTCTTGATGAAACTGGGGAAAGGAAAGACTATTTTCGCATGCAGCTTCCATTATAACGGTTTTTTTACTATTTAATTCATTAGGGAACAGACGAAAATAAAAAGAATAGACCATTGCAACTGTAAAGATATCACTGCGTAGA
>PPYF01114455.1_pt1 | contig 20424 bp, 14 predicted proteins | sample 1559871 | NCBI WGS metagenome assembly PPYF01 (sample SAMN08240021, study PRJNA423297) | Human gut metagenome, whole genome shotgun sequencing project. | reverse complement strand
CATCATGACCACCTGCTTCATCCCCTGCGGCGCAAAGATGCCCATCATCGGCCTGATCGCCGGTGCACTGTTCGGCGGCTCCTCGCTGGTGGCAGTGTCTGCCTACTTCATCGGCATGGCAGCCATCATCTGCTCCGGCATCATGCTGAAAAAGACCAAGCTCTTCGCAGGTGATCCCGCTCCCTTCGTGATGGAGCTGCCCGCCTACCATGTGCCCGCATGGGGCAACGTGCTGCGGGCAACTTGGGAGCGCGGCTGGTCCTTCATCAAGCGCGCAGGCTCTGTGATTTTGCTCGCTACCGTTGTGCTGTGGTTTATGCAGGGCTTCGGCTTCGAGAACGGTGCCTTCGGTATGGTCGAGGATCAGGACAACTCCGTGCTGGCTGCTATCGCTACCAAGGTCGCATGGATCTTTGCACCTCTGGGCTTCGGCAACTGGCGTGCAACCGTCGCTTCCGTCTCCGGCCTGATTGCAAAGGAGAACGTGGTTGGTACCTTCGGTGTGCTGTACCACTTCGGCGGCGAGCTTTCCGAGAACGGCGACGAGATCTGGGCAGCGGTCGCGCAGGACTACACCGCCCTGTCCGCTTACGCCTTCATGATCTTCAACCTGCTGTGCGCCCCCTGCTTTGCTGCAATGGGTGCCATCAAGCGCGAGATGAACAACGGCAAGTGGACGGCCTTTGCCATCGGCTATATGTGCGCACTGGCCTACTGCGCAGCGCTGGTGGTGTATCAGCTGGGCGGCCTTATCACCGGCGAGGTGCACTTCGGCCTGTTCACCGTGGTGGCTGTTGTGGTGCTGGCAGCGTTTATCTACCTGATGGTGCGCCCCAACAAGTACGCCGACAACAACGAAGTAAAGCTGGATACTTCCCGTATCTGATAGAAACGAAAGGGTGTGTGCTGTATGACGGAATTTATTGCTACAAACTTTAATCTGCCCACCATCATCGTGGCAGCGCTGGTGTTCGGCGCGCTGGGCTGGGTCGTATGGCACACCCACAAGCACGGCGGCGGCTGCAGCTGCGGCGGCGATTGCAGCCACTGCAAGGGCTGCCACTAAACACTAAACACTGAACCGCAAGGAGCGCGGGCTGAAACTCTCGGCTCGCGCTCCTTTTTTAAGTAAAATAAAGTTAGCTCGTGATAACACCGGGCAGGCCCCGGCGCGTAAAAAGGAGAGTGACCGGTATGCAGCTGACCGCAGCGCATCTGCGCTATCTGCTGGCCATCTACGAGGTAAGCCGCACCCATCTGGACATCAGCTCCCGCAGCATTGCGGAAAAGCTGGGGGTGACAAAACCCTCGGTGGTGCGCATTTTGAACCTGCTCATGGAGCAGGGCATGATCGTAAAGGAGTACTACGGTAAAATTTACCTGACCGACCGCGGCATCTGGGTGGCAAAGCGGGTGCAGCAGGAGCTGGACGCCATTCTGGCGCACTTTCCGCCGGTGAGCGGGGAGCTGACGGACGAGGAGCAGTGGAACGCCGCCCTTGCCATGACCAGCGCCCTGCCCCAGCGCCTTTTTACCGCCGACTATGAGCGGATGGTGGAGGAGGAGGAAACTCCCTCCGTCAAAGCCTGACGGCTTTGCCTGCTCCCTCCCAGAGGGTTCCGCCCGCTTGCGCCAGGCAGAAGCTTCCCCCGCAGTGCCGCGCTTTCGCAGAAAGCGGCGCTGCTGATGATTACCCCTTCCGTCATCGCCTGCGGCGATGCCACACTCCCCCTTTTGTCGCTGCGCGACATCTTCCCCCGGCCGGGGGAAGTCGGCCCTCAAGGGGACGGCTTTTAGCGGTAGCGATAAAGTTTCCGGCAGTGCTCTTGGCTCTCCCTTTGGGAGAGCTGGCAAACCCGACAGGGCTTGACTGAGAGGGCGCAGCAGGGCTAATGGGTGCTGCCCCCATCCGGCGCTGCGCGCCACCTTCCCCCGGCGGGTGAAGGCTTCAGCGGCGGCAAAGTTTCCGGCAGCACCCAAAGGCTCCCCCTTGGGGGAGCTGGCGCGTTAGCGCCTGAAGGGGGGCCCCTCCCCGTGAAAATGCAAATGCCGGACAGCTTGCAGGCTGCCCGGCATTGTGCGTTGTGGTTATTTTTTGATCGCCCGCAGGATGCGGTTGGCGATGTACTTATGCTCGCTCACGGTGGGGTGGGCGTCGGTGGCGGTCATGGCAAAGGGGATGGGCACATAGGTCACATTCTCGTTCTGGGCGGCAAGGCTCTTGCTAAGGGCATTCAGCCGCCGGAACAGCTGTGTCCACTCCGGCAGCAGGGGCACGGGGTTCGTGTAGCCCAAAAGGATGATCTGCGCGTCCGGGTTCAGCGCCCGCAGCTCCGCTACCACCTGCGGCATATTGACGGCGGCTTCCTGATACGCCTGCTCGCAGATGGCGTCCGTACCGCCGCCCAGCAGCAGCTGGGTGGTGGCTTTGCGCTCCTCGCGGGTCAGCCGCAGGCGGGAAAGGTCGCTGTTCAGCCGCTGCAGGTTCTCAAAGCTGGGCTCGCGCAGCACGCCGCTGACCATGGTGGCTACCAGCTGCTCGCTCTTCCAGTTGGTGGCGTTGCCCAGCGCCACAAGGGCGGGCACCAGCGCATCGTTGGAGCCGATCTGCACGCTGATGACGTCCGCGCGCTTGAGGTAGTCCAGCATCTGGGGGTAGACGTAGTAGGTGCCCGCCTGCTGGTTCATCTGGGGCATTGCGCCGGTGTGCAGCATATCCGCAAGGTCGCCGGTGGTCAGGCCGGGCAGGCCAAGGTTGATGGCGTGCTGACGGTCCAGCCCAAGGCCTTTGCCCACCAGCGAAACATAGCACTGCTCCGGGTAGCCCTCGAAGTTTGGGGCCGCGTCTATGCCGATGGCGGCTGCAGTGTACTTGAAATCCGGCAGACCCACGCCGGAAACGATGCTGTCGCCCAGCGCCACATAGGTGCGCTGAGGATCGGCGGCAGGGGCTTCCGCAGTGGGGGCTTCCGCGTCCGGGGCAGCTGCCTCGGCGGGCTGCTCCTGCGCGGCGGGGGCGGTCTGTTCCGGCGGCAGGGCGTCGGGCTGCTGGGCAAAGGCAGGCACAGCCAGCAGCACCAGCGCAGCGGCGCTGCACAGCCATGCGGTAAAACGGGGATGTTTCATGGATGATTCCTTCTTTCTTAAAGGCAGACGGGACGATTGAAAATGGCCTCCGCTTGTGCTCTGGCCATAATGAGCGGAATTGGTTTTTTATTCGGGATTCAGAAAAGCCTGCGGGCTTTTCTGAATCCCCTTTTCACGGGAGGGGTTACCCTACCTCTTCTTCCAGCTTACGGTAGTCGGCCTTACCGGCGGGGGTCAGGGGCATTTCGGGAATGATCTTATAGGCCGAGGCGGCGGGCTGCACATACTCCGGCAGCTCCTCAAGGCACAGCTGGCGCAGCTCCCGCAGGATCTGGCGCTTTTTGCCGGTGGCGGCAGGCTCCAGCACCACAAAGACAAAGGGCAGCCGTCCCTGGGTGTGGTCGGTATCGGCGCGGCCCACCACGCAGCACTGGTGCACGGCGGGGTGGCGGCTGATGACGTTTTCGATCATGGAGGGGAACACTTTGAAGCCGTCGTGCCGGATGATGATGCGCTTGATGCGGGCGTCCAGATACACAAAGCCGTCCTCGTCCATGGAGCCGATATCGCCGGTGTGCGCCCACAGCTGGCCGTCCGCGTGGCGGCGCAGCAGATAGGCGGTCTCCTCGGGCTTGTTGTAGTAGCCCTTCATGGCGGTGGGGGTGCAGATGCAGATCTCGCCGCGCTGACCGATGGGCAGCTCGGTCTCGGTGCCCGGCTCGAAGATGGAGACCACCGTGTTGACCATGGGGATGCCCACGCTGCCGGGCTTTGTCACGTTGCCGGCGGCGATGGTGGCAGCCGAGGATACCTCGGTCATGCCGTAGCCCTTTGCCAGCGGGTACTCCACCCCGTGGGCTTTGAGGAACCGGTTCACCGTCTGTTCCGCGCCCAGCGAGAGGGAATCGCCTCCGGCGGCGTAGTTGCGGATGAAGGAGAGGTCTTTGTTTTTCAGCAGCGGGTCGGCGGCAAGCTGCTGGTAGTGGGTGGGCACGCCGAACATATGCGCGGGCTTGTACTTCCACACCAGTGCGCCCAGCTTATCCGGGTCCAGATTGGGGATGATGATGATATGCAGCCCCATGACCAGCGGCATATGGATGCCGCAGCTGTAACCGTAGGCGATGAAGGGGGGCATGACGTTCAGCAGCTTCTGCCCGCGGTGGAACAGACGGCTCTGGGCGGCAAACTCCTGTGCAAGGGCATTGAAGCAGTAGTCGGTCAGCATAACGCCCTTGGGCGAGCCGGTGGTGCCGCCGGTGTGCACCACCACACAGGTGTGCTGGGGGTCGTAGGGAGCGGCGGCGGGGCTGTGCCCCTTGCCGGCGGCGATAAAGTCCTTCCAGCGCAGCACGTTGGAGGCGTAGCGGTTTTTATCCGGCTCTGTCAGCTTGTAGCCCACGGCTTTGGCCAGCGGCAGGCTGTCGGCGGGGCTGAGCACCACCACCCGCTCCACGCTGGTGCGCTTTGCGGCCTGATGGCAGCGGGGGTACACCACGTTCAGGCAGATCAGCAGGCGGGACTCCACCTCCTCGATGTACTCCCGGATGCCCTCGGCGCTGTACCGGGGGTCTACCAGATTCAGGGTGGCGCCCAGCAGGTCGGCGGCGTAGAAGGTGTAGACCACCTCCGGGGTCATCACGCTGACCACCGTGATGATATCGCCCTTTTTCACCCCCAGCGCCTGCAGGGCGGCGGCGGTCTTTTTTATCTGCACGATCAGGTCGGCGTAGCTGAACTTGCGGCCGTAGTATTCCAGCGCGGTGTCGCCCAGATGCCGCTCGTTGTTGCGGCAGACCAGCGCAAAGGCCGAGCACTCCGGCACGGATTGATGGATGTACTTTTCGTCATAATATTTCAGCCATGGCTTTGCCTTGGAGGCGTAGACCGGCTCCTTGTCATCTTCCATCATAGGATCAGACCTTTCTTTATCATCATTCGGAGACCGGCTCTCCGAGAGCAGGTGCAGTTACATTGGCAGGGGCAGCGCTCTGCCCGGCGGGGATGGTCTCCGGCAGGGCGGCAGCGGTCTCTGCGGTCTGGGCTGCGGCCTCGGCAGTGGCTTCCGCAGCGGTTCCGGCGGCGTTTTCCGCTGCCTTGGCGGCTTCCTCGGCGGCCTTGGCGGCGCGCTCGGCCTTCAGCTGCTCGGCGCGCTGACGCGCTTCCTCCTGCCGTTTCTGGGTGCGCGCCTTGATGCGGCACACCGAGCACAGACCCTCGGCGCTGTCCGGGGCAATGGGCTTGCCGCACTGCTTGCACAGGGTCTTGGTGCACTTGTACAGCACCACGGGGCCAAGGGTGGTCAGCTGGTACAGCTTCATGCCGTCAAAGCCCTTGTTGGAGCATACGTTCATGCACACGCCGCACTCGCTGCACTTCCACGGGGTAAGCACCATGCGGGTCTGGCCGTTGGGCATCTCCTCAAATTTCAGGGCGTTGGCGCGGCAGGCTTTCTCGCACCGGCCGCAGCCGAAGCAGTTGTCGGTGAACTTGGGCATATAGTAGCCGTACTGCAGGGGCGTCTCCATGGCGGCTTTCAGCTGCTTTGTGCGCTGGTGCAGCAGCAGGCGGAAGTCCACCCCGCTGTCCTCCTCGCTGCGCAGACCGGGCAGCATCTGCAGCAGCTTTTTGGTGCCGCTCTTGGAGCCGTGGCTCACCTGTTCCAGCATCTCGCGGCGGGTCAGCTCCTGCACATGGTAGGGGTACTCCTTTTCCTCATACGCCAGCGAGAACCGCGCTTCGAACATCGGCTGACCGAAAAAGTCCACAAGGCGGGTCAGTTCCTTGCGCAGCTGCTCGGCGCACAGGTCGTTTTCGCACTGCCCGCAGGGGGTCAGGTCCAGCACGATCTTTTTGTTCAGCGCCAGATACGCCAGCGCCTCCCACGAGAGGGCACAGATGCAGCTGCGCACCACGGTGTTCTTGCGGCTGGACTTCTCACAGCCGATCCAGATGGTATCGTTGTCGGTGTCCGCTGCGGCGGTATCCCGCTGCACCTGCTCGGGCGAGGGCGCAATGCAGCCGCTGCGGCAGGCGGAAACGCACAGTCCGCAGTCGGTGCAGGGGTCCCAGTCCTTGACGAGGTTCGGGCGGGTAAAGATCTCCTCGCCGTAGGGGCAGATGTCCTTGCAGGTCGTGCAGGGCTTGCGGTGGGGGTGCAAATTCCAGCACTGGCGGCGGTTGATCTCGGGATGGCTGGTCTTCATCAGGGCATCCATTGCAGTTCTGGTAAAAAAGCCCATGGTCTTACTCCTTTTCCACAACAGAGGTAAGGGCGGCGTGGTCGAGCAGGAAACGCTGCACCTTCTGGTTGGTCACGGCGGCGGCGATGGCGTCCCGGCTGAGCACCTTGCGGATCTCTTCTTCCGGGGTGTCGTGCAGCTTGGAAAGGCGGGCGATCTCGGCGTCCACCTCCTGCTGGGTCACGGTGATCTTTTCGGCTTCGGCGATGGCGCGCACCGCCAGCATTGCCCGCAGCTGGCGCTCGGCTTCCCTGCGGTAGCCCTCTCGCACCTGCTCCGGGGTCAGCCCGGCGCTCTTGCAGTAGAGCTCCATGGTCATCTGGCTCTTGCGCAGCCGCTGGCGCAGCTGGGTCATCTGGTATTCGGCGTTCTGCGCCAGCAGCTCTGCGGGCAGCTCCACGGTCAGGTTCGCCCCCGCCATATCCAGCAGCGCCGCCCCGGCAATGCGGTCGGCGTTGGCCTCGTGGGAAAGGCGCTTTTTCTCCCGCAGGCTCTCCCGCAGGGCATCAAGGTCTGCATAGCCCAGCGATTTTGCAAGGGCATCGTCCACCGGGGGCACCTGCTTGCGCTCCACTGTGTGCAGGCAGATCTCAAACTGCGCGGTCCTGCCGGAAAGCTCCGGCACCCGGAACTCGGCGGGGTAGGTGAAATCGAACCGGAAGGTCTCGCCCGCGCAGTGACCGTACACGGCTTCTTCTGCGGCGGGCATCAGCTGCCCGGTGCCCAGCACTACGGTCACCTTCTCCATCCGGCTGTCCGGGATGGGCGCACCCTCCAGAAAGCCCTCGAAATCCAGCGTGACCCGCATCCCGCGGGCGGCGGGGTCGCCGGTGGGCACAAAGGGCGCGTGGACCCGCGCCAGATTGCCGATATCCGCCTCTACGGCCTTATCCGATACCGGGCGCACCCGGCGGGTGAAGGCAAGCCCCTTGTACTGCCCTAAAGTGGCAGCGGGCATGGTGTTTGCAGTTTGTTCCATAGTCGAACACTCCTTTTTACAAAAGCGGCGTTACAGCCCGCGGGCGGCCAGCCAGCTTTCTGCGATCTGGGAGAACATCTCCGGGTACTGGGCATCTTCTTCTTTAAAGGCGCTCAGGTAGTACTCCACCTCGGCGCGGGTGGGGGCCACGGTGCGCCGCCAGATGGTAAAGGTGGTGCCGTTGCCCATATCAAAGGTGGCTTCCAGCGCAAAGTACTCGTCCCGCACCGCAAGGAACCTCTCGTTCAGCTTGTGGGACATCTCGCCGTTGCCCACAAAGGTCTGGGGGAAGGGGTCGGCGGTGAGGACGTACTTTGCCTCGAAGAACTGCATGGGGAAGTTGTGGGTGCCCGGCACCGAGAAGCCGAAGGCCAGCTTATCGTTGATGGGGGTTGCGGGCAGCTGGCAGTTCTTGAAGTGATCCGGGCAGTACAGCATATCGTGGGGGATCATGTAGCTGATCTCGCCCTCGGCGCAGTGGGTGTCGATCCAGTTGGCAATGGCCTTGATCTGCGGCAGATCCTTGCGGTCATAGATCAGCTTGTCCAGCCGGACGAACTCCTCGGTGACTGCCAGCGGGAAGTGATCCACCAGAAAGCCCGGCAGGGCAATGGTGGTCAGGGGAGAGCAGCGCACCGAGGTGGCAAACACGAGGGTGAACACCCAGAACACGACCTTTGCCGTCCGGAAGCGGCTGATGCCCTCGGCCAGCGCCGCTGCGCCCAGCAAAAACAGGAGAAACCACCCCGGGAGGAACAGCAGCATCTGGTGGGAGCCGGTGTTCTGGATGCGGGTGAACAGCAGCATGCTCAGCAGGATCTCCAGCCCGGCAAGGCAGGGCAGCGCAGGCATTTTGCGCTTTTTCAGGCTGAACCACAGTCCCATGCCCACAAGCACAAGGTTCATCAGACCCATGCGCCAGAACTGCAGGCTGATCTCGGCCACAAAGCCGCCGCCGTTATAGTAGGAATAGCGCTCGGCGTAGCTGTAAGCGAGGATGCGGCTGACCATCGGCCACAGCAGGATCAGCATGGCCACCATGCTCATCAGGCCGAACAGCACGAGGTTGCGTACCTGCAAAAGCGCCTGCTTTTTCTGCCCGGCGCGGGCAATGCGCGCGCTGCTTACCAGCACCAGCACCGCGTAGGCAAAGTAGTAGCCCACCACAAAATATAAGTACCACCGGCGGGAAAGGATGATGGCTGCCGTGGCGGCAAACAGCAGGCAAAAGCGCACCGGCTCCAGCTTTTCAAACCGGAAGTCCAGCGTGAGCAGCAGAATGCTGAAGCCGAAGATGAGGCCGAACCAGTCCGGCTGGCTGAGCATGGCGCTCATGCGCAGCCACGGGTAGGTGACCATCCAGGTCATGCCGATGAGGAAGTACCAGAAGCGGTTTTTCACCCGCAGCATCTGCCCCACCTTGATGGTAAGCCCTGCCAGCAGCACCAGCAGCATGGGCAGGATGCTGAACACCTGACAGAAGGCAAAGCTGTCACCGGTGCGGTCGCTCAGGCAGAAGGGAAACTCCAGGAACAGGGTGATGAAGTTGGTGTAGTCCTCGGCAAAGGAGCCGAAGATGAACTGGAAGCCCGCCGCTGGGCTTTGCAGAAAGGCAGCTTCGGCCCAGTACTGTTTGTTGATATAGTTGACGTAATCCCAGATATACACAAAGCTGCGGCGGCCAAGCGCCCAGAAAAAGTAGACCAGCGCCGCCGCCCACAGGCCGACGAGCACCGCCTTGTGGAAGAGGTCAAATTTGATTCCCGCCACCCGCAGCACCAGCAGCACACAGGCAAACAGGGCAAGGTTGCACCACAGGCTCACCAGCGGAAAAAAGAATTTGCTGCCGGGCGCAGCCAGCGCAAAAACGGCCAGCAGCACCGCTGCTGCCGCCAGCACCAGCGCAGTTTTCGCCGCAGCGGAAACGCGGGGCTTTGTAATGGGTTCGGACATGGAATAGGACCCTCCTTGCAAAATTTCACACCTTACAGTATAACAACTCCCCGGGGCACTGTCCAGCACCCCGGCGGCGAAAAATGCAGAATGTCCCGCCGCTTTCAAAGCAGACGGGACATTTTTGCGTAAATATTACTTATCGGAAACTTCCGCAGCGGCCTTAGCAGCCTTTGCCGCCTTGCGCTTTTGCGCCAGTGCCTTGTTGGCGCTCAGGCGGGCGGCGTCCGGGTTCGGGGCTTCCGGGGACAGCCGCAGCAGATAGCTGCCCATGGCGGGCAGGTCCAGCGTCAGGGTGTAGTCCCTGCCGAACACACCGCCGTCGGTGGTGTGGAAGCTCTGCTTGCGGTGCGCCTTGTGCACGCCGCCCCAAGTGCCGGCCTCGGTGTCTAGCACCAGCTCTGCGCTGCAGGGGAACTTGAGGTACAGGGGGAACTTTTTGTGGGCGTGGTCCTGCGTGTTCATCACGCAGAGCAGGTTCTGCCCGCGCCCCTTGCGTAGCCATGCGTACACACCCTCGGCGCAGCTTTCGTTTGCCACCCACTCAAAGCAGTCCGGGTTGTACTCGCCGTCATACAGGGCAGGCTCGGAGGCATAGGTGCGGCTCAGAGCGGCAAAGTACTTCTGGAAGGCATCGTGGAAGGGGTATTCCAGCAGATTCCAGTCCAGCTCCCGCTTTTCGTCCCACTCCCGGAAGTGTGCCAGCTCGTTGCCCATAAAGTTCAGCTTTTTGCCGGGATGGGTGTACATATAAAAATACAGGGTGCGCAGCTGGGCGCATTTTTCCGCGTAGCTGCCCCACAGCTTGTCAATGATGGTCTTTTTGCCGTGCACTACCTCATCGTGGCTCAGCGCCAGCAGATACAGCTCGTTGTAGAAGTAGTGCATACTGAACAAAAGCTTGCCGTAGCAGCCCGGGCGCTCGCCGAAGGGGGTGGCAAAGTAGTCCAGCGTGTCGTGCATCCAGCCCATGTCCCACTTGTAGTCAAAGCCCACGCCCTCGTAGCGGGTGGGGGCGGTCACCTTTAAAAAGTTGGTGGAGTCCTCCGCCATGTAGATGCCGGTGGGCCAGCGCTCGTTCAGGCCGTGGTTCAAACTGCGCAAAAAGTTCACCGCGCCCTGATTTACGCCGCGGTTGGGGTCGCCCTGCCAGTACAGCGCCCGGGAGATGGCGTCCATGCGGATGCCGTCGCAGTGGTACACGTCCATCCACAGCCCGGCGGCGCTGCTCAAAAAGCTGCACACCTCCCGGCGGTAGTAGTTGAAGTTGCAGGTGCCCCACTCGCTCTGTCCCACGTCGCTGTCGTACTCGTACAGGTAGGTGCCGTCAAACTTTGCCAGCGCGTCGGCGTTGGCGGCAAAGTGCACCGGCACAAAGTCCATGATGACGCCGATGCCCATGCGGTGGCAGGCGTTGACAAAGCCCGCAAACTGGGCGGGGGTGCCGTAGCGGCTGGTCACCGAAAAGTAGCCGGTGGTCTGGTAGCCCCAGCTGCCGTCAAAGGGGTGCTCGGCCAGCGGCAGCAGCTCCACATGGGTAAAGTGGTGCTCCAGCAGCCACGGGATCAGCTCCCGCGCCAGCTCCTCGTAGTTGTACCACCCGTCCGAGCCGTCCGGCCGGGTTGCGCCGGGCTTGTGCTTCCAGCTGCCGGCGTGCAGCTCGTAGATGTTCAGCGGGCGGTTGCGGCATTTGTCCCGCCGCTCCATCCACGCGGTGTCGTCAAAGGTGAAATCCAGTTTCGTCAGTTTGCTGGCAGTGCCGGGGCGCAGCTCGGTGGCAAAGGCGTAGGGGTCGCTGCGCATCACGGTGCTGCCGTCCGCGCCATGCACGCGGTATTTGTATAGGTCTCCTTCCGCAAGGCCGGGGATAAAGGCGCTCCACACGCCGGTATCGGCTTTTTCCATGGGCACGCCGCGCTCCCAGCCGTCAAAGCCGCCGCACACCTCCACGGCGGTGGCACCGGGTGCCCACACGGCAAAACGCCAGCCCTCGGCGCCGTTTGGGTCGGTGCAGGGGTGCGCACCCAGAATGCGGTAGGCATCGAAGCAGTCGCCATTAAAAAACGCGCGGGGGATCACAGGGTAATTCATGCAAAGATCTCCTTACTTCTCTATGTTGACCGGCGGTGTGCGCCGGTTGATACAAGGCTGTTTGGGCAAACTATCCAAGAAAAATGCTTTTTTACCGGCACAGTAGCCGATAATCTTAGCGAATCTTGACAAAAATCGGCAAAAATACACATATTTGCCAGAGGGTGTGGTATACTGTTGCTACCGCCTTGCGGGCGGTGCAACTTTTTAGAGCAATAGAATGGGAGCGAATGATCATGGCTTGGTATGACGAAGCAGTATTTTATCACATCTATCCGCTGGGGCTGTGCGGCTGTGCGCACGAAAACGACGGCCAGCCCACCCCGGGCGCTTTTGCAAAGCTGGAAGCATGGGCAGCCCACGCGGCAAAGCTGGGCTGTACAGCCATCTACATCGGCCCGCTGTTCGAGAGCGGCTCCCACGGCTACGATACCATCGACTACCGTCTGGTGGACCGCCGCCTTGGCACCAACGAGGAGTTCAAGGCTTTCGTGGCGGCCTGCCACGCCCGCGGGCAGCGGGTCATCGTGGACGGCGTGTTCAACCATGTGGGACGCGATTTCTTCGCGTTCCAGGACCTGAAAGCAAACCGCGAGAACGCCCGCTATAAGGACTGGTTCTGCGATGTGAACTTCTGGGGCAACAACGAGTATAACGACGGCTTCAGCTACGGCAACTGGGGCGGCTACAACCTGCTGGTCAAGCTGAACCAGCGCAACCCGGAGGTGCAGCAGTACCATTATGATACCGTCCGCTTCTGGGTGGAGCAGTTCGACATCGACGGCATCCGTCTGGACGCAGCCGACGTGCTGGATTTCGACTTCATGCGCGGGCTGCGCCGTCTGGCAAACGAGGTAAAGCCGGAGTTCTGGCTGATGGGCGAGGTCATCCACGGCGATTACAGCCGCTGGGCAAACCCGGAAATGCTGCACTCGGTCACCAACTACGAGCTGCACAAGGGCCTGTGGAGCGGCCACAACGACCACAACTATTTTGAAATCGCCCACACCATGCGCCGGCTGCAGGGGCTGTGCCACGACACCCGGCTGTATCTCTTCTCGGATAACCACGACGTGGAGCGCCTGCCCAACAAGCTGCGCAACCGGGAGCACATCCGGCATATTGCCATTCTGGTGTACAGCCTGTGGGGCATCCCGTCCATCTACTACGGCTCGGAGTTCGGTATCGAGGGCAAAAAGGAGTGGGGCAGCGACTGGCCGCTGCGTCCCTGTCTGGAGCTCAATGACTACGCTGATGCAGAACGTACAAATCCTGTTACCAGTGTATACAAAGCGCTGGGGAAATGCAAGGCTGAGTTGCCGGAAATGACCTACGGCGAGGTAAAGGAATTGCAGCTCACCACCCAGTGCTACGCCTTTGCCCGGGTGCTGGACGGCAAGGCGGTGGTAGCGGTGCTGAATAACGGCGATACCCCCGCACAGCTGGAGTTCCAGCTGCCGGTGGAAGCCGCCAAGGTCACCGACCTGCTGGCGGACACCGTGGGTGCACAAGAGGTGCTGGTCTCTACCGAGTGGAACCGCATGAAGGTGCAGCTGCCCTCCAATTATGCCACCCTGCTGAGATTGGAATAAACCCACGCCTGCGGCGTGACCGGCGCAAAAGCCTTTACCCTTTGGAGATAGATTTCCCCCGTCCGGGGGAAGCCCTTGTTCAGAAAGCTGAGATTGGAATAACCTTGCACATTGCGCCGCGTTTTGCTACAATAAGGAGAGAAAAGTCGTTTTACGGAAAGGAAGCCTGACCCCCTATGAATGCAGCACAGCGCAGAGAACGCATCCTGACCCGGCTGAACAGCGCCGGTGCCCCCTTAAGCGCCAGCACGCTGGCGGCCGAGCTGGGGGTGTCGCGGCAGATCGTGGTAGGGGATGTGGCGCTGCTGCGCGCCGGTGGGGCGCAGATCGATGCCACCCCCCGGGGCTACCAGCTGCACCCGGCGGAGAAGGGCTATACCGGCATTCTGGCCTGTGTGCACCGCACGCAGGAGGAGATGCGCCAGGAGCTGTACACCGTGGTAGATCAGGGCGGCACGGTGGTGGATGTGGCGGTGGAAAACAGCCTGTACGGCGAGATCCGCGCCACATTGAACCTGTGCAACCGGTACGACGTGGATAACTTTATCCGTCAGGCAGCCGATGCACCCGAGAGCCTTTTGAGCCGTATGAACGGCGGCGTGCACCTGCACACCCTGCGCTGCCCGGACAAGGACACCTTTGCCCGCATCCGCACGGCTTTGGAGCAGCAGGGGCTTTTGTACCGCAAGGAGTAACGCCGCTCCGCTTATACCCAGTATAAAAAGGGCTGCGGGGCTTGTCTATCCGCAAAACCGGAAAAATGTTGGAAAATCAACAAAAATGCAAAAGAGGTGGGTTTTCTGGATATCCGCATTGAAAAGACCGAGCGCGCCATCAAGCAGGCCTTTATGGAGCTGCGCCGCGAAAAGCCGGTGGAGAAGATCCGAGTCAAGGAGCTGTGCGACCGCGCCTGCATCAATAAATCCACATTCTACGCCCATTATCAGGATATCTATGCGCTGGCCAACGCCATGGAGGACGAGATGGTGCACGCGGTGGTGGAAAGCCTGCCCCGCCTGACCGCCAGCGATGTGAGCGAGCGCACCGAGTGGCTTGCGCGGGAGATGTTCCGCGCCTTCACCGCGCATCAGGCCGAGATCAGCGTGCTGTTCTCCGGCTCCCGGCAGGGGCTGTTCATCAACCGGGTGGAACAGGCCATGTGCCAGTGCATCGCCCAGACCGACCCCACCTTTGAGACGGACGTAGTGCGCAAGGTGGTGCTTTCCTTCTGCGTGCAGGGGTGCTACTACACCTTTACCACCTACTGCGGCCAGATGGACGAAAAGCGCCTTGTGACGCTGCTTGCCTCCATCGCCCGCGCCGCGCAGCGGATACGCATGTAACGCGGGACGATCAAAAATGGCCGCCGCTTGTGCTTTGGCCATCTTTAAAGGAATAATTATTTTTACTTCGGGATAGCGGAGCGTCTGCGGACGCTCCGCTATCCCATTTTCACAGGGCAGGGACGTAACCGAAAACGGCAGTTGCGCCCTGCCCATAAAAAATACAAAGTCGGGCAGTCTGCGGGCTGTCCGGTTTTTTGTTTTACGGGGGACACACACCTTGACAAAACCACCAAAAAATAAGACGAAAATTCGTCATCTGCACTTTTTTACCAGATTTTTTAAGAAAGAGTTTACACTATGCCGGAAACGGTGGTATTATATAAAATAGTATGGTATGGGGTAAAATGCGCCTGCGTACTCCGGGAGGGTATGGGATGAAGAACAAGATCTCGCGCCGCAGCTTTCTGGCGGCGGCTGCGGTCTCGGCGGCGGCACCGAGGCCGAGATCAACGGCGCAGTCACCTTTTTAAAGTGGTTCACCGAACCGCAGAATAATATCGCTTTCGCGGTGGAGTCGGGCTATCTGCCGGTGACCACCGGGACACGGTGCTGGAACGCATCGCCGCAGGCCAGAGCGCCGAGGACGCCGTGGCGGAGTTTCTGACCGACGATTATTTTGAGGCGTGGTATCAGGCCACCCTTGCACAGTTACAGCAGTACGAGGGCTGACCGCCCGGAAAATGACGGAAAGGAGGCAGGGCGATGTTTGACGCATGGAAACAGCGCCAGCGGCAGCGCTTGGCAAACAGACCGGAAAGAACCGTGTTCTACAATATTTTTGCCACCATGATGCTGGTGATGGCGGTGGAACTGCTGATGGCGGTCGTCAGCATCCTTGCCGTCAACGTGACCGGAAAGCTGGAAGAAAACGCCAAGGACCTGCTTACCATGCGGGTGCGCAACCGCGCCAGCTATGTGCAGGAGATCCTGCGGAACGCGGAGGATCTGGAGCAGCTGAGCGAGCAGATCACCGCCACCACCCAGCAGCTGCTGAAAAGCGGCGATATCTCGCTGGACACGCTGGATAACAGCAGCGAGCAGAGCGATGCCCTGCTGGTAGCCCTTGCCCCGCGGCTTCTGGACGCCCTGCGGGAAAGGCAGGTGACCGGCATCTTTATCATGCTGAACACCCATGATCTGGACACCTGCGAGGTGGGCAAAAAAATGCCCGGCATCTACCTGCGGGATCTGGACCCGGACGCCCGCCCCTCGGAGCGCAACAGCGACCTTTTGCTGGAACACGCCAGCGCCACCGTGGTAAAAGAGCTGGGCATCGGCACGGATAAGGGCTGGCAGCCCGCCTTCTCTTATCAGGGCAATACCAAGGGCGGCATCCTGCGCTCGGTCTTTCAGGCTGCGTATAAGAGCGGTGCCAGCCTTTCGGCGGAAAGCTATGGCCGCTGGACCACCAACTCCTACTGTCTGGCCGGGGACGACCGGCACGCCATTGCCTACTCCATGCCGCTGATCCTGCCGGACGGCACGGTATACGGCGTGGTGGGCGTGGAACTGCTCACGGACTATCTGCAGACAAAGCTGCCCTTCACCGAGCTGGACGAGGACAAGGCAGGCACCTATTTTATCGTGACCACTACCGATGATGCGCTGACGGACGGCGTACTCTCCCTGCGCAAGACCGTGACCTCCGGCGAGGATCTGGTAACGGCAGATGCACCGCTGGGCGTTTTGAACTGCCGCAGCAACGGCAACGGCGGCAACTGGGTGGAGCTGAACGATAAGCGCTATTATATGGTGCTGGAGCCGCTGCAGGTGTATAACCGCAACGCGCCCTTTGCCGCCGAAAAGTGGTTTCTGGCCGGTACCATGGAGCAGTCGGTGCTGCTGGCTTTTTCCAGCCGGGTGCGCGAGGTGCTGCTGACCACCATAGCGATCACGCTGGTGCTGAGCGTTTTGGGCAGCCTGCTGGTCTCGGCACGGCTGGCCAGACCCATCAACCGTTTGTACCGCGAGGTGATAGACGCGCAGGAGAAAAAGACCTTCCCCCGCCTGTCCCGCACCGCCATCCGGGAGGTGGACCGCTTTGCCGAGACCATTACCCAGCTGAACAAGGAGCTGGTGACCAACTCCACCAAGTTTTTGCGCATCATGGATATGGCCAGTGTGGAGATCGGCGGCTACGAGCTGCGCACCGACACCGGCAGCGTGTTTGTGACCGATAATTTCTTCTCCCTGCTGGGCAAGCCCGAGATGCAGGGCGAGCCGCTGAGCGTGCGCCGGTTCGAGGAGGTGCTCAAGGGCATCCGGGAAAAGAATCCCTGTGACCACACCGCCGAGGGGGACGAGCTTTTGACCATCCAGCAGCCGGACGGGGTGCGGTACATCATGCTGCGCAGCACCATCGAGGGGCACGCCAAGATCGGCCTTGCCGAGGACGTGACCGCCGCTGTGCTGGAACGGAAGCGCATCGAGCACGAGCGCGATCACGATATCCTGACCGGGCTGTACAACCGGCAGGCCTTCAACCGGGTGTGCACCGAGCTGTTCGCCGCGCCGGAGCGCATGGGCGTGGCGGCGCTGATGATGATGGACCTGGATAACCTCAAGCACATCAACGATACCTACGGCCACGACTGGGGCGACCAGTACATCCGCCGCACCGGTCAGTGCCTGCGGGACAATACCCCCGCCGGGACGGTGTGCGCCCGCCTTTCCGGCGATGAGTTCCTTGTGCTGTTCCACGGCTACCGCAGCCGGGACGCAGTGCGGGAAAAGATCGACCGCCTGACCAAGGCCATGCAGCAGAGCGTGGCGCTGCTGCCCAGCGGCAACGCTTTGCACATCAGCCTTTCCGGCGGCATCGCGTGGTACCCGGACGATGGGCAGGACTGGGAGACCTTAAAAAAATACGCCGACTTTGCCATGTATCAGGTCAAGCATTCGGAGAAGGGTCGGGTGGAGGAGTTCGACATCGGGGTGTACAACCGCGAAGCCTACGCCGAGCGCACCCGCAGGGAGTTCCGGCAGCTGCTCAGCAATGCGCAGGTGTTCTACTGCTTCCAGCCCATCTTCTCGGCGCGCAGCGGCAGGGTAGTCGCCTACGAGGCGCTGATGCGCTCCGACCTGCCCACCCTGCGCTCCCCGGCCACCATCATGAAGCTGGCGCGGGAGCAGGGGGCACTGTACGAGATCGAGCGCCTCACCTTTACCAAGGCGCTGGAGACCTTCGACAGCCTGTGCCGGGCAGGCAGTGTGTCCGGGGATGCCATGCTCTTTGTCAACTCCATCGCCAGCACCTGCCTGACGCAGGCGGATGTTGATTATATAGACAGCCGCTGGCATGAGTTGCGCCGTCGCATGGTCATTGAGATCACCGAAGAGGAAGCCATCGACTACGAAGCACTGGAGAGAAAGCGCAATGCACCGGGCTTTTCCGGGATGTTTGCGCTGGACGATTACGGCAGCGGCTATTCCAACGAGAATACGCTATTGCAGCTTGCACCCCGGTTCGTCAAGGTGGATATTACCATCATCCGTGGCATCGACACCTCGCCGGACAAGCAGCAGATCCTGCGCAATATGGTGGCCTACGCCCACCCCCGCAGCATGAAGATCGTTGCCGAGGGCGTGGAGACCGCCGCCGAGCTGCGCACGGTCATCGAGCTGGGCGCAGACCTTTTGCAGGGCTATTTTCTGGCACGCCCGGCCATTGTGCCGGGAGCGATCGCGCCGGAAGCAGCGGGGATCATCCAGGAGTTGCAGCGCCGGAAAAAAGACTGAAATATATGCCCTCCCGGGCGCTGCGGCGCTGGGAGGGTTTTTGCAACGGAGGTAAAAAGATATGGTTCAGGTGGATCTCATCACCGGCTTTTTGGGCGCAGGCAAGACCACCTTTCTGCGCCGCTATGTGCGGTATCTGGTACAGCAGGGGCATAAGGTGTGCATTCTGGAAAACGACTTTGGCGCGGTGAACGTGGACGCCATGCTGGTGCAGGAGGTGCTGGGCCCCGGCTGCGATGTGGAGACCATCAGCGGCGGCTGCGACTGCGACACCCACCAGCGCCGGATGCGCACCAAACTCATCGCCATGGCCATGCGCGGCTTTGACCGGGTGGTGGTGGAGCCCAGCGGCATCTTTGATGTGGACGAGTTTTTCGATATCCTGCGGGACGACCCGCTGGACCGGTGGTATCAGCTGGGCAGCGTCATCGCCATTGTGGACGCCCTTCTGCCGGAAACGCTTTCGCCGCAGGCAGAGTATCTGCTGGCCTCCGAGACCATGAACGCGGGCTGCGTGCTGCTGAGCCGCGCCCAGCTGGCAGCGCCCGCCCAGTGCGCCGCCGCCGCTGCCCACTTGGAGCGTGCGCTGGAAGCCGCAAAATCTTCCCGCCGCTTTGCGCCGGGGGAAGTCCTTGCCAAGGACTGGGCTGCCCTGACCGATGCCGACCTTGCCGCCCTTGCCGCCTGCGGCTACCGGCAGGCCAGCTGCGAAAAGCTGCATTTTGACCAGCACGCGGCCTTTACCTCCCTTTGCTTTCTGGAACTGCACCTCACCCCACAGCAGCTGCAGACCGCCGCACAGCGGCTGTTCAACGCACCGGAATGCGGGCAGGTGCTGCGAGTCAAGGGTTTTGCGCCCGCCCCGGCAGGCGGCTGGCTGGAGCTGAACGCCACCGCCGCCGGCTGCACCCTTGCGCCCATCCCGCAGGGGCAGGAGGTAGTCATCGTCATCGGTGAAGCACTGGATAAAGCTGCCATTGAAGCAAACCTGAAGGGGTGAAACGCAGTTTTCCCCCATAACAAAACACATTGTGGAAAAACAGGAGGGAGCATCATGCAGGAAGTACGCGCAGCCGTTATTGGCACCGGGGTCATGGGGCGCAAGTATGCCCAGATGATCGCAGAAGGAAAGGCGGGCGCATTGCGCCTGACCGCCGTGGTCTGCCGCAGCGCCGGGGCGCAGCAGTGGGCAAAGGATACCCTGCCGGATACGGTGCGGGTGTGCCCCAGCGCCGACCAGCTGTACGATTATGCAGAAGAGTTTGACGCCGTGCTGGTGGTCACCCCGCACAAGACCCACCCGGCGCTGGTGATGCAGGCTTTTGCCCACGGCAAGCACGTTCTGTGCGACAAGCCCAGCGCAAACGCGCTGGCACCGGCACTGGAAATGAACCGCGCCGCCGAAAAAAGCGGCCTTGTTTTCGCCATGATGTTCCATCAGCGCCGCTACAAAAAGTATATGCGGCTTAAAAAATTACTGGATGATGGGGCATTGGGCGAGATCAAGCGGGTGCAGCTGGAAAACAGCCGCTACTTCCGCACATGGATGTACCACCGCTCCGGCAGCTGGCGTTCCAGCTGGGCAGGGGAGGGCGGCGGCGCGCTGCTCAATCAGGGCCAGCACATTCTGGACATCTGGCAGTGGCTGTTCGGGATGCCAACCAGTATTTATGCCATGATCCCATACGGGAAGTATAACGATTTCATGGTGGACGACGAAGCCACCCTGCTCATGGAGTACCCGCAGCAGCGCACGGCAACCTTTATCCTTTCCACCGGCGAGGGCAGCTACACCGAGCGGTTGGAGATCGTGGGCACCAAGGGCACCGCCCTGCTGGAAAAGGACACTCTCACCCTGCACACCTACACGCCGGACACCGAGACCTACCGCCGTACCGCAGACTGCACCGAGCGCCAGCAGCTCACCGAGACCACCACCACCGAGCAGTTCGCGCCGCAGGCCGAGCCTTACCCGGAGATGCTGGCAAACTTTGCGGACGCCATCCTGCACGGCACGCCCCTGACCGCCCCCGGCGTGGAGGGCGTGCGGGCGCTGGAACTGACCGATGCGGCTTACCTGTCCGCATGGCTGGGGGAAAAGCTCACCCTGCCGCTGGACGCAGACCGCTTTGAACAGGAACTGCAAAAGCATATTCAGGAGGAGCAGGCAAATGGCTAAGCTGCGGTTTATCGTAGTAGGTTCCGGCTGGCGGTCGCTGTTTTACTGGCGCATCGCGCAGGCGCTGCCGGAACGGTTCGAGCTGTGCGCCATGCTTTGCCGCACCGAGGAAAAGGCCGAAAAAATGCACCGGGAGTACGGCGTGCCGGTAAGCACCTCGGCGGAGCAGTGCGCTGCCCTGCACCCGGACCTTGTGGTGGTGGCAGTGAATAAAGCG
>PPYF01526000.1_pt1 | contig 20430 bp, 12 predicted proteins | sample 1559871 | NCBI WGS metagenome assembly PPYF01 (sample SAMN08240021, study PRJNA423297) | Human gut metagenome, whole genome shotgun sequencing project. | reverse complement strand
CATTCATTGCCCAAGCAAACTCTTCGAAGTCCATGGGGTACATAAGCTGTGTTCTCTCTTCTGAGGGAATGGTTATATCCTGTACATTTTCTTTTATGGAAATGAGCGAGCCTGTCTCAATATAGTCGAACCGCCCATCCGCAACTAGATATTTTATTGCTTGCCGGGCTTTCGGAAACTGTTGTATCTCATCAAATATGATGATGGATTCTTTTGGGTAAAGTTTTACACCATATTCCGAAGAAAGAATCAGGAAAAAGGTATCGAGGTCGTTCATATAATTGTTAAAGGCTGAAATAACCGAGTCACTTACCTTGTTGAAATCCATCAAAAGATAGCTCCGGTATTCATTTTTTGCGAACTCTTCCACAAGCGTGGATTTGCCTATTCGCCGGGCGCCTTCTATCAGAAGCGCCTTGGTTCCTGCCGCCTGTTGTTTCCAGGCAAGCAGCTTGTTGTACATTTTGCGTTTAAATATCATGTAATTCTCTATTTATCATCTTATTAATACGCAAATTTAATGATATCTTTTGCAATACGCAAATTTAATTTCCTGTTTGTACCCTGCAATGCGCACTTTCTATAAGCGATATTTTACCTGCAATACGCACTTTTGTATCAGTGCCAATAAAAAGCCCGCCATTGACATGGAATTTGTCAATAACGGGCAGTTACTATTTTGCTGTCAATTGTTTGAATATTACTTCTATTGTTCTGCTTCGTATAAGAAATAAGATAGCTATATTGGTTTATTCTATAACTTATAAGAAATAAAAAAGAGAGGAAATCCGTAGTCGGGTTCCCTCTCTTTCTTATTTCTCCTTGAGAAGTTGTCAAGCAAATTAAAGAGATAAAGTTATTAGCTCTTCTCCTAATGAGTGCAAGGCTTTTTCTATTTTACGACGTACGTTTTCACGTGGTTTTGAAATTCCGTTAGCATAGTTCCACAATTGTTTTTGATTGATTCCAGTCATCCTTTCCAACGCTGCATTAGTGAAAATCCCACTATAGTGCTGTAATAATGATTGTGTATCATACTTCCATTCAATGGAGTATTCTCCTTTAATAATATCCGGCCATTGTGATTCCGGAAGATTTTCTTTAATCAAGCGTATAGCTTCCAATACATCTTTCTTGGTTTCGGCTACAGTGTTACCTGCCGCATAAATACCGCTCGCATTTTCTGCATATGCACCAAAATGGTCTTTACTTGCTCCGATGTTGATAATTAGTTTTTCCATACAAGTTCTCTCCTTTATCTTAAGTTCATATCTCTGGCAATTGCTCTTCTTAAAGGTTCAAGCATTTCCTTAGCTCCATGATAGGGTACTGGTGGTGAGTAAATAACCTCGATAACCTTTCCTTCTTTATCTTTTATTTATTTATTTCTTGTAGAAATAATGACTACCTGATGCATGACTGAATATCCAATCATTTTTAGTGATTTTTCTATGAAATTCCGTGTATTTCATCTTTTCTTAGTTCTGTTTGATTGGTACAAGAATAGGAAATATTTCCATTAATTGCAATGAATGATGGAATTATTTCTATTATTTATGAATGGTATGATATAAAATAGCAAATGTATAGGATTCTTATTGCGGGCAATTGCTTTTTGAAAAGAAGCCCGCCATTGACGTGGAATTTGTCAATGACGGGCAACTAATACTGCTCAAGTATTGAGCTCACATTATCTTAAAAATAAACCTGTTCTGCCATTGCATATTTATTAGCTTCTATGAGCTTGCAAATGTTTTCTACAGAAGCAGCAGAGCGTAAGCCGTCTGCCGGTGTGTGAAGACAATAATCTATCAGTCTGTCTATGGTGGAAGTTGCTACGTGCATACGGGTATCCGAAGATGCATAATAGATATATATCGTTCCGTCCTCATCCGCAATCCATCCGTTGGAGAAGAGTACATTGGATACATCACCTATTCTTTCTTCATCTACCGGAGCTATCAAGTATCCACCCGGCTCGGCGATTATCTTTGTCGGATCTTCCAGAGACGTCATATACAGATAGAGTACATAACGCAGCCCGGCAGCGCAAGCCCGTACACCGTGGGCGAGGTGCAACCATCCTTTGGGGGTTTTGATAGGATGAGGCCCCTCACCGTTCTTCACCTCTTTTATAGTGTGATAGTGACGGTGATTGATGATAATCTCTTCTTTTACTTCAGCGTGAGTCATATCATCTATCAGTGCCCAGCCGATACCTCCGCCGTTTCCGGCATCAATAAAGCTGTCTTGCGGGCGAGTGTACAAAGCATATTTGCCGTCGACAAATTCCGGATGCAGAACGACGTTGCGTTGCTGGCTTTTGGAAATCAGGTTCGGCAGGCGTTCCCAATTCTTCAAGTCTTTGGTGCGGACGATACCTGCTTTCGCTATGGCGGAAGATAAGTCGCCTGGCGCAGCGTTCGGGTCAAGGCTTTCGCTACAGAAGATACCGTAAATCCAACCGTCTTCGTGCGCTGTCAGGCGCATGTCGTAGACATTTGTTTCCGATGGGTCTGTATCCGGCAAATGTATCGGGTATTCCCAGAAACGGAAGTTGTCTATACCATTCGGACTTTCGGCAATGGCAAAGAATGATTTGCGGTCATTCCCTTCCACGCGGACTACCATCAGGTACTTTCCGTTCCATTTAATGGCTCCCGAATTCATGGCGGCATTGACGCCAATCCGTTCCATAAGCCAGGGGTTTGTTTCCGGATTCAGGTCATAACGCCACTCCAAAGGAGCGTGTTCGTTCGTTAAGACCGGATATTCGTATCTTTCAAAAATCCCGTTGCCCGGAAGAATAATCTTGTTCGGGCGGGTTATCAGAGTTTCATGCGCTTCTTTGAGAAGATGCAATCTGTTGCTATATGATTTGTTCATATTCTTATCTCTTTATAAAAGAATTCCGGTGCTACCAATAGTATCCGGAATTCTTTTATATTAATGTGTAAGTTTTATTTCGTCTGGGTTACTATATATGACCATTCTTTCTTACCTTCTTCTTTGAATCTGATCCAATATTTTCCGTTCCCCTTTTTGTCTATTTCATCTGTTTGGAAAACTTCCAGATTGGTAATAGTAATTTGATCCACCTCTACACCTGTTGAATCGAGGTGAAATAATGTTGGATTTTGCTTGATACCATATATAAGGCGGTTGCCCTCGAAAGAAAGGATGTAACCGTTTTTATATTTCGACCCGGATTTGGTTCCCACACTCAAGTAGTCGCGTCCGTTTTTTAATTCGAATTTACTACTAGCCGGAATTCCAAAAGTGCCATTAATATACCATCTTGCACATCCGTATGTCTCAAATTTGTAATCTACCATTGCTATTGTGATATCCAGAGATTTATTGAGTTTGTTGTCTTTCACTGTGACCTTCTGATCAAGAGCCATTTTTTTCTCTATTCCGCTTATGGTTAGTGTGTTTTTATCATCAGAGATAACACATTCTAATGACTCGCTGGGCATACAAGTATAGTCTCCACTCCCTTCCAATATTGTAATGGTTTGTGGAGCACCAATTTCCAGAATGTCAAAGGTTGTCTTTTCTAATTTAAAATCGTCTACAACTTTGATGGCAATGGTGGCTGTGAGTCCCATTTTGTCAGTAACTGTGATGTTAGCTTCACCTTTGGAAACTCCTGTGATACTGATAGTATTATCTGTTTCAGAGACTACGGCGGTAGCTATCTCCATATGATCACTGACAACCTTATATTCACTACTACCTGATGTGATTGCAATGTTTAGAGTTTCATAAATAGCCATTATGTCTGTAACTTTTTCGAGGGTCAGCTGATCACATACCGTTACTTTCATTGACGCTTTAAGCTGATCAGCATCGGTTACTGTAATAGTAGCAGAGCCGTTGCTTATGGCAGTAACCAGTACTTTTCCTTCCGAAGTCAATTCGGCTGTTGCAACTTCGCTGTTGCTGCTTTCTATCTGATAATCTCCGTTGCCGGTGACAATATTAACCAGCTCTGTGGGGTTTGTAGTCTTAGTCATCACTAAATCGACTTTGTTCAAAGTTAACTCAAAATCTTCCTTTACATTAACTGTGATTACAGCGGAATGTTTTGACCAGTCCATGAGAGTGACAGTGGTAGTTCCGTTTGTCAAGCCATTCAGGGTAATTTGCTCGCCATTGAGAGTAGCAGTTGCTACATTTTCATTTGCAACAGTTACCTTATAGTTACCATTTCCTTCTGTGATGTTTACTACAGCAGTAGGATTTTCTCCATCTGCCTGAATAAAGACTTCTGTTTTATCCACTTTAAGGTCGCTATATGACGGGAGATCTTCTGAGCATCCAGACATCAGTATGGCGGAGCTAAATAAAGCTCCTGCCAGATATGCTATGTTAATTTTCATCAGTATCTATTCGTTTAATTATTCTACAGTTTGATTTCCTTTTTCTCTTAATTTTCCGGTAATAGTTACTACACTATATTTAGGTACGGTAACAGAACGTTTTCCGGTTGAAGAAGGATTCAATTTCTTACGCAACCATTTTACACTGGAACTTGAAGTGTATGAAACCATGCTATCGAATTCTTTACCTTCAATTTCCAGTAGCGCGTCAAAGGCTTTGGTTTTTGACTTGTTCACCAGCACAATGGTATACGTGTTGTCTTTAATATATGCAGATGAGCTTAAATCCCTTGGAATTCTGTTTGCTGTTGTTGATATGGTTTTTACATCTACGCGTGTTGAACCTCTTTGGATATATCTGGAGAATTGCCCGATAGAGTAGTAACGGTCTATGCGATAATATGAACTACTGAAATCCCATTCATCAGTTTGTAGGAGATTCTCTCCGGTTGATGTACATTTGCGTGCTCCTGCCCACCATACGACGGCATTAGTTTGTGCTTTTGTCAGGTAATCGTGATAGTTCTTTGCCCATTTCATTGCATCATTCCAGGTTTCGTCACGGGTTTTGTCATCGCAAGTCTCCGTTTGCCATACATGGATTCCTTGTTCCTGAGCTGCTGTCATTGGCAGAATGTTGGAGTCAACTGTAGAGTAACCGTGTCCTGCTGCAACAATGTTGGCTTTTACTAAATCGGGATTGTTTTTCAATGAAGTTTCTACCCATGTTACGGCATTTGCCCACCAAGGTAATTCTCCATATATGATTTTAGTGTCCTGTAGACCTTGCCTATCCAGTTCCGGGCGTAGCTTGTTCATCGTGAAGTCTGCCATTTGCTGGTTGTCCCACATACAGCCATCCCAGCCACCCATAGCTTGATCAGGTTCGTTCCAACCAGAGATACCATAAACATTGATGCCGAACTTATCTTTAAGGGCTTTTGAAAAGTCAGTTAGGAATTTAGCATAAATATCACTATGTTCACTATTGAAAGAGCCGCTTCCGCTATCAGGGTTTTCACCTGGACCAAAAGACTTCCATATTACCGGTGGGCTCCATACGGAAAAGAAGTAATAGATATCCATAAGTTTTCTCTTACACAAATAGTCAATAATCCATAGTTGGGCATATTCTTTGAATTTCCCTGCATCTGCTGCTTGCAGTGCTTTTATTTCGGCAGAGTTAGCTCCTAGTTGATAGTTATCTGCTGTTCGGAAGTTGAAGGTGTTACCATCCTCAGATACGGATGATGCGCATACTTCTCCGCGGTAGATGTTAAATCTTAATCCGTTTTCACCATATAAATCGTCCATCAATTGTTCGCGTTTCGCACATCCGTATACAGCTTCTGCCCAACCGAAATTACATCCAAAACCATCAATTTCCTGATGTTTATTTTCCGGTAGGATTCTTATAACCGATTCCGTACTTGGTTCTGATGATATACCATCATCTTCGTCTGAAATTACTACCGGTTCAGGAATATACACGTCTCCATTGTTCAGGCTATTATCATCGCAAGCGGTGATACCTCCGAGGAGTAAAGACAATGAGGTGCTTAGTAATAAATATATCTTTTTCATAAATTCGTTTCTTAATAGTATTTTTAATTATTTCCATAATTTATTCTGTTCCACAGATGAGTTGTTCAGTTCTCCGGCAGGAATAGGGAAATATTTATATCTTTCTTTGAAATTAGCTGCTCCCTGCTTGTCATTACCTTTTAATATCATCTGAATTTGTGCGGTTGAGTACCAGCGCTTTAAGTCATCAAAACGATGGCCTTCCCCAAAGAATTCCAGTAAACATTGATGCTCGATTTCTTTCATTAATTCAGCCTGCCCAAAGTCTTTCTCCGGTAAGCCGGCTCTTTGGCGGATTTCGTTTAAAGCCCAGTTAGCTTCTTTTTTGTCTGCTTCTTTGGCGCATGCTTCGGCATATAACAACAGTACTTCTGCAAAACGCATTACACGTACATTATTAGCTCTTCCTTCTATATTACCCATATTATCGGCACTTTTCGATTTTACATAGTGAGCAGTGTATTTCTTCAAGAGAAACTTACCGATTTGTGCGCCAGTGGCCTGACTTACATTAAAGATAGGAGCACCGCCAGCCATTTTTGAAGCATTTCCAGTCCAAAGGTCATCCATTGTGAATAGACCACCGTAGAATTCTCCATTGTACCAGCCATTTTCTTCCGTAACCCAGTCACCGTATTCATCTGGTGTGAAGAACATACTGGCGTAGATACGTTTGTCATACTTAGAGTTTGGTTCTGCCTTTTTATCAGGATTGGTTATAGATTTCATTTTTATAGATCCATCCTCATTATACTGTTGGTTTCCATTCTGGTCTAAATCCGGAATCTGAATAGTAGGTCGGCTTCCGCGCGTTTCGGTGGTAAATTCGCTGACAAGGAATGCAGAAGGCATCAACTTTGCCCAACCTCCCGATTTAGCAGGTCCTACGAACTGTGCCAGTGAACTCCCCAAACTGATACTACCTTCATTGCCCCATGACATATCACCATCACTACTGTATTGCAGTTCAAATACAGATTCGGCATTATTTTCTTTAGCAGTGGTAAAGTTGTCCACGAAGTTTTCCATCAATCGATAGCGTTTGCCTGGATTGGAACCATCGAAATAACTGTAAGACGAATCAATCAGACTTTTCAACAATGTTTTAGCTTCGGCGTACTTGTGTTGCGTTGCATATACTTTTCCAAGCATAGCGATAGCTGTACCTCTCTCAATACGTCCTTTTTGTTCGGCGGGACGGCTTTCAGGCAGATTTCCATCATTGATCGCAGTAGTCAAGTCTTTTTCGATTTGTGCCCAAACTTCAGATTCTGGTGAAGATGTCTTGTTAGGATCGTCTTCATTCGACGGGATTAGTCGCAAAGGCACATCTCCGTAGTTGTTTACTAATAAGAAATATTGGTAGGCTCTCAAGGTGAGTGCTTCGCCTTTAATGGTAGCACGGTCACTTTCCGTGATGCCGCTTGCCGGGACTTGGTCGATATATCTCAGTACGATATTGGCACGTTGGATACCTGTATAAAGAGCACCGTAAGGGTCATTTCCTGTTGTAGCGGAGTTCTGGAATGTGGCTATGTCCCACATACTAGCTTCTTCGTTCAATATGGTAAAGATATCATCTCCACGACTGTTTAGGTTTAACCAACCGTCAAATGCTCCGTAATATCCGTTCATCTGGTATTTGATAGGCGAGTAAGCTGCTGCTAATGCGCTTTCTGCATCTGCTTTATCCTGCCAGAAGTTTTCGTTGGTAAAATGGTTCGGGTCTTTCAGATCCAGAAAAGAGTCGTTGCATGATGTCAGTGCTCCTGACAGGAGAGCTGATATAAGCATATATGATAACCAATTCTTTTTCATAATTTAATGTTTCAGTGTATTAATCTTAGTATGTTATAATCCTAATTGGATCCCAAAAGAGAACGTACGTGGAATAGGGTAACGTCCCTGGTCAATTCCTCTTGAGAACACGTTGTAACTCACACCGGTCGAAGAACTTTCGCCTAAATCGGGGGTATAACCGGTATATTTGGTCAATGTGAAGAGGTTTTCCATAGATACGTATAAACGTAGGCTCTGGATCATAGCTTTCTGTAACCATTGTTTGGGGAAGTTGTATCCCAGGTCTATGGTTTTCAGGCGTACATAAGAACCATTTTCTAACCATCTGTCAGTATAAGCTAACTTGTTGTCCGTACCATCTATTTTCGAAAAACGAGGCATATTGGTATTGGTGTTGTCCGGTCTCCATGAGTTGGCTACATTGGTACTTAAGTTACCGTTGAATGAGCCTGATTCAAGGCAGAAACGTGGGTAATTATAAATCTTGTTGCCTGCCACTCCGTCGATAAAGATATTGAGGTCGAAGTTGTTCCAGTCACCGCCTAGTCTTAAACCAAAGGTAAAATTAGGAAGCGGACTGCCTACATCGTGTTGGTCGTTTGTATCAATCTTTCCATCACCGTTCCAGTCCTTGTAGCGTACATCACCTACTTGTGCACCCGGTTGAACCAATTCGCCTTTTCTATTTTTGTAGTTTTCTATTTCTTCCATGCTACGGAAGATTCCATCTGTTTCAATCAGATTAAAGTAAGACATGGAATGCCCTTTCTTGAACATATTGATACCACGTCCGCCTGCTCCGTGAGCCGAATAGCCTGAAATAGACATATATTTTCCACCGGCGTTGATTTCGGTTACCTTATTACTTGCTGTACTCAAATTGGCGCCGATATAATAGTTTGCTTTGTCACCGATAGAACTGCGCCATGTAGCGGATACTTCAAAGCCTTTATTCTGCACTTGTCCTGCATTTTGGATAGAGAGTCCGCTGATACCGGTAGAAGAAGCATAAGGAACTGGCAACAATACATTATTTGTGTTTTTGATATAAGCATCTGCGGTCAATGCCAATTTTCCGTTCAGCAAGGTTACGTCCAAACCTATATTGTAAGTTTCTGTATTTTCCCATGTCAGGTTGTCTGGTGATACAGCATTCACAAAAGGCAATTTTCCAAACCATATACTGTTGCCTTGCAGGTAATTCATGCCGTCGCTTACCACACTTAGTGTAGGATAATAGCTGTCCATTTCCTGATTGCCCAACTTGCCATAGCTTAAACGCAACTTCACCTGATCAAAGATATTTTCCAGTGGGCGGAAGAACTTCTCACGGTTGATATTCCATCCCACAGAAACTGAAGGGAAGTTACCATACCGATGTCCATCCTTGAAACGTGACGAACCGTCACGACGAATAGAAGCAGAGAACAGATAGCGGTCATCGTAAGAGTACATTACACGTCCAAAGAGAGAGGCCAGTGCTTGTTCGTGTAATGAACTTCCGGCTTTCATAGTTGTAACGTTTCCGGTCATTGTGTCAATATATTTCGGAAGATCTGAATTGCTTCCGTTCAGACCATAACTTTTGTCTTTCTGGGCGGAATAACCCACCATGGCGGATACATTGTGCTTGCCAAAGGTACGGTCATAGTTCAATGTGTTTTCAAGTACCCATGAGTCGAAACTTGAAAAACTTTCAGATAGATCCGGAGCTTCATTGATGCCATAGGTGCCTAAATCGTACGCATCGGTATAATTGCGGTTTTTTGTATGATTTCTTCTTAAACCTAAGTTTAATTTATATTTTAAGCCGTTGATGATTTCTGCCTGAAGGTAAGCGTTCAAGAAGATTTGTGTGCTTTCGCTTGTTATATCATTAATTTCAGAAATAGCATAGGGATTTGGAAGGTTGATATCCGCAGATGTACCCCATCCTGTAGCATTACTCGGATCGAATATAGGAATAACGCTAGGGAAACGTAACAGACCGTTCATGGTGTCCTGGTCTGTACCGCCTTTTCCTTCTGCTAAGCGAAGGATTAATGACTCACCTACAGTGACACGATTGTTGAGAAAGCTAAAATCACTTTTTAACCGGATGTTGTAAGACTCGTGGCTACTGTTGCGCATGATGCCGTCTTTGTTCAGATAACCACCGGAAGCACTGAATGATGCATTCTTTGAACCTCCCATAACAGCTACATTAGCTTTGTATACCATAGCTGTATTCAACATGACATCCTGCCAATCCGTACCTTCACCTATGTATGGCACTGCATCGGTTTCTACGCCGTAACCATCAGCAGCAAGACCGTAGTAACGTGCGAAACGGCTATATTGTTCACCATTCAGTACATTCAACTTTTTAGGGTTTTGTTGAACACCTGTGAAGAAGTTTACGTCAACTTTGGTTGGCATTTCTTTACGACCGTTTTTGGTAGTAATCAAAATAACGCCTCCTGCTGCGCGAGAACCGTAGATAGCTGCTGCGGCGGCATCTTTCAGTACTTCGATTGATTGAATATCGTTTGGGTCAACCATATTAATGTCACCAAATGCACCATCAACTACGTACAGCGGGGCATTGTTTGATAAAGAACTGATACCGCGAACGTTAATAGTGGTTCCGTCATTTGGGTTACCACTTGAGCTCATTACGGATACCCCTGCAATTTTTCCTTGTAATGCTGTGGCAGCAGTGGTTGCTACATCTCCGTTCAGTTCTTTTGTTCCTACGGAACTGACTGCTCCCGAAAGGTGGCTTTTCTTTACCGTACCATAACCGATGACTACCACTTGGTCCAGTTGGACATTGTCTTCTGCCATTGAGATATTGATTGGGGAGTTGGAGGAAACTTTTCTTTCAACTGTTTTCATGCCAATGGTTGAAAAGACAAGAATGTCATTCATCTTCGCCTGAATTGTGTATTGACCATTTACATCTGAAATGGTGCCATTGGTGCTTCCCTTCACCTGGATAGTAACTCCGGGCATCGGTTCATTGGTCGATGTCTCGGTAATTACACCTGCCACCTTTATATCTTGGGCAATTCCGGAAAGGGCAAAGAGGCATAATATAAAGAATAGATAAAATTTTTTTTTCATAATACTTGGGTATTAAACATATGTTTTGGTTCGAGGAGAGCTTGGAGAGAATATGATAATTCTCTCCTAATATTCTCTTACTTTCGATGGTAAATAGTTGTGATGCTATCTGAAAACTATCTTTTCATCTTATTGTATATTACTTTTTTACAAGCTTTAATCCAATTTTAACGTAGCTACATTCACCTGTAAAACCGTTTTCTTTATCACCATTAGCATATTGTAATGCATCGGGCATAGTCTCTAACATCGTCGAAATATTTTGTTTGAAATCTCCCAAATTCTCAAGAACTTTGTCTACTTCAGTTTTTACAACTTCATCATTAAGCAATTCAATTAGTACTCTCAAAATATCTCTCAATGCTACTCCGTCAACATTGATAGTAAGATTGTTTTCTTCGAGTACATACTCACAAGGAATACCGTTTTGAAGGACTGGGACTAATAATTTTATCAACCGTTTACCGATCTCTTTAGTTTTATCATAATCTGCAGCGCGGGTAGAAGGGGAAGGTATTAGGCTACCAATCATCTTTATAAGGAAATCAGCATTAATTTCCAAGTAGATTTTTTGATTAGGATGTTCAGCGTCATAATAGTAACGTAAGATATTGTGAGACATCTCTGAACTCCACTGTGGATTAGTTAAGTCCCCACTGTATGAATAAGTGGCGAACATACATCCGTTCGGTTCAGCAGTTACACTCTGTAACATATTTTTTACTATAGTTTGAAGAGATATTCTTGTTCCTATAATCTGCTGCATAACTGCGGAACTCACGGGACCTGAAACCAATGAAAAAATTGAGTTGAATGGCTTATTAAGATCGAAACTTGAGACTTTTCCTAAATTAATATTGACTGTTGAATCCCAATCAGTCCATAGTGGCGAAAATCTTCCAATTATCTCTCCTTTAGCTGCAAGATCCCAAGTGCCAGCCAGTGTTTGATTAGTCAAATCATAATTGATATCCATTTTCATCTTATCGTCTTCAATAATACCTTTAAAAGCAATGGTATAAGTTGGTTGGATAAGTTCACTGTCAAATCTGTATGCTGTTCCATTCTTAAACAAAGGGACATTGGGGATACTAATTTCTTTTTCTCCCGGAATCGGGCTGTTACTTATGTACTTGAGTCCCATGCCTGAAATTAAACCACCAACACCACCTGGAATTGCAGTAGCGATTGCTGTTTCTATATCTACTTCTGTTCCGGCAAGTATGAAGGTAGCTGTTTTGTTATTTTCATCTGTTGCTACGGAGATTAGCTTTCCACCCAGTTCTTCGCCGTTGCAAGTCAACAGCAAATCGTAATCTCCTCCTTGACCGTAATCTCCATTGAGATCGGGAAGTTCCTCACCCTCTTCTTTATCAGTTCCACCGTTATCTGTAAATTTCTGTTCGAGATATTCGTCATCGACACCGTTCACACAAGAAGTAAATGTACCTGTGTAGCTCAAAATACATGCTACTCCGATAAGATAAAATAATTTGTTTTTCATTGCATATATAATTTTATGTTGTTTAAATCTGGAAGCAAAGGTAGGGTGGTTTGTCGTGGAGGACAAATATAATTTTATCAAATACTAATACAAAATTAACAAAAAGCATAAAAATGGATAAAAATATGGTTTTAATCTCCTTAATATAATACTAAAACACTATAAATAGCTGTATTGGTAAATGTGACTATCAAAAGTGTACTCTTATATATCGAATCTTTATAATACCTATAATATACTTTCCGTTCACTCAAGAAACGCCTACATCTTCTGTATGAAATATGAGTTTAACTTATATAGAACGTAGCGTATAAAGAGTAATACGCCATAGGCTATTTATTGTATTTGCTAAAGTGTAGTTTTTCCCAAGGAACCAAGTTTTAATTCAGTAGCTTTTACTCCTACTTTCTTGGATAACTCTTTGTTTATCACAAAAAGTTCTTTTTCATCATTATTATTTAACTCATTTCCGTACAGTGTTTAATATTTACAGGAAACAACTACATTTTCCCACTGGATATTTATTCTCAATCTTTTTGTCTTCCTCTCTACCTTTGTCCTGTTTATCCGATGAATAAAGGGATTGCAGCTAAAGAGCAACAGCTTCACATGTATGCGGTTAGTTTCAAAAATTGTTTCTGTAGTGAAATGAATCAAATATCCAATTATCTGTATCTAAACTAGCCAAAACTCTCTTACTGAATTTTTATGCTATAATCCGGTTTCAGCCGTTTCAGTTTTATTCGCAAACGCCTTGGCAGAAGGGGATAGCGGCTGAAAGCGGTAAGCGTCTCCGCGATGCCGTCTTTTTTCTTCTCCCTTCTTCTTTTATCTTTGCCTTAAAAAAGAATGGACGCTAACCCTTTATTTCCTTACATCATCGAAGACTACAAGAATCATCTTCGTAGCCATTCCGAGTCTCATTTAAGTTTTCATGCTTTTTGTGGTAAATATAACGTTCGGATTGCCAGTGTGTGCCAATGGATGCGTCGTCACGGTTTGGACATAAGCACTTTGCGTTATGAAGTCCTTTTGGAAAATTGTCATACGGACCCCGATCAGGTTCTTTCAACCATTTATCGGGAAACGAGATACACAATTCCTGATACCTCCTCTAAAGAACGTAAAACTCCGCCTTCTTCCAACGATATTCCGGTAGAAAACCGTATAAAAGGTGCAACTATTACTTTTCCCGACGGTATCATCGTGAACATTCAGCAGACCACTCCCTTTGCCCTGACCAAGTTCATAGAATCTTATAATAAACTAACCGACCGCTACCATGTTCAGCCTGAATGAGTCCCTGAATTACTACCTGTACCCTCGCTACATTCCTATGGGTAAAGGTATTGAAGCACTTTCCGAACTTATACGTTCTTGTACTTCCGCCAATCTCTTGAGTGGGGATGTTTACCTGTTTGTGAACAAGGGCAGAAATGTGATAAAAGCCCTCCGCTGGGATACCGATGGATTTATTTTATATCAGAAACGCCTGGAAACGGGTACATTCGAAATACCCCGTTTTAATCCAGATGAAGGCCTGTATAAGCTTGACTGGAAGATATTCTTTTTAATAATGAAAGGGATACCGCTTCGTTCCGTATCTTACAGAAAACGCTTTAGATTATAGTATAACGCACTGTATGTTAAATAGATAGCAAATTAATAATAGCATTTTTCCTTTGAATATACCTGCAGAATCCGTACCTTTACACCATGAATTCGGAACGGATAATCAGGTTATTGGAGGAGCAGCTCCGCTTTTCACGGGAACAGAATGCGCAAGCTGTAGAGCGGGAGAAGGTCTTGCTGGAGCAAAACCGTGCCATGGCCTCGCAAATCGAACTCCTTACCGAATCAGTCCGTTCACTGGAAGAGGCTTTGCTGGCAAAAGACGCCTCTGCGGGAAAAATACGGAACACATGCCGGGCACTGGGCAAACTGATAACCAACAAATCTGAAAAGATTGCCCCTGTCTCCCCTTCTTTAGCGGATAGCCCGAAAACGGAGTCTCCTTCCCCAAAAGAACGTGGAAACAATAATGCCAGGCGCAAGGACCACTTCGAACTGGAAGTCCAGGAACACGATATTTATCCGTCCCTGCCCGACTTCCCTCTCGAACTGGCACGCTTTCTGAAAACAGTGGACTCTATCCGCTATGAATATATTCCTCCCCGTTATATCAAGCATGTCAATCACCTGCATTATTATTTGTATCAGGGGAGCGTCGTGTATGGAAAACTACCTGCCACCCCGTTATTGAACTCCAGTTATGACGCATCCTTCATAGCCGGTATCCTCCAGCTGCGCTACATTTACTCCATGCCGGTAGAAAGGATCGTCAACTTCTTTACCGAAAGCGGTTTTGAAATGAGCAAATCCACCGCACACGGACTGATAAAGAAAGCCGCACAATTGTTTGATATCCTCGAAGAAACGCTTAAAGAGGCCATTCTGGAGGATGAGTACCTGCACATGGATGAAACGTATTATACCGTCCTGGAAAAAGGTCCGAAGTCCACAACCGGAAAATCATCCTGCAAGGTATACATGTGGGCGGCTTTAGCCAGCCATACGAAACTGGTACACTTCTTTTATCAGAACGGTTCAAGGGCAAGGAAAGTACTGACCGATTATATCAGCCCCCACTACCGGGGAGCCATACAGTGTGACGGATTCTCAGATTATAAGATATTGGAAACGGATGAATATCCCCATGTGATCCGGCTGGCGTGTTTCCAGCATTGCAAACGTAAGTTTCTGGATATACCGGCAAACAGGGATGCACAGAGAATTATAGAAATCATCAACAGGCTTTACCGGAAGGAGCATGAAATACCACCCGAATATACATCCGAACAGATACTGGAGTACAGAAAGGAGTATGCACCACCCATATTGGAAGAGCTAAAGGAAAAACTACTTGCCATACAGGATAAAAAAACGACTTTACCCAAAAGTAATTTGGGCAAAGCGGTCAATTATACCCTGAATGAATATCCGGCATTATGTAACTATATACTTAACCCCGAGTATGAATTGGACAATAATGCCATTGAGAGGATTAACAGATATATAAGCCTGAGCAGAAGAAACTCACTATTTTGCGGAAGTCACCAGGGAGCAAAAAGGGCAGCATTGATATATTCACTGGCATGTTCATGCAGACTAAATGGGATTAATACATTTGAATACTTCAAAGACTCCGAATACAAATAAAAAATATCTCAGAGAACTATTACCGGACAAATGGAAGAAGTAACGGCATCGCGGAGACGCTTACGACTTGACGGTAGAGCTATATATTCACCGTGGTAGGTATATATACTCACCGTACTGGAGCTATATGCCCACTACGCGGGGTATATAGATTCATCACCCGGGCAAAAGTGGGTGGCACGTGGGCTGAGGACTGCTTACCTGTGGGCTGGAAATTATCGGCACGTGGGCTGGACAAAACAGAGCCTCTATCTTGATGAAACAGAGGCTCTATTTTGATGAAACAGAGGCTTCGTTTTGTTACAACAGAGCCTCTGTTGAAAGTAATTATAGCAAAAAGAAGGCAAAGTTATGCACTTTTGCATTCAGGGGTGACTTCAGTTAAAAACACCGATGAAAAGGGGCTTTTTTGAAGAACTGAAAGCTGAAGGCGGTTTTTTACTTTTTATATTTGGTAGGAGATTTAGCTGTAACAAGTAGGAGACTTGACTGTAACAAGTACTACACTCAATGAAATGATATAGGAGACTTGAGTAAGTCAAGTACATGGCTCAGCTCACTTCAGTACTGCTTTGATTCATCCCCGTGCGGAAATGAATAATTAATTCCTTTTGACTCCGCAATTGAGCATGATTAGTAAAGCTATTTCGTAATTAGTCCGTCATGGTGTTTGGTAGTCACACAATATATCTGAATCCCGCTTTCTTTGCGGCTTTTATCCATTGAAAATAAAAGTAGTGACAGTGATATAAATTATTTAGTTCTTAATACAAGAATCCAACCACCCAAAGTGGTAATTTGCATCTATAAGGAGTTTCTATTCCATCAGCCAGGATATAGGAATCTGGTATATCAGCAATCTGGTCATAAGTCTTGTTTTCACCGCCAACTTCCAAGATGTATTTTCCGTTAACTTTAAAATCCCCTGTCTTCTTTCCATATTCCACTTCATTATTGCAGGTGAGTTGATTTACTACAAAGGTTTCACGCGCCGTTCCTATTTTTACAGGACGGGAAGCCAGGGCATATAATAAATTCGGATTGTCCAGATAAATTTTATCCGGCTTTTGCATCTTCTTGACAGACAGCAGGTCTGCATATAATAACTGGAGTAGTTTAGCTTTTTCTAGACTGTTTAGATATTCTATAACGGTGTTACGATGAATGCCTATAGCTGTTGCTAATTTCGAAATGTCTACTTCAAAAGGAACGGAAGTTGCCAGAATACCCAATAATGCTTTTATCTTACGCACATTACCTACATCGATTCCGCATAGCTGGGGTAATTCTGTCTCAATAATAAAATTAACAACCTGTTCTATACTTGTATAATAGTCTAACTGATTTTTTAAATAAAATGGATAATATCCATATTGAAGATATTCTTTAAAAAGCGGTAAAGGACGGCATACTTTATTCACCTCGGAACAAAGATCTCCGGGTGATGTTAACACTTCTTCCAGCGTGCATATAGGCAACTCTAATTGTTTATAGAATAATAGAAATTCACGAAAGGAAAGCCCTTGCATTTCATAGGGAATACAACGTCTGGACAAATCTGCATCGGCATTCAATATGTTTAGTAAAGAAGAAGCGCTAAACACAACTTTCAAGTCCGGATACATATCATATACTTCTTTAATCTCTTTACTCCAAGTAGGATACTTATGCACTTCATCCAAAAAGAGATGTTTACCCCCGTGTTTTACGAATAGGTCTACCATTTCCAATAGAGTATGATTGGAGAAATATACTGAGTCCAATGTACAATATAGTACTTCTCTACTATAGGTCTTATAATGTTGTTTCATATACTGCAACATTAAAGTCGTTTTGCCTACACCTCGAGGTCCTTTAATAGCTATCAACTGAGCATTCCAATTGATTTGAAACATGAGCGTTCTTATAATCTCAGTTGATGTCAGCATCAATAAACGATCTTGTTTGGCAAAAAGCGTTTCCATACATTCTTAGGTTTTAGTATTATTGAATGCAAATATAGTCATTTGCTGTTTGCAAACAGCATTTTCTGTCTATTTTTGCTGTTCTTAGACAGCAAATGGGGCGCTCATTTTTCATTCTTATACAATTTTAGAGCGATTATTTGAAAACGCTTTGTTTCCCTTGTGGGTGTTTAAATACGTTTTGGCTTATTCATAATTGAATAATGAGCCAAAGTTTGGGCTGTTCGAGGGATAAGACAAGTATCATTTTAGCATAAACTGGTACTTTTGCTATTTGTAGACTATGGCTTCCTTTTCTTTGATACTTTCTTCAAGGCGGTCGCTTGTATGTCCAGTTTGTTTTCCAATAACAATGGCTTTCGGTTGCAAATTTACAATTTCTTTCTTAAACTCTCTCCTTTTAAGTCAAAACGAAGAGTGTACTATTCTGTCCAATAACCGCATCTGCAATAACTTCATTACCAATCACATCATACCACTTGCTGACAGTAAAATAATTTGTTTTCCATTGATATCTAATTTTATATTATTTGAATCTGAGGGCAAAGGTAGGGTGGTTTAGTACGAGGGACAAATATAATTTTATCAAATACTAATACAAAATTAACAAAAAGCATAATAATGAGTAAAAGAGTGATGTAACCTCTTTGATATCATACTGAAATGCTATAAATGAATGTGCTTATTGATATGAAGATTAGATGTATCTATATTTTGTTCGTCTATCTTATCCTCTACTAAAACGAGCTGTCTGCTTATAAAAAGAAAGGATGTGCTTTATTTTTCTGATGCAGAATATTATGATTATATTTACCGCAAAATATACGGAGAATATGGAATGCATCTATATTTGGCAACGAGAAGACTGGCCGTTTTTTACTTGGGATGACTCAAAGCTATCTTATAAATTAGGTAGAGTCCGGGGTTTGCAAGGTAAACTTGTAGGTAAAATGAGCGCATTGGGTTTTGAGCTAAAAAACAGTGCTATGCTTGATGCGCTAACGTCTGATATCACAAAATCATCAGAAATAGAAGGAGAAATATTGAATGTTGATCAAGTACGTTCTTCTGTAGCTCGCCATTTGGGAATAGAAATAGAAGGATTGCCAGATGCGGATCGTTATGTGGATGGCGTAGTACAAGTAATGATAGACGCTACTCAAAACTATATGAAACCATTGACAGATGAACGTCTTTTTGACTGGCATGCTGCTTTGTTTCCTACAGGACGAAGCGGTGCATATAAAATAACAGTTGCTGATTGGCGACAAGGTGCGGAACCGATGCAAGTTATATCGGGTGCAATGGGAAAAGAGAGAATTCATTATCAGGCACCTGATTCAAATAATGTGCCTCATGAGATGAGTGTGTTTTTAGCTTGGGCAAATGACAGCCAAAAGATAGATTCGGTATTGAAAGCAGCTATTGCTCACTTATGGTTTGTTACCATTCATCCCTTTGATGATGGGAATGGACGTATATCCCGAACGATAACTGATCTGTTTTTGGCTCGTGCAGATGAAATGCCACATCGTTTCTATAGTATGTCTGCTGAAATACGGAAGCAGCGTAAAGGATATTATGAAATATTGGAGAAAACACAAAAGGGTGATTTGGATATAACTGCCTGGCTTGAATGGTTTCTCGATTGTTTGGAAGCTGCATTGCTTGATACTGAAAAATCAATTCGTACAATTCTACAGAAAGCAACCTTTTGGGATAAGCATCGGGAGATTTCGATGAACGAACGGCAGATAAGGATGGTGAATATGCTTTGGGATGGTTTCGATGGAAAGCTGACTTCTTCCAAATGGGGAAAAATCACAAAATGTTCTCCTGACACTGCGTTGCGTGATATACAGGATTTAATAAATAAAGGAATATTACGTAAAACGGATGAAGGCGGACGAAGCACTAACTATGAATTGGCTCTATAAAAGTATTTGCGGAGAATAAGACATCTTTTCTCCGCAATATATGCGGAGAAAAGATGTCTTATTCTCCGCATTTTATTTCCTAAGTATTTAGTTTTCATTATCTGCGAAAAGACGTTGGAAGATTGTTTTATTTAATCTCTGCAGTTCTTTCTTTCGATTATAAAATTTCATAGCTCTTTCTTTTTAAATTCCACCACAGTAATAATAACCGCTGTTATTTTTTAGCTATTGTAAATATATAGGCATTCCGATTTATATTTCATAATGTAGTAGCCTAAAAAAGAAATGCTTACCGAAGTATTATACCACTGTGAAGACTGATTTGGTATGTGTAAATATTTAGTATCATACAAGAATGAGTCAAATTAATATTATCACTAAGTTCATTACCGCACGTAAATGAATGAGCATTTGTTCTCAATTACTGATTCGCATAAGTATAACATGAATCTTAAACTCATAAATTCCACCAGTTCCACCTTATCTCTGAAACATCGATGAATAAGGAGATAGCGGGTGAAAGCGTAGAAAAAATAAAGGTAAAATCTCCCGTTATTGCTTTCACCTTTCAAATTTATTTATATCGATTGCTGAACATATAGAGCCACCGTGCTGAATATATAGATTCAATGTGGTAAGTATATAGATACAATGTGTTCAATATATAGATCTATCAACTCAAGTGTTATTAGATGAAACTCAAGGTGTTAATACCTTACATCCAGGCCGTTAATACCTGATGGATTGTCTATTAATACCTGACAGCAGATTTGCTATAAGCATATTTTCATTTGCTATAATCATATCCGGATTAGCTATAATGATATTGTTTTTAGCTCAAGGGATATTTTGAGTAAGCGTCTCCGCGATGCCGTCTTTTTTCTTCTCCCTTCTTCTTTTATCTTTGCCTTAAAAAAGAATGGACGCTAACC
>PPYF01017833.1_pt1 | contig 20433 bp, 20 predicted proteins | sample 1559871 | NCBI WGS metagenome assembly PPYF01 (sample SAMN08240021, study PRJNA423297) | Human gut metagenome, whole genome shotgun sequencing project. | reverse complement strand
AAGTTAGATCCAACACGTTTACTGCATATATGGTAAAAAAACTTATTCACATATATTGTGGATAAGTTTTTTATTTCTTGTGATATGGTTAAGAATATTAAGATAGAGTTAAAGTAATTGATATTTTATACTGAAGCTTTTACTCTAAAAATGTCAATTGAATAAGTAAAGCAAATAAACTGTTAGGTGAGACTCCTACGTAAATATACGCTGACGTCCAGCAACATCCAGAGATGCCCACGGGTTAAACAGGAACTGTCGACTTAAGGCTTTTCCCAGTCAGCTAGTTGAACAAACTTCACGTTACGTAGTGTTAAAACTGAACGACGAGTATAAATCGCTTGATATTAAGACCAATGCAGTTTTTGCGTTGGTCTTTTTGTTTGTTTGCCGAGTTTTTAGGGGGAGAGATTAGAATGCTGAAAATCAACTCTAAAGATCGTGTGGTAACAGATGCGACTTTGGCTAAACAGATTGCTAGAGAAGATAGGAATGAGGTATTAGAGAGATTACAGACATCAATTAAAGGATTAAATTCTAAGCAGGCACAAGAACGTTTAGAACGAGAAGGTTTGAATGAAGTATCCAATAAAGAAAAACATCCTAAATTGCATTTTTTACTGGATGCGTTTATGACACCGTTCACTGGCGTGTTGTTAATCTTGGCAACTTTATCGTTTTTCACTAATTATTTATTGGCAGCACCAGCTGATAAAGACTTGAGTACTGTCATTATTATGCTGGTGATGATCTTGATTTCAGGTTTAACTAGTTTTATTCAAAACGTTCGAACTAATGATGCTGTGGAAGGCCTTTTAAATATGGTTTCGGTCACAACTAATATTCGACGTGATCAAAAAGACCAAGAACTGCCAACAAAAGAAGTAGTAGTGGGCGATATTATTAATTTAACTGCAGGGGACTTAGTTCCTGCAGACATGCGCCTGCTTCATAGTAAAGATCTCTTTTGTTCTGCTAGTTCTTTAAACGGTGAATCTAATCCCGTTGAAAAGATCGCTGATCAAAAGCCTACCGATGATGAAAGTTATCTAGATTATCCTAATATTTTGTATGAGGGTACGAATATTATTTCTGGTTCTGGCATGGGAGTGGTATTTGCGACTGGGGATGAAACTGTCTTCGGTAATTTAGCACGTAGCTTGGCCAAGAATAAAAATAAAGAGACAACTTTTGATGTTGGTATTAAAAATATTTCTAAAATATTACTGACCATGACAGCAGTAATTGCCCCACTTGTTTTCCTAATTAATGGGTTAACTAAGGGTGACTGGTTTAATGCTTTGATCTTTGCCATTGCGACTGCCGTTGGATTAACACCAGAAATGTTGCCGGTAATTGTGACGAGCAACCTGGTTAAAGGCTCCGTTGAGATGGCTAAGCACGAGACGATTGTTAAGAGAATGAGTTCCATTCAAAACTTTGGTTCAGCAGACGTTTTATGTACTGACAAGACAGGAACTTTGACCCAAGACAAGGTTGTGCTTGAAAGACATTACGATTTAAATCTAGAAGAAAAACCTAAGGTCTTAGAACTTTCATTTTTAAATAGTTACTACCAAACAGGGATGAAAGATTTAATGGATGAAGCAATTATTCATGCAGCTAATGGAGAAATTGATACTGCCAAAATTAAGCAAGATTATCAAAAGATTGATGAAATTCCGTTTGATTTTAGACGTCGTAGAATGAGTGTTGTGGTCAAAAATAAGCAAAATGAACATGTATTAGTTACTAAAGGTGCGGCTGAAGAAATGTTGGCTTGTTCTAATAGAGTTGAAACTGATGGTAAAATTAAGCCATTAGATGAGGCTGCCAGAGAAGAAGTTTTAACTAAAATCGATGAAATGAATCGTGACGGCTTAAGAGTAGTTTTGCTTGCATATAAGAAGAATCCTGCACCAGTGGGTGAATTTGGTGTAGCAGATGAAAAAGAGTTAATTCTGGCTGGCTTCTTAGCCTTTCTTGATCCACCAAAAGATAGCGCTAAGGAAGCGTTAGATACTTTAAAGCAAGATGGAATTACTGTTAAAATTTTGACAGGTGATAATGAGGCAGTTACTAGAAATGTTGGTGCACAAGTTGGTCTGAAAATTGATCGAGTTTATCAAGGCAAAGATCTTGAAAATAAAACTGATGACGAATTGAAGCAGATGGTGCAAGAATGTAATGTCTTTGTTAAGCTATCACCAATGCAAAAGGCCAAGATCATTAAAATATTAAGAGAAGATGGTCACACAGTAGCTTATATGGGTGATGGCATTAACGATGCCCCTGCCATGAAGGCAGCAGATGTTTCGATTTCTGTGGATACAGCTGTGGATATTGCCAAGGAATCTGCAGACATTATTTTGCTTCATAAAGATTTGCGAATTTTAGAGCGTGCAGTTCAAATTGGTCGACTAGTATTTGGTAATACGATGAAATATATCAAAATTACGTTGTCATCTAACTTTGGTAATATTCTGTCAATCTTAGTGGCATCTTCTTTCTTACCATTCTTACCGATGTTGCCAATCCAATTGTTAATTCTTGACTTGATGTACGGAACTAGTTGTTTATCAATTCCATTTGATACGATGAACCAACATTATTTGTCAGAGCCAAGAAAGTGGAGTACCAAAAAACTGCCTAAATTCATGTTTTACTTTGGTCCTACTTCATCTGTCTTTGATATTTTGACTTATGTCATCTTATTCTTTATTGTTTGTCCACAAGTAGTGGGAACTAGTTATGCGAATGCAACAGCTGCTCAAAAATTGTTGTTTAGTTTAGTCTTCTGTACTGGGTGGTTTATTGAATCGCTGTGGACACAAGAAATGGTAATTCATGCTTTAAGAGATCCTAAATTACCATTTATTAAGCAACATGCATCAGCTATTGTTAGTTGGTCAACCATTGGAATGGCAGTAATTGGAACTGTTTTACCGTTTATTACTCCAATTGCCGAAGCAATGAAGTTTGGCCCGATTCCAGTTTATTTCTTAGCTGTTGTCTTTATCTTGTTAGTTTTGTACATTGCTTTAACTACAGTAGTTAAGAAATGGTACATGAAGTCAGAAAAATATCTGATTTAAATTAATGCAAAAAGAGCGTAGGTAGATCAAAATATCTACTTACGCTCTTTTATTATTATGAAATGAATAAATTATTCTAATTTACCAGCTTTTGCTAAAACTTCCTTAGCTTTTTCAAGTGAGTGATGTTCTTCACGGTAACGCTTAATATCGTAACCATCAGTATCACTTAACTTATCAAGTCTTTCATCAAGTTCCTTGAATTCTTTTTCAAGGTCCTTAATGACACCTTCTTCATCTTCAACATAAACATATTCATTTTCATCAGCTTTAGCATCGATCTTAGCGTTGTATTCACCAACTTTTCTAGCATGCTTTAAAATGGACTTGATGTCCTTAATAGTTTCATGTTGTGCAGTACGGTGACGACGGTCAGGAACTGAATCTTCGATTCTAGCTAAGTGACTTTCAGCGTCACTAATCTTCTTAGAAATTCTATCTAAAGCTTTCAATTGTCTCTTTGAATAATCTGTCATGTTTATTACCTCCTAGGTAAATGGTTATATCTACTAAATACACTTTCATTGTAGTTAGTAACGAAGGTATAAGCAAGAATTAACAAAAAAGTGTCTGGGAAAAAACTAACCCTTAGATACTGAAAGACGATCAATCCAACTCTTAATTTGAGTTGCTTGACCGTCTTTTTCTGTCTATTTTTATTTTTGAACAAAGAAAATTGGTCTTTTGACCATCTTCTGTTCCAATATTTGCTTAAATTCATCATCATGAAGGCTATTCCTATATCTGTTTCAACCTTCTTTTTGCCTCTTAAATAAGTTCGGCGCATGCCAAAGACGTTCTTCAAATGTCCAAAAATCGGCTCCACATCATATTTCCTCATGCTGTAGATGTGTCTGCCTTCAGGACTTTGGAGAACTGCTTTGGCTTTTTCTTTTAGGTATTGCCAGTTAGGATTATAGCGAACCTGACGTTGGCGTCCGCTCTTAGTCTTGGCTAAGCGTTCTAATTCTGGCGTTAGTTGAAATTCATCTGCTTCATAGACCTTAAAATCACGAACCTGACCAGTCGATCGATCTTTACGTTGACTATAATATTTGAAGTTGAATCTGACGCCATTTTGATCAAGGTAATAATCATCTTTTTCATCATAGAACCAGTTAGCCAGCTTAGTTGGATCGTTGCGATACTTTCTGGTCTTTTCCTTTTCGTACATGGTATAAGGAATATAGTACTTCTTGTCTGAATATTTCTCTGCCAACATTGAATAGTTATATTCGCTGCCATAACCAGCATTAGCGACAATCTTGTCAAACTTGTCTAGTGTCGTCATCTGCTTTAAAAATGGTTCGAAAGTTCTGAAATCAGTTGGATTAGGGTATAAAGCAAAGTCAACCACATATTGATCAGTGGTAGCGGCTTGAATATTGTAGCCTGGCTTGAGCTGGCCGTTCTTCATGTGATCTTCCTTCATATGCATGAAAGTCGCGTCATGATCTGTCTTAGAATAGCTATTACGCCCTGCAAAGATTTTTTTCGCCTCTTCATATTTCTTCATTCGAGGAACATAGTCTTTTCTTAGTTTATGAAGCAGCTTTTTAAGACCGCGTCTTCTTGCTTTTCTAGGCGAACCGCCAGGGATTGCTTTGGGTTCTTGCTCAATTTCTTCGGTCAGCTTTTCAATCTCGGCTTCCGTTTCTTGTGCTAGCTCTGCCAAACCTTGACTGGTCTGGACTTTCTCTTTTGCCGTTGCTTTGACGACTTCTTTGGCAATCAATTCATCATAAAGCTCAACCGCTTGACCTTTGAGCTTGTCATGAAATTTTTCAACTGCCTTGCGCCAAACAAAAGTATAGCGATTGGCGTCAGCTTCGATTTTAGTGCCATCAATAAAGATCGCTCCTTCATTGATAAGGCCTTTCGGCTTCTAACAAATTGGTAAAGTAGAGGAAGCTTTTTTTAACCAGCTCATTGGCATGCTTGCTGGATCTAAAGTTATTGATAGTATGGTAAGAAATCTGTTGGTGTTCAGCCAAAGCCATCATCGGCACGTTTTCTTCCAGCATTAATTCGATTTTTCTGCCTGAAAATACTCTTCTGGAATAAGCAAAAAGCAAGATCTTAAGCATCATCGCCGGATGATAAGCTGGACGGCCGGTTTTAGCAATAATATCAAGGAAGGCACTTAAAGTATAGAAAAAGAACGATGAAATCCATTAGGAAATCATCGTTCTTTTTTCCTGCCTGAGAATTAGTTTTTTCCCAGACACCTTAGAAATTTTGAATTAATACTTAAATGCTAAAGCGCCCATTGGATCCCATGGCAATAATTGAATTGGGTTATCTTTGCCCTCATCGTAAGCCTTCTTAAGATTTTCTGGTAAGATGTCTTTGTTGATAACAGCTTGGTAAACAAATGAATCGAACCAAGAATCGCTCATGACGAAGTAGCCCTTGAAGCCAGGCTTTTCGCCCCATGAGTTTTCAATCTTCCACTTAGTTGGCTTGCCGTCAACAATATCAACACCAGTGATAACCATTGCGTGATCCATCATACTTTCGCCTGAATCAAGCATGTCAGCTTTGGACATTGAGAAGTCAACATCGAATAATTGATCACGACGGTAAAGGCTGGTGTCAAGAAGTCCAGCTCGGCGTTCAGAATCTTTAACAACATTTGAACCGAACCAAACAACTTCGCCACTCTTTAATTGCTTAATAATTAAATCCTTCATTTCGTCAACCTTTAAGTTCAAGTGGCGAACTTGACGGCCGCCTTCAACGTTGCCTAAATATTCAACTGAGAATACCTTGTGGAAAGGCTTATCACTAGTTGGAGCGTTGATAGTTGAGATGTGGTTGGCTAAGTCCATGCCTACGTACTTATCAAAAAATTCCTTAGGAGTAATGTCCTTATCAATGTGGTAATTGTGGTCATCATCACGGTATTCAAAGTTAAACTTCTTTGGTGGAACACCAAGTGAAATCGCAAGAACGCGGAAGACATCGTTTAACATTTCTTCCTTGCGAGCTTGTATTTCGTCTTCTGATTTACCAGCATTAACGAGTCTGCGTAATTCAAGACCGTCCTTACGAAGTAAAGTATTCAAAGTATCGTTCAATGCACTTGAGTTAGTTGCATTAGCAACATTTTCAAAGAACCAGTTAGACTTTTCAAATTTGTCCCAGAAGTTAGTGTAGTTTTGAGACAATTCGAAGTCCTTTAACTTAAATTTCTTTTGTAATGGATGACGCATAGTGTTTAATGCACTAAACATCCAGCAACGGCCTGATTGTTTTTGGTCAGCTGGCTTACCAGTCTCAATTTCAATTGAGAAAGTTGGGTCTAAGTCAATCTTGGTTTGCAAGTTTTGGCTTGCTTTATAAATGCCGTTTTCTTGAGCAGCGTGGCTAGCAACGTTAAAAACAGGATGCTTAGCTAAATCTTGTTCGAATTTATCGATGGTATTATTATTAATTTCTTTTGCCATAAAAAAATTCCTCCCTTTGTATTTTCTTTTTTTCTATTTTAACTTATTAAAAGAAAGACGTCTATTCAATGATAGAACTACTTTTTAGAATATGGACGATGATACCAAATCTTGTGAAATTCGGGATGTTTTTCAAAGTAGTTAATCACTATTGGATCTAATGGCCAGATAGGATAGCCAGATTTTTGAGCAAGCAATAGAACCGTTGGCATTTCTTTTTCTAATATCTCTTCTAAATTAGAATTTGGATTAACAAAGAAATGATTCATTACCCAAACAGTGCTATCATTTCTCTTTATTTTGTCCATTGTCCAGCGGCTAATTAAAGTGCCATGATCATCGTGTTTTTCAAAACATTGGTGTGAGTCTTCAAGATTAAACATAAAATTTTCACCTTTTAAAAGAAAAAACGCTCTTTTTTGCGTAATAGATAATAGAGAGCTAAATATTTTTTGTTTATAGAAAACATTGTAGAATATATATCTGTTAAAAGAAAAGTAGTAAATGGGGTTAAACGATGAAAATACGCGGATTTGAAGTAGTAAAAAAGTATCAAGATCAAGAAATCAACTTGCCTCGCCGGCAAACTCTAGCCAGTGCGGGTTATGATATCGAAGCAGCAGAAGATGTTATTATAAGATGAGGTGTTGATTTTAGCTAATCGTTCTTCTAATACCTTTAAAAGAAATTTAGCTTTACCTAATGGAATTGGGGTTATTGACGCAGACTATTATGACAATCCCAACAATGAAGGCGAAATTTTTGTACAAATGATTAATTATGGTGTGCGTCCTTTGCATATTAAAAAGGGTGAGCGCATCGCCCAAGGTATTTTTATGAAATATCTAAAAACTGACGATGATGATCCGATTAGTCGTACTCGTTTAAGTGGTTTTGGTTCAACTAATGAAAAGAAGGATGATTAATGGCAAGAGTAAAAACACAGTATAAATGCCGTTCCTGTGGCTATATTTCGGCGAGCTACTTAGGAAGATGTCCTAATTGTGGTGCCTGGAATCAATTTGAAAAAGAAACTGAAGAAGTACAAAAACGTTCTACCAAAGCTACAGCTAGCCGTTTAATCCAAAAAACTGGCGTAAATGAACCAGTAAAACTGGATAAAATTAAAGCGGAAAAAGAAGAGAGAATTTCTACTAAATCAGAAGAATTAAATCGTGTTTTAGGTGGCGGAATTGTACCTGGATCGCTTGTATTAATCGGTGGAGATCCTGGAATTGGTAAATCAACTTTAATGTTGCAAATTATGAGTGATTTGGCAGAAAAGCATAAAGTATTATACGTTTCCGGAGAAGAATCAGCTAATCAAATTAAGCTAAGAGCTGATCGGTTAGGAATCGGACAGAGTAACATGCTTTTATATCCTGAAAGTGATATGCATGATATTCGTGAACAAATTAATGATGTTAAACCTGATTTTGTAGTTATTGATTCAATTCAAACAATGAATGAACCTAGCTTAGATTCTATGACAGGTTCTGCCTCACAGGTTCGCGAAGTAACTAGTGAATTGATGAAAATCGCAAAAATGGATGCAATTACTGTTTTTGTAATTGGACATGTAACTAAAGAGGGTGCAATTGCGGGACCTAAAATTATGGAACATATGGTGGATACTGTTCTATATTTTGAAGGGGATGAGCACCATTCTTATAGAATTTTACATTCTGTGAAAAACCGTTTTGGTGCCGCTAATGAAATTGGAATGTTTGAAATGGTGAATGACGGGTTAAAAGAAGTAACTAATCCGTCAGCTATTTTTCTTGATCAAAGATTACCAAATTCGACTGGTTCAGCAGTAGTTGTTTCTTTGGAAGGAACACGACCGCTTTTGGCAGAAATTCAGGCTTTGGTTACGCCAACGGCATTTGGTTATGCAAAAAGAACAACGTCAGGGATTGATTATAATAGGGCTGCTCTTTTACTGGCAGTACTTGAAAAGCGTGGTAATTTGATGTTGCAAAATCAAGATGTATATTTGACTGCTACTGGTGGGATTAAGTTGAATGAGCCTGCGATTGATTTGGCGATTGTAATGTCTGTTGCATCTAGTTATACAGACAAAGAAATTTCACCAACTGATTGTTTTGTAGGTGAAGTAGGTTTAACGGGAGAAATCCGTAGAGTAGATAAAATTGAAGCTAGAGTAAAAGAAGCTGCTAAAGTTGGTTTTAAGCGAATTTTTATTCCTAAACACAATATGTATCAAGGATTAACTAATAACGGAATAGAAGTTATTCCAGTTTCAAGCATTCCGCAAGCTTTAAAATTAGTTTTTAATTAGCACAGATTGAATTCTTACTATATAACGAGTAAACTAGGAGTGTTTGAATCTACTAAATTTTGAAAGAGGCATGAATTTTGGCTAAAGAAAAAATCCGTGTAAGATATGCACCAAGTCCAACCGGTCACTTACACATCGGTAACGCACGTACTGCACTTTTTAACTATTTATTCGCCCGTCATAATAAGGGTACTATGGTATTGAGAATCGAAGATACCGACCAAAAGCGTAATGTTAAAGGCGGTTCTAAATCTCAAATGGAAAACCTTCACTGGTTAGGAATTGACTGGGATGAAGGTCCAGATAAAGGTGGAGACTACGGTCCATATCGCCAATCAGAAAGAAAAGACATTTACCAAAAGTATATTGATCAATTACTTGAAGAAGGTAAAGCATACTACTCATACAAGACTGAAGAAGAACTTGAAGAGCAACGTGAAGAACAACGTGCTATGGGTGTTGCTCCTCATTACACTTACGAATATGAAGGTATGACTGCTGATGAAATTAAGCGAGCTCAAGAAGGAGCTAAGGCTAAGGGCTTAAAGCCAGTTGTACGTATTCATATTCCAGAAATGGAAACTTATTCATGGGATGATATCGTTAAAGGTCATCTTGAATTTGAATCAGATACCATTGGTGGTGACTTCGTTATTCAAAAGCGTGATGGTATGCCAACTTATAACTTCGCAGTTGTAGTTGATGATCACTTAATGAAGATTACTCATGTTCTTCGTGGTGACGATCACGTTTCAAATACTCCTAAGCAATTAGTAGTTTATGAAGCACTTGGTTGGGAACCACCTAAGTTTGGTCACATGACTTTGATCATTAACTCAGAAACTGGTAAGAAGCTTTCTAAGCGTGATGAATCTGTTCTTCAATTTATTGAACAATATCGTGATCTTGGTTACTTACCAGATGCAATGTTCAACTTCATTACACTTCTTGGTTGGTCACCAAAGGGTGAAAATGAAATCTTCACTAAGCGTGAGTTCATTAAGCAATTTGATCCAGCACGTTTATCTAAGTCACCTGCTGCTTTTGACCAAAAGAAGCTTGAATGGATTAACAACCAATATATCAAGAAGGCAGATCGTGATACTTTGCTTGACTTGTCATTGAACAATTTACAAGAAGCTGGCTTGGTTGATGAACACCCAACACCAGAAAAAATGGAATGGATTCGTCAACTTGTAAACATTTACGCCGTTCAAATGTCTTACACTAAGCAAATTGTTGATATGGCTAAGATTTTCTTCGAAGATGCTAAGGAACTTTCTGATGAAGAAATCGAAGAAATCAAGAATGATGATGGTCGTGCAGTAATTGAAGAATTTAAGAAGCAATTAGACCTTATTCCAAGATTTACTGCAGTTCAAATTATGGGCGCTATTCAAGCAACTCGTAAGGCAACTGATATAAAGGGTAGAAAATTATTTATGCCAGTAAGAATTGCTACTACTCGTTCAATGGTAGGACCTGGTATCGGTGAAGCCATGGAACTTTTGGGTAAGGATCGTGTTGTAAAACACATTGATTTGACTTTGAAGCAAATGAGCGATAACAATCTTTAATTTAAAAAAGAATAATTAAAAGAAGAAGCTGCAGATAACTGCAACTTCTTTTTCTTTCTGCTAAAATAAAAAATAGCTATTTTCATAGAAGGGATAAGTGTTAGCCTTGAGAATTTATAATACACTGACGCGTAAAAAAGAAGAATTTAAACCATTGGTTCCAGGACAAATCAGCATGTATGTGTGTGGACCAACGGTGTATAACTATATTCACATCGGTAATGCTCGTAGTTCAATTGCCTTTGATACTATTAGACGTTATTTTGAATATAAGGGCTATCAAGTAAAATATGTATCTAACTTTACGGATGTTGATGATAAGATGATCAATGAAGCTCGCGCTGAAAAAATCACTGTACCTGAGCTTGCTGAGAAATTCATTAATGCCTTTTTAGAGGATACAACAGCTTTAAATATTGAACCTGCAACACTTCATCCTCGAGCAACTCATGAAATTAAAGATATTATCAATTTTGTTAAGGTATTAATTGATAAAGGCTATGCTTATGAAGTAGACGGTGATGTTTATTATCGCGCTAAGAAGTTTCAACATTATGGTGAACTTAGTGATCAAAATATTGAACAGCTTGAAGAAGGGGCTTCAGAGCATATTAATGATGAAGAACAAAATCGTAAGGAAGATCCTATTGATTTTGCTCTTTGGAAAGCGCAAAAAGAACCTGATGAAATTGCTTGGGATTCTCCTTGGGGCAAGGGACGTCCAGGCTGGCACATTGAATGTTCAGTTATGAGCACTAAGTATTTGGGCAACACAATTGATATTCATGGTGGTGGTCAAGATTTGGAATTCCCACACCATGAAAATGAAATTGCTCAAAGTGAAGCTAAAACAGATCAAAAATTTGTTAATTACTGGATGCATAATGGCTTTGTAACAGTGGGCAAAGATCAGGAAAAGATGTCTAAATCTTTGCATAATTTTGTAACTGTGCATGATATTTTAAAGAAAATCAATCCTCAAGTATTACGCTTCTTTATGGCCAGTGTACAATATCGTCGTCAAATTAACTATTCTGAAGAAAATTTAAAGCAAGCTGCAACTATTTTAGATAGATTCAAGAATACTTTGACCAATATTAATTATCGTATTGCTGATGATACACCAACTAAGACTTCGGAAGATCTTGTTAAGGCAATTAATGAAACTGAAGAAAAATTCGTCGCAGCAATGGATGATGATTTTAATGTTCAAAATGCTTTAACATCAATTTATGATTTATTACCAATCGTTAATGCAAATGCAAATAGCGATAATGTAGATAAGGATGCTTTAAAGCTATTTGAAGAAAAATTAGCTGCTTGGATTTTAGTATTCGGTGTGGATATTAAAAAGCTATGTGCGCAAACTACTGGTTCAAATGATGAAGAGATTGAAGAACTGGTAAGTAAGCGTGATGAAGCACGTAACAATAAGGATTGGGCAACTAGTGACCAAATTCGTGATCAATTAAAAGAAATGGGCATTACTATTCAAGATACCCCGCAAGGGACAAGGTGGACACGTGATTAAAACTAAGAAGTTAATTGAAAAAGATGTAGATCCTGATACTTTAAATGGGCAGACTTTGGCTTATTTAGGGGATGCAGTTTATGAAGTAATTATTCGTCGTCACTTAGTAAAGGGCGGTATTGTGAAGCCTCAAGTTTTACAACGTGAAGCAACTCATTACGTTTCCGCTAAAGCTCAAGCTGCATTGATTACTAAAATGCAGGACGAAGAAAAATTGACTGGAGCTGAATTAGCTGCTTTTCGTCGTGGTCGTAATGCTAAAAGTCATACTAAAGCCAAAAATACTAGTTTAAAAACTTATCAATTATCAACTGGTTTTGAAGCCATGATTGGTTATCTAGATTTATTGAATAAAAATGATCGTATTCAAGAACTTGCTGATTGGTGCATTGAGACTGTAGAAGAGGATGGATTAAAAGATTATGACTTCAAATAAAGATTTCGTATTTGGTCGTCATGCTGGACTAGATTATTTAAAAACACAAAATGCCGATAAAATTAATAAAGTATTTTTACAACATGGTATTCAAGAAGATTTCGCTAATCAAGTTTATGCTTTGAGCAAGAAAAAGCGATTAGTGGTTCAAAGTGTACCTAAGAATAAACTTGATCGTTTAGTTGATGGTGGTAATCACCAAGGCTTAGTTTTAGCAATATCAAGTTTTGATTATGCAGATTTAGGAAAGATGCTAGATAAGTTTGATGAAGATGGAAAAGAGCCATTTTTGTTGATGCTTGACTCAATTGAAGATCCGCATAATTTAGGCTCAATTTTACGTACGGCAGATGCTACAGGTGTTGATGGGGTCATTATTCCTAAGCGGCATGCAACAGGTTTAACTTCTGTGGTAGCTAAAACATCAACTGGTGCGATTGACTATGTTCCGGTAGCCCGTGTTAATAATTTGGTTCAAACTACCAAGGAATTAAAGAAACGTGGATATTGGTTCTTTGGTACCGATATGGCAGGAGTAGATTATCGTGAATGGAACGCTAAGGGCAAGACTGTTTTGGTTATAGGTAACGAAGGTAAGGGGATTGCACCGCTTTTGAAAAAGCAAATGGATCAAACAATTACTTTGCCAATGATTGGTCATGTTCAATCATTAAACGCAAGTGTTGCAACTGGCGTTTTGCTTTATCAAGCTTATAATAGTAGACATCCTTTGAAATAATAAAAAGGCAGACAAAAATTATCTTTTGTTTGCCTTTTTTGACACAAAATTTTCAATATGTCAGAATAAACATCCGTTTTCTTATAGTACATAAAAGTTAAAAGGTATCCTCGGAGAAAAAAGCAAAGAGGGAAATGAAATGTGTACTGAAGAGAAGTTAATTAATAAAGCAAAAATGGGTGATGATCAGGCATTAAAAGAATTGTTTTTCTTGTATAAACCATTAGTTAATTCAATTCTAAAGAAATATTATTTGCATCATTATGATCGTGATGATTGGGAGCAAGAAGCATTGATTATTTGTTACGAATCTGTAGTAGTTTTTTCTGGTGAAAAAGGAAGTTTTGGTAGTTTATATAAAACTAAGTTATCTAATCATGCTCGAACATTAGTTAGGTATAATACTGCGTTGAGAAGACAAATATACAATCATTCTGTTTCTTTAGATAGTAATTTGTGTATACAAGAACCTGGACGAAGTGAATTGATAACGCCCGTTAAAACTATATATCATGAGTTTATCGAAAGCTTGTCTCGTCTTGAATTAATTGCGGTATTGACAATACTAGGCGAAATTAGTGTGGAATATGTAATTAATAATTTAAAAATAGAATATATGCAATTAGTTAGGGCGAGATCAAGAGCAATTCAGAAGATGAGAAATGTATTATTCTGATAGGTTTCAATGTATATTTGTATAAATTTGATTTTTTAGCTGATACTGAGAAAGTGAGGTATAATAAAAATGTAGAATATTTTAGGAGGTAATTTAAGATGGCAGACGAAATTATTAAGACTGCATTGTTAGACCGGGACTACTTTATGGAAAAGAATGGTAGAGATACCATGAAGACGGAAGAAGATATGCTTCCATTTTTGAAAGACTCAGATGAAAAGATCGAAGCCTTCGTTAACGAAAATCTTAAGAAGTAAATCCAACTAAAAACAATGTTCTACGCACAGTGGTCACGCATGTTTGACCACCAAAACAGCTGCTTTTCGGTAGCTGTTTTTTTGTGCTCTAAATAAACTTTTGCTATAATTTTCAAAAATTATTGAAAGAGAATATATATGGGGAAGAAGAAACGAAAGAAAGTATTAAAAGAGGTCAAAGCGATTGAGTAAATAGTAGGTTTTTTATTTGAAAATACTACTTATTACTATTTAGATACTGTACCTGAAACTATTAATACCGAATCTTCTTATTATGATGGTTATCAGACTTGGCGTGATAAATCTTATTTACCAGCTTTTGCAGAAGGGGTTACTAGAGTTGTTTTTGCCATGATGGAATATAATTATGCGGAAGTGTATTTAGAACCTGACTGTTGGCCCAAGAAAAAATCTAAGTATAGTAAGTATCTAGGTGAAAATATTCGTAATATTGGCTTTGATAAGCTGGAAAAAATTATTAAACATATAATTTTAAAATGGCAAGGAAAGTTAATTATAAAATTAATCGATAAAAAGCATCGAGAGTTTTTTATTGAAATTGCTGACGAATGGGAAACCACTTTTTATAATTTAACAGGTAAAAATCTAAAATTAGTAAAAAAATTAGCACAAAGCGAAGGTTTATTTTTACAAAAAGTAAAAAATAGACAATGGGATTGGGATGATCTACCCAAGTCCTGGCAAGATAAATCTTATAGGAAATGGAAGAAGTTTTATCATAAGTAAAATGAAATATATTATTGGCATGGATGTTGGCACTACAGCAACTAAAGGCGTCCTTTACGACATAAATGGAAAAGCAGTAGCTTCTGATAGTAAAGGCTATCCATTGATTCAAATAAAAGTAGGGCAGGCCGAAGAAGATCCAAAATTAATTTTTGATGCAGTTCAAGAAATCATTTTTGATTTAACGCAAAAAATAGATGGAAAAATTGCGGCTATATCATGGTCGAGTCAAATGCACAGTTTGATTGGCTTAGGTTCAGATGATGAACTGTTAACTAATAGCATCACGTGGGCAGATAATTGTGCCAAAAGTATTGTCCAAGATGCAAAAAATAGGGGCTTTGCCCAGCAGATTTATCGTAAGACGGGAATGCCGATGCATCCCATGGCCCCAATTTATAAATTATTGTGGTTAAAAAATAAAAAAACAGAAGTATTTAGCCAAGCTCAAAAATGGATTGGGATTAAAGAATATATAATCTTCCGATTGACGGGAAAGTTAGTTACTGATACCACTATGGCTGCTGGCACAGGAATGCTTAATCTTAAAACATTAACTTGGGATCAAGAATTATTAGATATTTTAAAAATAAAAAAAGAGCAACTCCCTAAGATAGCTCAGCCTACAAAAGTTATTTTTCCTATTAAAACAGAATATGTAAAAAAATTGGGAATAGATTCTGATACTAAAATTATTTTGGGAGCTAGCGATGGTTATTTGTCTACGATTGGCGTTAATGCAATCGATAGTGATCACTGTGCTTTAAATGTGGGAACATCGGGGGCGATTAGAACAATAGTTGATCAACCCAAAATAGATCCAAGTGCTAGTTACTTTTGTTATCCAGCTGATAAAACACGTTATTTACTAGGTGGTCCAGTAAATAACGGAGGAATCGTATTTAATTGGGCTCGTCAAACTTTGTTTGATGCTGACGAAACGCCGCAAGATTTTCTTGATGTTGCTCAAACAGCTCCAGCGGGAAGTCGTAATTTGATCTTTTTGCCTTATTTAGGAGGAGAACGTGCTCCAATTTGGGATGCGAATGCACGTGGCTCATTTGTGGGATTAACTCGTATGCACCAAAAGCCTGAAATGACACGAGCGGTGATTGAGGGTATTATCTTTAACATCTATGATGCTGCTTCTAATTTGATTAAAAATACTAAAAAAACAGTTGCAATTAATGCAACTGGGGGCTTTCTCAAGAGTGATTTTGTAAGACAACTTTGTGCTAATATTTTCAATGTTCCTATCGTTACTATGAAGGAACAGCAGAGTGGAACACTAGCCGCTATGTTTTTAGCAAGACAGGCATTAGGACTCAATCAAGATCTAAATGAGATCGGACAGTTTGCTCAAGCTGATAAAGTTTACTTTCCTAATCCAAAAGAAGCAGCCACTTATAAAAAACTATTTCCACTTTATTGTGAAATTAGGAATGCTTTGGCTGCTTCGTATGGTAAATTTTCTAACATAAATTAATCAGATAACTTTTTAATAGGCATCATTTCGATGTATCCCCTTGTTCCAATAGGCTCAAGCTGAATTTTAGGATTATTTTTGTCCCAAGTGGAGCCAATTGTTTTAGGATCATATTTTTTATTGCAGATCTCACTTCTTCAATGATCTTGCCACAATCTTATTCTGCAAACGGCTCACTTTGAAACATAAGGTATTTGGTAGCAGGAAGTTTAATAATATCAAAGCCTTTAGGAACCGGATCTTTGTAATCAAGGATCTACTTCAACTCCTTGAACATATTCAGAAGTGTTAGGTTTTCTATATTTAGCGGGTAACCATAAACAAACAGGTTCTCCATTAATAGATTTTATGCTTTTAAGTAGTCCCCAAGTTTCACAGCCTACTTCGTCGCAATAGTCGAGATAATCAGTAGCTTTAATGCCGCGCTTGAGGATAACTTTTCTTTCAGGTTTATCAATAACTTGGATGAAAATATTTTTAGTGTTCATGGTAGTATCCTATCTATGCTTGTTACAATATCAGTAATTTTGCAATTATGATCGCGCAATTTTAGAGCAGTTTGTGCCAAACGTAAACGTCTAATGTATTTTGCAGGCGTCATATTTAGATAGTTAACAAATAGTCGATAAGAATACCAAGGTGAATATAGCGAAATTCTAGATAGAGCAGTAAGTGTAATCTGCTCATTTAAGTGCTCTTGGATATAGTCTTGCATGCGTTGAACTGCTTCGATTTGTTCCAATTTTTATTCCTCCTTACATGTTGTATTATGCCGGATTAATTTGGAAACTACTCGACTTATTTTGCCATAAAAAACTCTCTTCAGGAAAATATCTGAAGAGAGTTTTAATTTTATATATTTTCTTAAGCGTTCTTAACATCTTCAACGATTTGATCAACAGTCATACGATTGTTTTTCAAAATAATGTTCGATGGTATTTGATCAGTATAAACACGCTTTTGACCGTAGTTTAAAACTTTAACGTGTTTATTGCCAAGATAAGAAGCAACTTTTTCACCAAAGCCACCGTCTAAAAGGTTGTCTTCAAGTGTAATGATAATTTTGTTTTCATCAGCCAATTTATCTAAGGCTTCTTTATCCAAGATGTTGGCAGAAATCGGGTTAACCAAACTTGCACCAAGTTTTTCAGCTACCTCTTTGCCCAGCATGTTATACATGTCACCTAAAGCTAAAACTGCAATATCTTTGCCAGGCTTGATGTCATATTTGATTTCTGTGTAATCACGTTTTACTTCTTCACCTACAGGAACTTTCTTAGTCGGCATTTTGATTGCTACAGGGTGCTTTCTTTGCTTAATAGCCCATTCCATCATGTCTTTTTCTTCAGCTAAAGTAGTAGGAGCAAGGTAAATCCAATTAGGCAAGTTAGAAATCATTACTTGGTCAAATACGCCGAGGTGGGTTTTACTTGTGCCCGAGATACCACCACCTGCTACCATCATGACAACAGGTAAGTCATTAGCAGCTACATCGTGTGATAATTGGTCAAATGCACGTTGTAAGAAAGTTGAATTTTCAAATAATACTGGAATTGCGCCTTCCTTTGCCATACCTGCAGCAAAGGCAACAGACTCTTGTTCAGCAATACCTACATCATGGTAATTTTCAGGGTATTTGTCTTTAATTTCATCAAGTCCAAATACACCAGGAATTGCAGCATTGATAGCCATGATCTTTTCGCCGTTTTCAATATGTTCCTTCATCACATCCATTGCTACAGAAGTTGCACTTGGACCTTTTGGAGCTGGAACAGTTGACTTGTCAGTCTTTAAATCAAATGGCATTACCCAGTGGTGTGCTTCTTCATTGTCAATTGCAGGTTGGTAACCTTTACCTTTCAAGGTATTGATATGAAGTAAAATCGGATGATCTACATCTTTAACAGCCTTAAAAGCTTCAATCATCGATTTGATATCGTTTCCGTCAGCGATGTAGCGGTAATCAAAACCCATAGCAATAAATGGATTTTCTTTAGTTTCACCATTTGAATCACGGAGCTTCTTTAATGCAGTAACCAGACCACCAACGTTGTCATCAATTGACATTTGGTTATCGTTTACTACTACGACTAAATTATGTGGTTCAATTGCAGCGTTGTTTAAGCCTTCGTAAGCAAGACCACCAGTCATTGAACCATCACCAATTAGTGCCATAATATTTTCATGTTCGCCCATTAAATCTCTGGCTTTAGCCATACCTGTTGCTAAAGCAATAGAAGTAGAAGTATGACCCACAGCATAGTAGTCATATGGGCTTTCGTCTGGATTAGTATAAGGAGTTACATCTTCGTAGTGCTCTGGATCAAGCCAAGCTAAAGCTCTACCAGTTAGCATTTTATGGGGATATGTTTGGTGTGAGACGTCCCAAACAATTTTGTCTTTTGGTGCATTAAATACATAATGATAAGCAATACTTGCTTCAACGATTCCCAAATCTGGACCTAAGTGTCCACCTTTAGCAGCATCTTTTTCTAGAATTAGTGTCCGAATTTCTGTAGCTAATTCTTCCATTTCTGGAATAGCTAATTTTTTCAAATCTTTAGGACCAGAAACTTTATTTAATAAATATTCAGGATGTTTATTCATGAGAGTTTACCTTTCTAAAAATAATATGCAAACTTATTATAGATAAGTAAATTAAAGAATTAAAATATTTAGATATTATTGATGACTATTCTTTTGGATTATCAGTTTAGAATTGACGAGTTTGTTTTGACAGTATAAAATACACACTAAGTATGTGTTTTTATAAAGAAAGTTTGGAAGTGAGATTATGGCAGTGAAGAAGGCAGCCCTAGCTTGCAGCGTATGCGGGTCAAGAAACTACTCAATCACCGCAAGTAAGAATCGCACTCAGCGACTTGAACTTAAAAAGTTCTGCAAGCATTGCGGTAAAATGACGTTGCACAAGGAAACGAGGTAATAAAGCTAATGATTAAGTTTTTTAAGGGTGTAGCCCACGAAATGAAGTTGGTTACTTGGCCAACTGCAAAACAAAATAGACGTGATACAGTAACTGTTATCACAAGTTCAGTTTTGTTTGCTGTATATTTAGGTGCACTCGACTGGCTCTTTAGCTGGTTAACCCAAAAGATGTAATTCGGTAGCAATAATATAGAAAATACTGCTAATGCATGTTATAATAAGTAACAGCTTGAAGAAACCTCTGTGGGAGGTTTTTTTGTTTACCCAAAATTAAGGAGAATATTAAATGGTTGAAACTACTCAAAAGAAATGGTACGTTTTACATACTTATTCTGGCTATGAAGATAAAGTTAAATCAGATTTGTTATCACGTGCTCAAAGTATGGGGATGCAAGATTACATTTTTCGTGTAATGGTTCCAGAAGAAGAAAAAGTTGAAACTGTTCGCGGTAAGAAACAAGAAGTTGAAGAAAAGATTTTTCCAGGTTACGTTTTAGTTGAAATGGTTATGACTGATGAAAGTTGGTTTGTTGTAAGAAATACACCTAACGTAACTGGTTTTGTTGGTTCACATGGTGGTGGTTCCAAGCCGTCACCACTTCTTGATGAAGAAGTAAGTCGTTTACTTAAGAATCAAGGACAACCTGCTAAAACTCCAACTGAAGATTTTGACATTGGTGAAACTGTAACTATTACTGAGGGTGCATTTAACGGCATGGTTGGTAAGATTACTGATATTCAACCAGATAAGTATAAATTATATGTTTCAGTTGATATGTTTGGTCGTGCTACTACTGCAGAACTTGATTATGATCAAGTTAAGAAGTTTGATGTTAACGATTAATCATAAATTTAGTTGTAATTATAATTAAACGATGGTATTCTAATACGGTACGTTTATTATTGTGGGAGGAGAAAAAGGAAAATTCTCCATTTTAACCGCATCACGGAATCAAGGAGGTTTTGACCGTGGCAAAGAAAGTTATTAACGTAGTTAAGTTACAAATTCCAGCTGGCGCTGCAACCCCTGCACCTCCAGTTGGTCCTGCTTTGGGTCAAGCTGGTATTAACATTGTTGGTTTTACTAAAGACTTCAATGCTAGAACTGCTGACCAAAAGGGTATGATTATCCCTGTAGTTATTACTGTATATGAAGATCGTTCATTCGAATTCATTACTAAGACTCCACCAG
>PPYF01219883.1_pt1 | contig 20435 bp, 13 predicted proteins | sample 1559871 | NCBI WGS metagenome assembly PPYF01 (sample SAMN08240021, study PRJNA423297) | Human gut metagenome, whole genome shotgun sequencing project. | reverse complement strand
GAAGCCTGTGTCAGCCAGTTATTTACCAACGATGTTAGTTTTGTCGAAGTTGGATTCATAGATTTCGGTGTACAAGTCTCATGAAATGATTCGATCACAATATCTCTGTAAATATCCTGTGTAACTTCGTTATAAGGTTCTTCCAATCCTGCACGTTCATAAATATAACGTTTCAGATGATCTCCAAAAGACACGAGTTCCATTTCTTTATATAAATAATGAAAAATAACATCTGCATCCTCATCCTCAAAGCCATCCAGACTGACAACCTGACGAAATCTCTGTGCAGCTTTTCTCGTAAATTCAAAGTCTTTTACAGAATCAAATGCCACTGTCTGCTCAAAATCAAGATCCTGCATTCTGTTTTTCATTATATATCACCCTCATTCTGCCTGTGAAACCAATTTAACACTCGTCTGAACATATTGCGTGGCTGCTCCATGATCTCACATAAAACAACTGTAATATTATCTCTTCCACCCTTTTTCAGAGCTCTGTCCACGAGGATCTCTACGGTTTTTGCCACTGGAATATCCCTGCTGAGTATATCCGCGATTTCTCCGTCTGAAAGCATATCTGTGATTCCATCAGAACAAAGCAGGAAGCGATCCCCTATTTTAATTTCCTGCCTGCTGATCGACGGTTCCAGCTGCAGATTTTCTTCTTCCATCCCAAGATACTGTGTTAATGGTGCCTTTCCAAACAAACTGCGCCCCAGGACGTGGTCTTGTGAAATCTGATAAAATTTCTCACGGTCTGATTTATAGATCCGGCTGTCTCCAAGATTGCAGCTATAAACAGCATCTTCTGCAAAGGCAAGTAATGCTGCCGTTGTTCCCATGCTGTTGATCTTATTTGTCCTGCCGTAATCGCAGATAGCCTGATTCATACTTTCACAGATTTCATTCAGGAATTCTTCCGGATCATTCCGTATTCCATCTTTTGCAGTTTTAAAATGTTCGCCACAGGCTTCTGCCGCAAGAAAAGCAGCCATCTCGCCACAGCTCTCACCTCCCATGCCATCAAAAACAGCAAGCAGCGGATATTCCGATTGTTTCATATATCCGCTTCGAATATGGCTCATTCCCTGATTCTGAGCCTCCAGACTATCACCGCAGCACCAGAAATTATCTTCATTATTATTGCGGATTTTTCCTATATGGCATGTATATGCATATTCAATCTGATAGGCCATATTCCGTCCTTTCTTATGATGCTGAATTTTCTGAGCTGCTGTCTGAAGAAAGATTCAGTTCATTCTTATATTCCTCTGCACGATTCAGATACTTTTCGCCTCTGCTGACGTATTCATCATTATTTGTCTCATTGTCATGACAACGGTTATTTTCATCAATCCATCGGACAAGCTTTCCATCATCATAATAATAACGGTCTATTTTCTGCTGTCCTTCTTTTATATCTCCGGATGTACTGCTGTCTGACCAAATATATGCAAAAAACAGTTCATTCTTCCAGTAATAGTATTCTTCATACTGATTATCCTTCGAAAGGGATGGATAAATAAGGATCTTCCTTACCTGCCAGCTGCCATCATCCAGCTGTTTCAGGTAGCTGATCTTTCCATCCTCTTCTGAACCGATCCAGCTGTAATCATTCAGATTATCACTGATCTCTGTTGCCTGTGTCTGTATTTTTTCCAGTGTCTCCTGCAACTGCTTACTCTCTGCAGTCTGAACAGTTTCCGTTACAGACTGTTTCAAACGCTGCAGTTCCGCATTTTCCCTCAAAAGCCAGATAAATACACCCACGATCACACAGACTGCAGCAAACATGATAATAACCGCAGCAACCAGTGGCTCAAATTTCTTTTTTGCTCTCTTTTTGGCTTTTTTTGCTGATAGCAGTCTTTCCTGATTGTTTTTGCGTACAATCACTGTCCCTTCTGTCTCTGCTTTCATTTGGGACTGCTGGATTGCTTGTTTTCGGTCTTTCTGTGGTGTTCTTTGCTGAGCTTTGTGCTGCACCTTCTGTGGATTTATTTTCCCCGGTGCATGTTCAAGCTCCTGCGTTTTACGTACACGCACTGTTTTTGCAGATGAACTTCCTGTTTTTACTCTCTCCAATGCTTCACGAAATTCCTCTGCATTGGCATAACGTTCTTCCCGGTCAAACGCACATGCTTTGAGAATCACCTCCGCAAACGCATCGCCTGCTTCTGCCGGTCTAGGGAGTTTCTCCCCGGCCATACGTTTATTCAAAGCATTTTCTTTATCTCTGTATGTAATCAGCTGTTTTTCCAGGCTGATAAACGGAAGTCTGTTGTGATTCCGAAGTTTGTATAAAACAATTCCAAGCGAATAAATGTCTACTCTTGAATCATAAGCTTCACCTTTATACATTTCCGGAGCCATATAAGAATAGGTACCCTTCTTTGAAAGTCCGCTCATAGTGCGTTCCAGTTCACGGGCAATACCAAAGTCTCCAAGTTTAAATTCTCCAAACCTGGATACAAAAATATTTTCAGGTTTGATATCTCTGTGAATAATATTCTGACATTGACAGTATTCCAATGCTTTACACAGATCAATACCAAGGCGGATCACATCATCTTCCGAAAGTGCGCGTCCTGCACAATATTCCATAAAGCTGGTCAGATATTCCATCCGGATATAAATATCCCATCCAATGTCATCCAGATATTCTACTACTTTATAATCTTCAACAGAAACCACATGCGAATTTCCTCTGAAATATTCCATGGTACTGACTTCCTGAATACATTCATCAACAAGTCCCTGAAAATATTCTTTCACTGACTGTTCATTCGGGCTTTCAGAACGAACGCTGCTTAATTCCCCGGGATTTGAGGGAATCGTGATAACTTTAATCGCAGAATAAAATGTCGTTCCCTGCTCACTTCGACAAGCTTTATAAACTTTACCGAAAGATCCTTCTCCAATCTTTTCTGTAATCTTCCATTCCGGCCATACAGAAACCGGCAGTTGCTTATCCATCTTCCCCCTCCTTTCCCGGTAATCTCCTATATTTCAGAGTTTTTTATTTATTTTAAATATTAATTAGCTTCATTATAGCATGCAAATAAATCCATGTCTGTAATTTTCGATATTCTTCCAGTTTTTTTCATACAATATTTATATTTTTCCATATAAAAATCCCCCGACCACCAAAATGGTCAGGGGATGTCTGTGAACAATAATTAATTATTCCTCTGTATCGTCAGTATTTTCTTCTGCATTGATGATTTCATCATCTGCAGCATCAACAGGTTCTTCCAGTGTGATCGTTTCTTCGTCTTCCGGAAGGCTTTCTGCAGTTTCTTCATCCACTGTCGGTGCCTCTTCCGGCATGCCTGTATCCAACTGGATATCTCTGTAACGTTTCAGACCTGTACCTGCTGGAATCAGTTTACCAATGATAACGTTTTCCTTCAGACCAACCAGGTGGTCAACCTTACCTTTGATTGCAGCCTCTGTCAGGACTTTTGTTGTTTCCTGGAAGGATGCCGCTGACAGGAAGGAATCTGTTGCCAGAGAAGCTTTGGTAATACCAAGCATTACCTGCTTTCCTTCTGCCGGTTTCTTTCCTTCTTTCTCAAGGTTTTCATTAACTTCCTCAAATTCAAGAACATCTACAAGTGTTCCCGGAAGGAATTCTGTATCTCCATTGTCTTCGATACGAATCTTCTTCAGCATCTGACGAACCAGAACCTCGATATGCTTATCACTGATTTCTACACCCTGGAGACGATATACTCTCTGAACTTCACGGATCATGTAATCCTGAACAGCACGAACACCTTTAATTCTCAGGATATCATGTGGATTTACACTACCTTCTGTAAGTTCATCACCAGCTTCAAGAACCTGTCCGTCTGCAATCTTGATACGAGATCCATAAGGGATCAGATATGTCTTGGAATCTCCGTTCTCCGGATTTGTTACAATGATCTCACGTTTTTTCTTTGTGTCGTTGATGACAGCAACACCAGGAATTTCTGTGATAATAGCAAGACCTTTCGGTTTTCTTGCCTCAAAAAGCTCCTCAACTCGAGGAAGACCCTGAGTGATATCTCCACCGGCTACACCACCACTATGGAATGTACGCATAGTCAGCTGTGTACCAGGCTCACCGATAGACTGCGCAGCAATAATACCAACAGCCTCACCAACCTGAACAGCTTCACCAGTTGCCATGTTTGCACCATAACATTTTGCGCAGACACCAACCTTACACTTACAGGTCAGAATTGTACGGATCTTGACTTCTTCGATCGGTCCACCAGTTTTGCTTACACCTTCACTCATGATACGTGCAGCACGTCTTGGGGTGATCATATGGTTTGCCTTAACAAGAACTTCACCATCTTTATTTGTGATAGTCTCACATGCAAAACGACCTGTGATACGTTCCTGAAGGTTTTCGATTTCTTCTTTTCCATCCATGAAGCCTTTGACATACATACCAGAGATTTCCGGTCTGTTTTCGCAGCAGTCTGTCTCACGAACGATCAGTTCCTGAGATACATCAACCATTCGTCTGGTCAGGTATCCAGAGTCGGCTGTACGAAGTGCTGTATCGGACATACCTTTACGAGCACCATGTGCAGACATGAAGTATTCCAGTACTTCAAGACCTTCACGGAAGTTTGACTTGATAGGAAGCTCGATCGTATGACCAGTTGTATCGGCCATCAGACCACGCATACCTGCAAGCTGTTTGATCTGTTTATCAGAACCACGGGCACCGGAGTCAGCCATCATAAAGATATTGTTATATTTATCAAGACCATCCAGAAGTGCTTTTGTAAGCTCATCATCAGTCTTCTTCCATGTTTCAACAACTTCTTTGTAACGCTCTTCTTCAGTAATAAGACCACGCTTATAGTTCTTTGTGATTTTATCTACGATATTCTGCGCATTCTGGATCATCTCAGGTTTCTGAGGCGGCACAGTCATATCAGAAATGGATACGGTCATCGCTGCACGTGTAGAGTACTTGTAACCTGTAGCCTTGATAGAATCAAGAACTTCTGCTGTCTTGGTAGCTCCGTGTGTATTAATAACTTTTTCCAGAATTTTCTTCAGCTGTTTCTTACCAACCAGGAAATCAACTTCCAGAAGAAGTTCATTACCCGGAATGCTTCTGTCTACGAATCCAAGATCCTGAGGAAGGATTTCATTAAACAGGAAACGTCCAAGTGTAGACTCTACAATACCAGTCATTTCTGTTCCATCAGGCATTGTCTTTGTGATACGAACCTTAATTCTGGACTGAAGAGTAATAACCTTATTTTCATAAGCAAGAATTGCTTCATTAACGCTCTTGAAGAACTTACCTTCTCCCGGATTTCCAGGTCTCTCCTGTGTCAGGTAGTAGATACCAAGGACCATATCCTGTGAAGGAACGGCTACCGGTCCACCATCTGAAGGTTTCAGAAGGTTGTTCGGTGAGAGCAGAAGGAAACGGCACTCTGCCTGAGCTTCCTGAGAAAGTGGAAGATGAACAGCCATCTGGTCACCATCGAAGTCAGCGTTGAACGCAGTACAAACAAGTGGATGAAGCTTGATAGCTTTACCTTCTACAAGAATCGGCTCAAACGCCTGGATACCCAGACGATGCAGTGTAGGTGCACGGTTCAGCATAACCGGATGTTCTTTGATAACATCTTCGAGGACATCCCAGACTTCCGGCTGAAGTTTTTCGACCATCTTCTTAGCATTCTTGATGTTATGAGAAGTTCCGTTTGCAACCAGCTCTTTCATTACGAAAGGTTTGAACAGTTCGATTGCCATTTCTTTCGGAAGACCACACTGATAGATTTTCAGTTCCGGTCCAACGACGATAACAGAACGTCCGGAGTAGTCAACTCGTTTACCGAGCAGGTTCTGACGGAAACGTCCGGATTTACCTTTCAACATGTCGGAAAGGGATTTCAGGGCTCTGTTTCCAGGGCCTGTTACCGGACGGCCACGACGGCCGTTATCAATCAGAGCATCTACAGCTTCCTGAAGCATACGTTTCTCATTGCGGACGATGATGTCCGGCGCACCCAGCTCCAGAAGACGTTTCAGACGATTGTTACGGTTGATAATTCTTCTGTACAGATCATTCAGGTCAGATGTTGCAAAACGTCCACCATCCAGCTGTACCATAGGACGCAGATCCGGCGGAATAACCGGGATTGCAGTCATGATCATCCACTCAGGACGGTTTCCTGATTCGCGGAAAGACTCTACAACTTCCAGTCTCTTGATGATTCTGGCACGTTTCTGTCCGGTTGCATCAACAAGTTCAGCTTTCAGTTCAGCAGCGTCTTTTTCAAGATCAATTGCTTTGAGCAGTTCCATAATGGATTCTGCTCCCATACCTACGCGGAAATTATATCCATATGCTTCACGAGCATCCTGATACTCTTTCTCTGTAAGTACCTGCTTGTACTGAAGTCCGGAATCAGCCGGATCCAGTACGATATAGTTAGCAAAGTATAAAACTTTTTCCAATGTTCTCGGCGACAGATCAAGAATCAGTCCCATACGGGACGGAATACCCTTGAAATACCAGATATGGGATACCGGAGCAGCAAGCTCGATATGTCCCATACGTTCTCTTCTAACAGATGCTTTTGTAACTTCTACACCGCATCGGTCGCAGACAACACCTTTATAACGGATTTTTTTATATTTACCACAATGGCACTCCCAGTCCTTACTTGGCCCGAAAATTCTTTCACAGAAAAGTCCGTCCTTCTCCGGTTTCAGAGTACGGTAGTTGATGGTTTCCGGTTTCGTTACCTCACCTCTGGACCACTCTCTGATCTTCTCAGGGGACGCCAGTCCGATCTTGATGGCATCGAAAGTCATTGGCTGATATGTTTCATTTGCTGTGGTTGATTCTGCCATGTATTCTTTCCCCTTTCTACTCGTTGTCTTCATCATCGTAGGACTCGTCGAAGTCAATGAAATCATCATCGTCTTCCTCATCCTCTTCAACATCTACAAGTTCTTCACCTTCGAATTCCTGTTTGGTGTAACCATGTTTTCCGAAGGACTCTTCTTCTCTGTGATGTCTGCTGTCACCTTCGATTACAGAACGAAGGTCTGTATCACCATAATCTACTGTTTCCAGCAGATGTACTTCTGTATTGTCATCTCTGAGGACTTTGACATCCAGGCCCAGAGACTGAAGTTCTTTCAGAAGAACTTTGAAGGACTCAGGGATACCTGGTTCAGGAATATTGTCGCCCTTGATGATTGCTTCATAAGTCTTAACACGTCCAACAACGTCATCGGACTTAACTGTCAGGATTTCCTGCAGTGTATACGAAGCACCATATGCCTCCAGAGCCCAAACCTCCATCTCACCGAAACGCTGTCCACCAAACTGAGCTTTACCACCCAGAGGCTGCTGTGTAACAAGTGAGTAAGGACCTGTAGAACGCGCATGGATCTTATCATCAACCAGATGATGCAGTTTCAGGTAATGCATGTGTCCGATTGTTACACGACCGTCGAAGTATTCACCTGTACGTCCGTCACGGAGCTGTACTTTACCATCTCTGGAAATCGGAACACCTTTCCACAATTCTCTGTGATCTTTGTGTTCATCCAGATATTCCATAACATCAGGTGCAAGTGTATCCTGATATTTTGCACGGAATTCTTCAAAATCTTCAATATTTACATAATCATTTGCCAGTTCCAGAGTATCCTGGATATCAATTTCACTCGCACCATCAAATACCGGTGTGGAAACGTTGAATCCAAGTGCTTTGGCAGCAAGACTTAAGTGGATTTCAAGGACCTGACCGATATTCATACGTGAAGGTACACCCAGTGGGTTCAGTACGATATCCAGTGGACGTCCGTTCGGCAGGAATGGCATATCCTCAACAGGAAGTACACGGGAAACAACACCCTTGTTACCATGACGACCAGCCATCTTGTCACCAACAGAAATCTTACGTTTCTGAGCAATATAAATACGTACTGCCTGATTTACTCCAGGAGACAGCTCATCGCCATTCTCTCTTGTAAATACTTTGGCATCTACGATAATACCATATTCTCCGTGAGGAACTTTAAGGGAAGTATCACGAACTTCTCTTGCTTTCTCACCAAAGATTGCACGCAGAAGACGTTCTTCTGCTGTCAGCTCTGTTTCTCCCTTAGGAGTAACTTTACCAACAAGAATATCGCCGGCACGAACTTCTGCACCGATACGGATAATACCACGCTCATCCAGATCTTTCAGTGCGTCATCACCGACACCCGGAACGTCTCGTGTGATCTCTTCCGGTCCAAGTTTTGTATCACGTGCTTCTGCTTCATATTCTTCAATATGAACAGAAGTATAGACATCGTTCTGTACCAGTCTCTCACTTAACAGAACGGCATCCTCGTAGTTGTAACCTTCCCATGTCATGAATCCGATCAGCGGGTTCTTACCAAGAGCAAGCTCACCATTTGCAGTAGACGGACCATCTGCGATAACCTGTCCTGCTTCTACATGTTCACCCTGGAATACGATCGGCTTCTGGTTGTAGCAGTTACTCTGGTTACTGCGGAGGAATTTTGTAAGATGATAATCATCTTTTGTTCCATCATCATTCTTGATACTGATATCTGTAGATGTGGAACGAAGAACGGTACCGGACTTCTTAGCCAGAACGCATACACCTGAGTCAACAGCCGCTTTTGTTTCCATACCAGTTCCTACTACAGGAGCTTCTGTTGTAAGAAGCGGTACTGCCTGACGCTGCATGTTGGATCCCATCAGCGCACGGTTAGCATCATCGTTCTGAAGGAAAGGAATCAGCGCTGTCGCTACAGAAAATACCATCTTAGGTGATACGTCCATGTAATCAAACATACGTTTCTCATATTCCTGAGTCTCTTCACGGAATCGACCGGATACGTTTTTGTGGAGGAAATGTCCCTCTTCATCCAATGGCTCATTCGCCTGAGCTACATGATAGTTATCTTCCTCATCAGCTGTCATATATACAACATCATCTGTTACGATCGGATTTGACGGATCTGTTTTATCGATTTTACGATAAGGAGCCTCAATAAATCCATACTCATTGATTCTTGCATAAGATGCAAGGGAGTTGATCAGACCGATGTTAGGACCTTCAGGAGTCTCAACAGGGCACATACGTCCATAATGAGAATAGTGGACATCTCGTACCTCGAATCCGGCTCTGTCTCGTGACAGACCGCCAGGTCCCAGTGCAGAAAGACGTCTCTTATGTGTCAGCTCACCAAGAGGGTTATTCTGATCCATGAACTGTGACAGCTGAGATGAACCAAAGAACTCCTTAACTGCTGCTGTTACCGGTTTGATATTGATCAGGGACTGTGGAGAAATACTCTCTGTGTCCTGAGTTGTCATACGTTCACGTACAACTCTTTCCAGTCTGGAAAGACCGATACGATACTGATTCTGAAGGAGTTCACCAACAGAACGGATACGACGGTTACCCAGATGGTCGATATCGTCATCATTTCCGATGCCATATTCCAGATGCATATTGTAGTTAATGGAAGCCAAAATATCTTCTTTGGTAATATGCTTCGGAATAAGATCATGGATATCTCTCTTGATAGCGGCTTTGATGTCTTCGAGATTATCATTTTCTTCCAGGATTTTTTCAAGTACCGGATAGTATACTAATTCTGTAACACCCAGTTCTTTTGGATCACAGTCAAGATCTACATGAGCTGTAATATCAACCATCATGCTGGAAAGAACTTTGATCTTACGTTCTTCACCCTGAATCCATACAAATGGCACTGCTGCATTCTGAATCTTGTCTGCAAGCTCGATTGTTACGTTTGTGCCTTCCTCTGCAAGGATTTCTCCTGTAGACGGATCAACAACAGCTTCTCCGAGCTTATGTCCTACAATACGTTTATTAAAATGAAGTTTCTTATTAAATTTATAACGGCCGACCTTGGCAAGGTCATATCTTCTCGGATCGAAGAACATAGCCATGATAAGACTCTCTGCACTCTCTACTGCAAGAGGCTCACCCGGACGGATCTTCTTATACAGTTCAAGAAGACCTTCCTGATAATTGGTAGATGTATCCTTGGTAAAACTTGCAAGGATCTTCGGCTCTTCACCAAATAATTCTACGATTTCTGCATTGGTGCCGATACCAAGGGCACGAATCAGCACAGTGATCGGAACCTTACGGGTTCTGTCCACACGTACATAGAATACATCATTGGAATCTGTTTCATATTCCAGCCATGCACCTCTGTTCGGAATAACAGTACTGGAAAACAGTCTCTTACCAAGTTTATCATGTGCAATTGCGTAATAAATTCCAGGGGAACGTACCAACTGGCTGACGATAACACGCTCAGCACCATTAATAACAAAAGTACCTGTTTCTGTCATTAACGGAAGATCTCCCATGAAGATCTCGTGTTCGTTGATTTCCTCTGTTTCTTTATTGATCAGTCGCACGCGAACCTTCAAAGGTGCCGCGTAAGTTACGTCACGTTCTTTACACTGTGCGATGGTATATTTTGCATCTTTAGCGTCATACGTGAAATCGATGAATTCCAGGCTAAACTTTCCGCCATAATCCGCGATCGGAGAAATATCATCAAACACTTCTTTGAGGCCCTCATCGAGAAACCACTTATAGGAATCTTTCTGGACTTCAATCAAATTCGGCATTTCCAGAACTTCTTTTTGTCTCTGGTAGCTCATGCGCATGCTTTTTCCAGTTTTTACAGAACGAATTCTGTTTTTTTCCATTGACGTTTCACCCCTGTTTTTTTATTTATTTTACAACATGCTCCTGTTTACGGTTTGAGATAAACAGGCATATCCTTGCCATAATATAGCATTCTTCACTATATCATAGCGGCCTCTGCCTGTCAACCAGTTTTTTGTAAATTTATCCAAAAAAATATGGAGACACCGCAGGGTGTCTCCATCCAATCCTCATCTTTAACAGAATTATTTAAGTGTAACCTTAGCGCCTTCTGCTTCAAGTTTTGTTTTGATGTCTTCAGCTTCTGCTTTGGATGCGCCTTCTTTAAGAGCTTTCGGAGCACCGTCAACTACTGCTTTAGCTTCTTTCAGTCCAAGACCGGTAACTTCACGAACAACTTTGATAACTTTTACTTTGTTCGGTCCAACTTCTGTAAGTTCTACGTCGAACTCATCTTTTTCTTCAGCTGCTTCTCCAGCTGCTCCAGCTGCTGCTACTACAACACCTGCTGCTGCGGATACACCGAATTCTTCTTCGCAAGCTTTTACGAGTTCATTTAATTCTAATACAGATAATTCTTTGATTGCTGCAATAAATTCTTCTGTTGTTAATTTTGCCATTTTAATTTTCCTCCATTTTTTAAGATTTGTTTTAATAATGCTGGGATTTACTCAGCGGCTGCCTCTGTATCAGCGCCACCCTGTGCCTCTGCGATCTGATTAAGCACACGAGCGAAGTTTGTGATAGGAGACTGGATACTTCCAAGAAGTTTTCCAAGAAGTTCTTCTCTGGACGGAACCTGGGACAGTGCCTGGATTCCAGCCTGATCGTTGTAGTTACCTTCAACTACACCTGCGATCAGCTCAAGAGCTGGGAACTGTTTTGCATATTTAGCAAGGATTCTTGCCGGTGCTGTAGCATCTGTTGCGGAAATAGCCAGAGCGTTTGTTCCTTCCAGATGTGGGCAAAGGCTTTCACATGCTGTTCCTGCAAAAGCACGGTTCATCATAGTGTTTTTGTATACTTTATACTGAACACCAGCTTCTCTTAACTCCTTACGCAGAATTGTATCCTGTTCAACTGTAAGACCACTGTAGTTAACAAGTACTACTGCCTGTGCGTCTTTAATGCTGTTTGCGATTTCATCTACGATTGGTTGTTTCAGTTCTACTTTTGCCATAAATGGTACACCTCCTTATAGATTTTGATATACCGCCGCGTCAAAACATAAAAAAAACCTTACTGCATGACAGTAAGGTCTCTGTAATCTTAAATAGAATACTTAGTCCTCGGTAGGCGTTTTAATCCTTATGCCTTTCGGCACCTACTGTCTTCGGCAGCGTTCTGTATTAAAATAGCACACTTTCCCACGTGTGTCAACTCTTTTTTGTATAATCTTTTATAATTTTTGTGGTAACTTTTATTTTACAGAAATTATTTAATTTTTATTAAGATTATGTTATAATTATATTACTTCATTAATATTTATACCTTTTACAGTATTTATGAAATATAATCAAATATTATACATTTGGGAGGCATTATGGCAACTGACACTTATACCTGGCCCCTTTCGCCGGATTTTAAACACCCTGACAAAATACTTTCCGCAGAAATATCTTCTGTTTCCACATATGAGGTCACACTATCCTTTAAGGATTTCTCTTTTGATAAATATGAAAAACTTCTTTTTATTATAAAGGAAACAGAACTTTCCACTTCTGTTTCTCTTAGCTTCACACGCAGAGAGAATTCCTTCACACTGGATCTGACTTCTCTGAAAAGTCTTTTTGAATTTCGGTATAATAAAGAATTCCATATTTATATCCAGGGAATTCACAACAATACCTCCGAACTGTTTCTTTTAAAAGATCCATCAAAAAAAACGACTTCAGAAAACAGTTTTCATATTTTTGCTGACGAAATTTATTTTCCCGAAGATACTGCCATAAGGCCACGGGAATATATTGGCATATTAGACTCTGATTCCACTGATATACTCCGTATCTGTCTGTGCAGCCGCAATTATTACCTGAGACAGACTCATTTCTGTTCCCTGCACAGTCTGCGGATGAATGGAGGAATTCTTAAGATCTGCTATGACCTGGAAACAGGATATCACGAATATGTTAAGACCGAACTTTCTTTTCGTAACAAGCTTTCAAAAGATGCCATCGCACATGATTTCACTACTGTAAGTACACAGAAACGCGGAAATCTTATTCGTATAAAAGTTTCGCTTGATCTGAACAAAATAGATTTAAAGAGTCTGTACTGGGATATCAATGTACTTCTGTATAATCCTGACAACAGTAAGACAAACCAGATTTCTATCGCTATGGATACCAAACACAGAATGTTCCTGAAATTTCTATACAACGGTTCCTACAGAACAGACAACGGATTTTTCTTCTATCCATATTATACCGGAAACAAAATGCTCGCTTTTGTATACCGTAAAGAAGAAAAATACGACGGATTGGATATTGTTTTTAAAGAATTTCTTTCTATTTTCCTTTATCGGATCGGAAAATCCTACTGGAATAAGAAGCATATCTGCCTTGTCAGCGAAAAATTTGCTTCTATGGCTCAGGATAACGGCTATTACTTCTTCAAACATTGCATGGACGAAAACGAAGAAGCTTATCTCAACAAAAAAATCTACTATATAATAGCAAAAGACTCTCCGGATCATTATAAAGTAGATCCTTACAAAAAAAATGTAATAAATTTTATGTCTATACGACATATGATCTACACACAGGCTGCTGACCTGATCGTCAGCTCGGATTCACGATACCACACCTATGCAATGCAGTGCAGACACAGTATTTTCAACCGTTATCTTCGCAGAAAAAAATTCGTCTTTCTTCAGCATGGAGTCATTGCCCTGAAAAAAGTAGATAATTTTTATGGAAAAGGCATGCGCGGTGGCTGCGACTTATTCGTTGTCTCTACCAATGCCGAAAAACAGACTATTATCGATTATTTTGGTTATGAACCAGACGAAGTCATTAATACAGGTCTTCCTCGCTGGGATGTATTAAAAGATCATTCGCAGGGAACCCGCGAAATCATGATCATGCCAACATGGCGCAACTGGCTTGATTCTGTTCCGGATAAAGATTTCGAAGAAAGTGAATACTTCAAACATTATATGGGACTTCTGAATTCCAGCCGGTTCAGTCAGATTCTGGAAAAATATGATCTGCAGGTTAATTTTTATCTGCATGCCAAATTCCAGGAATACTCAGAAAACTTCAATGCAGTCAATAAACGTATCCATCTCATATCTTTCGGCGAAGTTGCTGTAAATGAAATGCTGATGCGATGTCGTATGCTAATCACGGATTACTCCAGCGTATCCTGGGATATTCTGTATCAGGATAAGCCTGTTTTGTTTTACCAGTTTGATCTGGACAAATACAATGAGGCTCATGGCAGCTATCTGGATATGCATACGGAACTGTTTGGTGACAGAGCCGAAACCGAATCTCAGCTTCTGGATCGCCTGGAAGAATGTATCCAGAATGATTTCAAAATGAAACCCGAATACGAAGCAAAACGAAACGAATATCTTCAGTTCAAAGACAATCAGCACAGTCGTCATATCTGTGAAGAAATCAAAAAAAGATTTTGTTAATAAAAAATGCAGCACCATTGATGAGATCACATTTTCTCACCTGGTACTGCATTTTTTATCTTATAAAGTTCTGTCGGCCCATCCAACGATCTGTTCTGTTATTTTTCCCGAGATATGGTCATAATGAATTAATTTCTTAAACAGCTCCAGTGCAACAGAGATTGCAATACTGCTGCCCATAAGAAACAGCCAGATCAATAGAGCATTTCCAAAAGAATAGGTCACCTTTTTCAGCCATAAAACACGGATAAAGGTATGTATATAAAAAACATTTGCAGAATGTTTTCCCAAAAACTCCAGAATATGGCTTATACCCGAAATATCCAGAAGGAATTCATAGGACCAGTAAATAATCAACACAGGAATAAGCCCTGTCAAAGCGAATTCAAAATGTTCCAGGCCCCACTGGCTGTCCCATACTTTTAACATCAGTACGATCACACCTGTGCTGATAATAAACTTTATAATTTTATTGGCAGCCTGGTTTTTCACTATTTTGAACTCTTTCATTCTTTCCAGCACACGCTGATCTGCAAAACATACAGCAAACGGAACAACAAAAAGATATTTTGTCAGATGCACATGTTTTTCGATCAAAAAACTCCCCGGTAAAAGAAACATGAAAATCATCAGCCAGTTATATTTTTTATAAAATCGCAGCACGAATGGCATAAACACGATCAGTAAAATTTCAAGACTGAGGAACCACCATGTATTTACCAGCATCTGTGTTCCAAAGAGATGTCCCACCCCAAAGAAATCCATAACTATGCTGATTATATTTTCCCACAGGTTTCCTGCATACCGTGACGTATCCGTCACAAAAGTAACTCCTGTACAAAAGAAAAACGGAATCAAAAATGTAAGAACAAGTTTTACATATCGCTTCAATACAAACAAAGTTGCTGTATGTCCATCAAAATCATATTCCGGATATTTTGATTTCATTGAAAGTGTAAGTCCATACACCGACAAAAAAGCAAACATGCCAACACAATGTACCATGCATCGTGCGATCATCATCGCAGTATCCTGTGAAAAAGGCGCAAAACTGACTGCCATATTTCGCATTCTGGCACTATTGGAAAAACAATGATAAAAAAGCAAAAAGGAAATCGCGATTCCTTTTACAGCCAATGTATTTTTTTTGGTAAATCTACAGGTTTTCTCCATTCACTCTTCTCCTGTTTCTGTACTCAGCTTCCCGCATATTTTATCGCATATTATCAGGCTTTGTCAATCAGTCCGGTTCAAGAATGCCTCTTGAAAATACAGAATCTGTTCTGTATAATTTTCTTAACAAACAAAAAGGAGCTTTTCATGGAAAATCAGCCTTATATCACTAAAATCCAGGTTAAAAAAAATAAATTTCTCATTTTTGTACAATATTCCGGAACTGTCTCCGGACTTCAGGGGCGTATACATTTTTGTAATGCATGGCTCGACTATTCCCATGACCTTACTGCCATACAGTCCTCTGCGGATACCCTTCTATATTCCATCGATACAGCTATAGTGGAATCCAGCGAAGGAGACTGGGAATTTTTACTTTATCAGACAGATTCCGATATTTCATATACACCCATACTCAGCAACCGGACACGTCTGACCCTTTTACTTGGCAGACATTATATCCGAAAACAGAAACTTCTTTATTTTCCAATGGGCGGCTCTGCGCATAAACTGCTCATTCGCTGCCGCCACTGGCAGAGATATGATACATTTTCACACCGTCTAAAAGAACTGAGTGCTTTTGGCATTTATAAATTATTTGGACGTTTTGTCCGAAAGAAGCATATCTGGCTTGTATACGAAAAATTCTGTATCACCGCTCAGGAAAACGGTTTCTACTTTTTTGAATACTGTATGAAGCACCAGAAGAAGAACGTCTATTTTATACTTGACAAAACATCTCCTCAATGGGACTATATGCAAAAATATAAAGATAACCTCATTCCATTTCTAAGCTTCCGCCATATTCTGTATCTGCTTTGTGCAGATCTGTACATTTCGCCGGATGCCCGCTATCATGCGTATGCGTGGAAACCAATGCCTAATCCCGTCACCAGAGAAATCAATAGTCAGAAACTTCTTTTTCTGCAGCACGGTGTTACCGCAATGAAAAAAGTAGATCATCTTTTTGGTGCCAGGGGATCCAGTCCTGCGACTTATTTTGTCACTACCTCAGCTGCAGAACAAGAGATCATTACACAGAATTTTGGCTATCCGCCTGAAAAGGCTCCAATCCTTGGATTTGCACGATGGGATGGTCTCAGGGATACTTCAGATCCTGCTCATCCTGTCATTCTGCTTATGCCAACCTGGCGTTCCTGGCTGGAAGGTCAGAATAATGAAATTTTCCAACAGAGCAGTTATTATCAACATTATGCTTCTCTCCTGAGCAATCAGGAACTTCAGGATTATCTGAAAGCACATGAACTGAAACTGCTGTTTTATATTCATCCGAAACTACAGGAATTTATCAGCACTTTCCATTCCGAAGACTCTCAGATTGAGCTGTATTCCTTTGATTCCATGCCTCTGAACCAGCTTCTTATGCGGTGTTCCATGATGATCACGGATTACTCCAGTGCCTGCTGGGATGTTTATTATCAGGGAAAACCCGTTCTGTTCTATCAATTTGATGTGGACGACTATAACAGGACTAATGGAAGTTACCTCAATATGGAAAAAGATCTGTTCGGCGACCGTTGCACAGAGCAGGAAGATCTCGTTCATCTGATCAAAGATTATGCTGAAAACGACTTTCAGGAAAAACAGAAATACGCCGAAATGCGCAAAGAATATTTTGCTTATATCGATCACAATAACTGTCAGCGAACCTACGAATACATCAAAAGCCAGGGCTATTAAACCCTGGCTTTCACTATTAAACCAATTCTGTTACTACTTTGATAAAGAAAATTACGATCACGACAATCATGACCGGTTTCACGATCTTATGACCATTTGATGTAAAACTGTGACTTCCAAGATAGTTTCCTGCCATATTACAGCAGCCCGCAGTAATTCCCAGTGGCAGGAGTACCTTACCATTGATCAAAAACACAACCAGTGCCGTAATATTGGTTGTAAGATTGATTGCCTTCGTTGTTCCCGCTGCATCATTCAGTGTCATATGGCAGAATCCTGTAAAAAGAAGCATCAGGAACGTGCCTGTTCCCGGTCCATAAATTCCGTCATAAATACCGATCACCACTGCGATCAGAATGCATTTAAAGATCAGCATTCCATTGACTGCATCTGTAGTATTTTCGTCATTCCCCTGCAGTGCTTTGCTTCTGAGAACATAAAATAAGATTACCGGCAAAACGATCACCATTGCTATTTTGAGAACTCTGTCTGAAATGAGTAATGCAAGATGAGACCCCATCCAGGACCCGGCAATCGCACCAAAAATTGCCGGAATACATATTTTCCACTTCATAAAGCCCTTTTTCATATAATGGTAAGTTGCAACAGAAGTCCCCATGAAGCTGCTCATTTTATTTGTTGCAATCGCAGTATGTACCGGCAGTCCGGCGATCATATATGCCGGAAGAGAGATCAGTCCCCCACCGCCGGCGATCGAATCTACAAATCCTGCCAGAAATACAAAAAAACATACTACCAGATAAACTAATATCACTTTTTCTCCCACATTCCCTGTCCTCAACTTCTTTTGTTATTTATTATTTCTTCTTCATCGCAATCAGTGTAGGCCGAAGAATTTCCACATATTCTTCGTACATAACTTCTCTGAGAAAATCCACATATTCCCAGAAAGTCAACTCTCCATCCGGCGTGAGAAGTTCAAAATCTGTATCATAAACATTTACAAACAGACCGGTCTCTTTAAGACCATTTCGCAGATAAAACGCTTTTCTTCTCTTACGTTCTTCTGCATTCTCTGCTTTTTCATCCTGTGTTTCAATCTCAAAAATATATTTATAATTTTTAAAGCGCTCCAGAAGCACTTCCAGACCTTTGCTTCCATAACCACCATTTCGTTTCTCAGGTGCGATTGCATAATAGTCCAGAAGAGCCCGATTCTGCTCTTCATCGATTAGATTGATCGCCAGACCTGCAAATTCATCCTCCTCGACCAACGCAAGCATTTCCATCTTTCCATCAGCAGCCAGCTGTTCCATAACCTGGAGTGGCTTTTTTTCCTGCTCTGGAAACGCCTTATCGTATAAGTCATACAGCTGCCATTTATACTGTGCGCCTTCATCGGCAATGTTCATCAGTTTCATATTATCTGTCTCCTGTTTAATTATTAATCATATCCGGCCATGACAGAATCTCTGCAGCAATTTCTTTTTCGTAATCGCCCTCGATATCCTGGCTTCTGCCTGCTTCATAGATATTTGTCTCTGCTCCCCAGACTTCATCGTGATATTCCCACACATGAAAACGAAGTCCGCGAAACATGAAATCAAGACTTCCACAGTCATCTTCTTCTGTATATTCATATTTGATATTTTTCTGTTTTAACGCATTCTGTACCATCTGCAGTTTCATATCTGTTTCTCCTGTCCTTATCATATATTTCTGTTAAATATCGAAATCGTCTTAACGGCAACTTTGCTTTAAACACTCATGTTCTTTAGTATAACACATCCCTGTCGGTTGTCTATTGTAAAAATTGCTTCCATGCTTTATTATAGTAAATAGCGAAAAAAGGAGTGTATACCAATGACTACTAAAATGGTTTTTCACGGAAGTGATATAGAAAAAATTTGCGCTTACTATCATTTGAATAAAGAAGATATCGTTAAATTCGGAGCAAACGTCAATCCACTTGGTCTTTCTGCTTCTGTCAAAAAAGAAATTGCAGAAAATATAGATCTGTTTTCTTCTTATCCGGACAGAGATTATGTCAGCCTCCGAAATACGATTGCTGCATACTGTCAGATTCCTGCAGAATTTATTCTTCCGGGAAATGGCTCCAGCGAGTTGATCTCCCTGCTTATCCAGGAGCGTGCACCAAAGCATACACTGATCCTCGGACCGACTTATTCCGAATATTCCAGAGAACTTTCTTTCTCCGGAAGCACCCAGGAATATTATCATCTGCAGGAAGAACGAAATTTCACTCTGGACGTGGATGATCTGTGTAAAATACTGGAAAAAGGCTATGATTTCCTGATCATCTGTAATCCGAATAATCCGACTTCTTCTGCGATCATGCAGGAAGATTTGAGAAAGCTGATTGCGTTCTGTTCTGGAAAAAATATTTTTGTCATGATTGACGAAACATACGTGGAATTTGCACCGGACATCAATGCAGTAACAGCTGTACCTCTGACCAGAGAATTTTCAAATCTGATGGTTCTGCGCGGTGTTTCCAAATTCTATGCGGCACCAGGTATGCGTCTCGGCTATGGAATCACAGGAAACAGAGAATTTCTGGCTAAGATGAAAGAAAAGCAGACACCATGGTCCCTGAACAGTCTCGGTGCATTTGCCGGCGAAAAAATGCTCCTTGACCATGACTATTTCCGCAGGACACGTGATCTGATCCTCGGTGAACGTGACCGGATGGAAACTGAATTAAAAAAGCTTCCAATCTTCAAGGTCTATCCGGCATATGCAAACTTTATCCTTCTGAAAATTAAGAAAGACGGCCTGGCTTCCTCAGATGTGTTTGAAGCCTGCATCAAAAAAGGGCTGATGATTCGTGACTGTTCTTCTTTCCAGTGCCTGGACGGAGAATTTATCCGGTTCTGCATCATGATGCCTGAAGATAATACACGATTGTTAGACGTACTGAAGCAGCTGTGATCCAGCTGCTTCTTTTTTATACTTTTATGCGTATATTCTTAACTGTTCCTGAGCATCTCCCATTTTGCTGTTTTCAATGATGCATATGCAGATATTTCTCCCGGGTAGCAAGTCCGCCACGGATGTGACGTTCTTCTTTATTCACATCCAGAATCTTACGCGCCTCTCCCGCCAGTGCCGGATTGATCTGGATCAGCCGGTCTGTCACATCTTTATGTTTGGTTGTCACTAATTAGAACGGTTTCATCTAAGCCTAAATCACCGAAGATTCGTAAGTAAATATCTACGTTA
>PPYF01545094.1_pt1 | contig 20436 bp, 15 predicted proteins | sample 1559871 | NCBI WGS metagenome assembly PPYF01 (sample SAMN08240021, study PRJNA423297) | Human gut metagenome, whole genome shotgun sequencing project. | reverse complement strand
AACAAACAATATCCCGTATCATAGAAGAAATGACCGCTTGCGTCGGCTTTCCGACAGCCTGAAAGAAAATAGAGGTCATTTTTATAATGCAAGTAAAAGTAACCAGTGAAAGGAAGATACGGAAAGTTTTTTCGGCAAAAATCCAATAATCTTCGGGATTAGGTATATTTGTAGGTGTTCCGAAAATACCGACAACTGCCTGCGGCGCTAACTCAAACAGTAAGGTAGAAATCACACCGATTACAATTGTACACAAAAGAATTGACTTGTACAGCTTCTTGACTCTGCTGTAATTCTTTGCCCCGATATTATAACCGATAATCGGCTGACAGCCGAGAACAATTCCTACCACCAAGTTTATTACAACCGTAAAGACTTTACTTTCGATTCCGATAATCGCAATCGGTATATCCACGCCGTAATGCGACATTGCGCCGTACTTTGCCAGCATAATATTGCAGACCAGTGAAATAATAACGATTGTCATCTGCGTGATAAAGGATGACGTACCAAGCTTGAAAGCGCTTGAGAACGCTTTGAAATCGGGAATAAAGCTTTTCCTCATGAGCTTGAAAGTCTTGGTGCGGAAAAAGTAGAGAAAGCTAATCACAAAGGAAACGAACTGCCCGATAACAGTAGCGAGAGCAGCGCCCTTCATCCCCCAATGCAGTCCGAAAATAAATACAGGATCTAATATGATATTGATAATTGCGCCAATCGTCATCGATGCCATAGACCAAGCAGGGCTGCCGTCTGCACGGATAACGGCGTTCATCATATTAGACAGCATATACACAGGGAAAAATGCTAAAATAATATTGAAATATTCGATTGCCATACCGATGCTGTTTTCTGACGCGCCGAACAAAGTTAGAAGCTGTCTTTTTAACGGAAAGAAGATTGCCATCAGCACAATGCTTGCAAAAATCGTAACTATAATTCCCGTTCCAATCGCCTTGTGTGCAGACTGTGTATCTTTTTTACCTTGACATATGTTTAGGTAGGCGGCGCAGCCGTCGCCAAAACACCAAGCAAATGCTTGGGCAATAATGAAGATCGGAAAGACAACTCCGGTTGCCGCATTTCCGAGAGCGCTCAGTTCACTGTTTCCGATAAAAATTTGGTCAACGATATTATAGAGTGCGCTTACTAAAAGAGAGAGCACGCAGGGAATGGAAAATTTCAGCATTAGCTTCCCGATTTTTTCCGTCCCTAAAAACTGACTGTTTTCTGACTGATTCATAAAATCCTCCTTGAAATTGTTGTATGGAGTCTTTATCAGAGAGAAAGCTGCCTGAAAACTGCGAAGAACGAAAAAGAGCGTAGAATCGTCGTGATTCTACGCTCTTTAAGCTGTTCGACTTATATATTTTAATCAATAAGCTGTTTTTGTCAAGAGGGCAATCAACGAATAAGGGGATATAAGATTTCTTTATCTACTATTTCCATTGCCTGATTCCGAATGTTGTTCATTTTTCCAACCCACTCAAGCTGATTTCTCGCCTTTAACTGTTCCGTTACACCCTGCCTGTCGGCATATTCCTTTATCAACTGAGAAAACATATTTCCTGACTGCTCGTCAATATCGGTAAGGTAACTATTCAGTCTGCCGCTTGTGAGAAGATTGATAATAACAACAAAACACCCTTAGCCGTGAGTTATACCCACAGCTAAGGGCGCGTGATAGTATGGATTTATTTCAGTCATAAAAGCCACTTTTAAATTATTCCGCTACCTGTAAACCACTTGACAACGAGAATAATCGCTTTACTATGTCTGTTATCAAAAGACCTTTTGAAATGCCACAAACCCGCATAAACACTGGATTTCTTCGACTTTTCAACTTACTCCCACTCGATCGTTCCAGATGGTTTCGGGGTCAGGTCATACAGAACCCGGTTGACGCCTTTCACCTCAGCCGTGATCCGAGCGGTGATCTTTTGGAGCAAAGAGAACGGAAGATCCGCGACAGAAGCCGTCATCGCATCTACTGTATTGACGGCCCGCAGGATCACCGGCCATTCAAATGTGCGGGCATTATCTCGGACACCCACCGACTTAAAGTCAGGAATCGCCGTAAAATATTGCCATACTTGTCCTTCCAGACCGGCTTTTGCAAATTCTTCCCGCAAGATTGCATCCGATTCCCGGACCGCCTCCAGACGGTCACGGGTAATCGCACCCAAACAACGCACCCCAAGACCAGGACCCGGGAACGGCTGGCGGTAAACCATGTTATCCGGCAAACCAAGCGCCACACCACAGGCACGAACCTCATCTTTAAATAACATCTTAAGCGGTTCAACAAGCTGAAAATCAAGATCCTCAGGAAGTCCTCCCACATTATGATGACTTTTCACCGCTTTCACCGTTTTTGTACCGGATTCAATGATATCTGGATAAATGGTTCCCTGCGCAAGGAAGCGGATTCCTTCCAGTTTACGGGCCTCTTCTTCAAAAACGCGGATAAACTCCGCGCCGATAATCTTCCGTTTTTGCTCTGGGTCCGCTACACCCGCCAGCTTCCCAAGAAATCGGTCAACGGCGTCTACATACACAAGATTCGCATCCATCCGCCTTTTGATCCCCTACCTGGCGGCGGATTAACTCCACCTGGTCATTAATGAAATTCTCCATATTCCAGTTTGATTCCGCTTTGCAGGTATCAAACACGAAACGGGAAAGCAAATCTTTGCGTTCCTTGTCGTCATTCGGCCATTCCGGCGCACCTTTATGATCGGCATTAAAAATCGGATAGCCGGATTCGTACACCGCCTGTGAAGCATCGATCTCGACGCCATCCACGACCCGATTGGGTCCTCCGTTCAGAATGATACCTTTGACATTTGGCAGCGCCGCGAGTTCGGCGGAGGAAATATCATGCGCATGAATTTCCGTATATACACCCAAAGCACGGATTTCACGCGCAATTTTAGGGTTTTCTTCACTTCCCAGGTCGAGAACTAGAATCATGTCCTGTTTCATAAATCTGCTTCCTTTCTGTTATTCCGTTAATTCGTAAAATTATCAAAATATCCCTGTACCAAAACAACTGGCGTTCCTTTGTCGCCGGAACCGCTGGTCAGGTCACACAAAGAACCAATCAGGTCCGTCAGACGGCGAGGCGTCGTACCCTGAGACGCCATCTCCCCCACCAAATTATCTTTCTTCTCTTTAATTCGTCCCTCAATCGCTTTCTGAAGCGCTTCTCCGGACAGCATCGCAAAATCGTTATCTGCCAAATATTTCAGTTTAATTTCATTTGGTGTTCCTTCCAGGCCGGGGGTATGAGCCACCGACACGCAAGGATCGGCCAGCTCCCAGATTTTTCCCACAGGATCTTTAAAAGCGCCATCTCCATATACCATTACTTCCACATGTTTCCCGGTCTGTTCCAAAACTTTTTTCTGTATGTCAAGGACGAGTCCGGAGCAATCCTGAGGGAAGAGCTTTATCTTGTCTTCCGTTGACTTATTAGAACCCAAAAGGCCAAATTGACAGTTATAACCACTACCATCCACGGATGCGTTTAAAATATCATCCAATCCGCAAACCCGTTCTGCCCCCGCAGCTTTCAGCAGACGTTTCGTTCTGGCGCGAGAATGGATATCACAGCAAAGAACATCCTTTGTATACTCCAGAATCCGTCTGGCGTCATTTGCAAAAATAATTTCACATGCCGCACCTGCTTCTCGGATCAGATCCCCGTAATATTGAACGTAATCCACGCCGGTAAAAGGATGTTTATTCTCACCAAACAACGTTCGATATTGCTCCAGTGTCAGCAAGTCTGTATAAGGGTTTACACCGGCGGCATCAATCTGATCTAGTGAAACCAATTCGTTGCCCACCTCGTCGCTCGGATAACTGAGCATTAATACTACCTTCTCCGCACCCTGCGCAATACCGCGCAGACAAATCGCGAAGCGGTTCCGGGATAGAATCGGAAAAATTACGCCGATCGTCCCACCCCCCAGCTTGGCTTTAACGTCGGCTGCAATCGCTGAAATAGAAGCATAGTTACCTTGTGCTCTAGCCACCACCGATTCCGTGATCGAAATAACATCCCGGTCACGCAAGGAAAATTCTTCCTGTGCTGCTGCCTCTAATACACTATCAGTAACGATTTGTGCCAAATCATCGCCTTCCCGGATAATGGGGCATCGTATTCCCCTTGCAATTGTGCCAACTTTTCGTTTCATATCAAAAGTCTCCTAACTGTGCAGAATTGTGTTTACAAGCAATACAGGGCCAAGCTTGCCGAATGATTATAATTTATTTCCACTGATTTTACAATCAGCACTTTATAAAATTCTCATTCCAGTAGAAATTTTCGACGACCAAAATCAAGGACGGGATAATATTCATGCAAAAACACCGCCGGAATTCCGGCGGTATTATACGGTTTGTATTTGCAATCGATCAAAATCAGAGTAACTTCTTCCGGAGGTCTTCCGGAGTTTCCGGATGCAGAAGGGACGGTGCAATATCCAATACCGTCATGCAGCCACAGCGTCCTTCTTTAGAAAGACGGTAAGCAGCACGTGCATAAGCAACCAATACACTGGAAGTAAATTCTGGGTTAGAATCAAGTTGCAGCCGGTACTCAATCACATGTTTATGTTCTCCCTGAAGTCCGGTTTTTCCGGTGCGGAAAACCATGCCGCCATGTGGAATTCCGGAGTGTTCTCTCTGCATTTCTTCTTCCCCAATAAAATGCACTGTCGTATTATAGTCGGCAAAATAATTTGGCATCGTCTTGATTGCAGTTTCGATAGCAGAAAGATCGGCGCCCTCTTCCGCCACAACAAAACACTCCCTGGTATGTTTTTCCCTTGTCGTAAGTACGGGATTTTCCCCATTTCGAACACTTTCCAGCGCAGCAGGCACCGGTATCGTATATTGTTTGGCATCTTTCACACCTGGAATGCGGCGAATCGCATCTGAATGACCCTGGCTAACCCCTTTCCCCCAGAAGGTATAATCCTGCCCATCCGGAAGAACAGCCTGGCCGTATAAACGGTTTAGAGAAAATAAACCTGGATCCCAGCCTGCCGAAATGATGCCAATTTTATGGTTTTCTTTACACACTTTGTCAACACGCGCAAAATGTTCCGGAATCTTAGCATGCGTATCAAAGCTGTCCACGACGTTAAAATAACGTACGAGCGCGGGCGTCTGCTCCGGCAGGTCCTTTGCACTGCCGCCGCAAAGGATCATCACATCAATTTCCTGTTGCATGCCCGGCGCAGCTTCCATCGCGTATACCGGCACACCAGTACGTGTTTTCAGTGCGGACGGATCTCTTCTTGTAAATACAGCGCACAGCTCCATATCACTGCTTTTCGCTAGAGCGCTTTCGACGCCGCGTCCGAGATTTCCATAACCTGCAATACCAATTCTGATTTTCAAAGACAAAACCCCTTTATGTAAAATATTTTCATATTATAAGAGATTCAAGCTTTTTTTTCAAGCATTTCAACAGCAGAATCAGCTTAATTCTCCCATCGACATTTTCTTGCTGTACGGAGAACTCTTCAGAAAATCGGAGGAATCTGCCACGGTGGAATGTTTCAGGATAAGATTTTATGTTATAATGATTTTGAAATTTACATGATCGAATCATCGGACAAAGGATATTATATTATGAAGGAACAATTTGAAAATGCCTGCAAATTCATTGTCGGAAGTGAAAGAGCTCGCCCAGGGATCGGAACACTCGGAGAGAAAACGCTTCATGCCGTTCTGAAGTATACTTTCGAGCCGGATCCGTGTAAACACGAAATTAAAATCGGTAATTTTTATGCCGATATCGCAGACGGAAATACTATTATGGAAATACAGACAAGAAATTTTAATGTTTTGCGAAAGAAGCTGTCTTTTTTTCTGGAAAATTATATTGTCACCGTGGTACATCCGATTCCGCGTACAAAATGGATCGTATGGCTCGATCCTGAAACAGGAGAAGCTACGAAAAAAAGAAAAAGTCCCAAATCCGGAACAATCTGCGATGCATTTTACGAGCTATATAAAATCAAGCAGTTACTCCTCCATCCGAATTTACGGCTTTGTTTTGTGTTTCTCGACATCATCGAATACCGCAATCTTGACGGCTGGAGCAAGGATAAGAAGAAAGGATCCAGCCGATTCGAGCGCATTCCCAAGCGGCTGGACAATATCGTTTTTGTTAACAGTGCGAAAGAATATCAGAACTTGATTCCGGAAAGTTTATCTGGAAATTTTACCACAAAAGATTTTCAAAAAGCAGCAGGACGGAATCTGCATCATGCGCAGATTGCATTAAATGTTTTAAAATATGTCGGTGCTGTCACACAAGTCGGGAAGCAGGGAAATGCACACGTGTATGAACGGGCGACGTAACTTTGCAGAAATCGGTTTTTATTTTACCAGTCTGGGAAGAACCGAACCGCCGTAAGGCATTGTGATGACTTTGGCATTCGGCCCAATTTTTGCAAGTGCATCGTCAAATGCCTGCTGTGCTGATAAATATGGCTTCATAAACGATTTTTCTACCAGCGTAGGATCCATATGAGATACCAGATAAATGTCTGCCCGCTGAAGCACCATACCAATTGCCGCGGCCTTATGACCTCCTAAAATAAATTTTTTCCGGATTTTGCTGACAAGATCTTCTGGCGATTCCGAATGAAGCATCCAGTCTTCAAACGTGCGCTCGCCATATCCTTCTCCACAGGAACCGATTAAGATAATAATTCCGCCGTCTTTTACTGCATGTTTGGAATTGTCTAGCGCCTTTTGTGTCTGGTAAAGGTTTAGGTCTTTCGGCGCCCCTCCCTGGGAAACAATGACAATATCCGCTTGTTTTTCAATCTCTTTTGTATACAGCCGATCCAGGAAACGTGCACCCTCCCGGTGTGCCGCCACCGGATCGCCGGAAACGACTTTTACGATGTTCTTATGTTCGTCTAATACGACGTTTAAAATGAAATCTACCGGACAGATTCTGCCGGCTTCTTCAATATCTTCACGGACAGGATTTCCCTCTAGCCGCCCTGCGCACGATTCCGGCCGGATCATCAATTTGTGGTTCGACTGGATCGCCGCCGGTGTAGAGACGCCTGGCATAATCGCCTTCACGCCGCCACTGTACCCCGCGAAATAATGAAATTCGATATTTCCGAGTGCAATTCTCCGATCAGCTTCTGCAACGACTCTCGTAATATCTACCGGTGTGCCATTTGCTGTAACGCCCATATGGATGCAGTCGTCGGGATCGCTGTCTACAGTGTTGATTCGTTGGTAAGCAAACTCTCCTGCAAGTTTCTTTTTTTCTTCTTCCGTTTGCTTTCTGTGGCTTCCAAGAGCAAATACAAGCGTGATATCTTTAAAATCCGCGCCCCCCGCCTGTAATTCGGCAAGAAGCTCCGGCATGACTTTATAAGTCGGCATTGGCCGTGTGATATCGCTTGTAATAATCGCAATCTTCTCTCCCGGCTTTATGATATCTTTGAGGCGTTTGCTGTTAACTGGATGTTCCAGAGAATACCTGATATCTGCATCCTCCGGGCTGAATGCGATATTATCATTCGCCAAAAGTTCACGATAAAGATTTTTCTCCGGGATCTCGATTTGTTGTTTTTCCGTACCGAAACCGAATTCATGTATCATGATTTTGTTTCCTCCATTTTCTTCATGTGCTCTAGCGCTCTTGCCAGCTGGTCTGGACAGGAGGTCGGCTTCATCCCACAATGAATTCCTTTGAATTTTTTGATGACATCATCGATCTCCATACCTTCCACGATTGCGGAGATTCCCTGAAGATTTCCGTGGCAGCCGCCCGTATATTCAACCTTTTTGATTTTTTCGTTTTTATCATCCGTTTCGATCTTGATTTCCGAGGAGCACGTTCCCGACGTGCGATATTTATACTTCATAACAGCCTCCTGAAAATTTCTGAAAATATACTATCCTGCATGATAGATACAAAATTTATTATACACGGAAATAAAAAAATTTTAAATAGCCCCTTTTGCTTTTTTAAATGAAAACGACCCGGCGCTTTCCACGCCGGGCTGTCTTTGTTTTTTATTATATGATTCATAAAACCGCAGAAGTAATTAATATGCGATTCCCTGCGCATACATACTGCTTGCAACCTTTTCAAATCCTGCGATATTAGCACCTACCACAAGATTTCCCTTCTGTCCGTAAGCTTCTGCCGCTTTGCTCGCATTGTGATAAATATCGATCATAATCTGTTTGAGCTTTGCATCGACTTCTTCAAATGTCCAGGAATAGCGCATACTATTCTGACACATTTCAAGCGCGGACGTTGCAACGCCACCGGCATTCGCCGCTTTTGCGGGTCCAAAAAGGATTCCGTTCTTCTGGAATACTTCGGTCGCTTCGAGCGTGGAAGGCATATTTGCACCTTCTCCTACTACTTTACAGCCATTTGCAACAAGTGTTTTTGCAGACTCTTCATCGATCTCGTTTTGCGTTGCGCAAGGCAGCGCAATGTCGCAAGGAATTGTCCAAATGTTTCTGCATCCTTCCGTATATACTGCATCTTTATGGGTATTGATGTATTCTTTAATCCGTTTTCTCTCAACTTCTTTCAATTGCTTTACAAGATCAAGATCAATTCCATTCTTGTCATAGACATACCCGTTGGAATCGCTCATTGCCACAACTTTGGCGCCGAGTTCTGTCGCTTTCTGCGCTGCATAGATTGCAACGTTACCCGAACCGGAAACAACGACTGTTTTTCCTGCAAAAGAGCTTCCGTTGTCTTTCAGCGCCTCTTCCATAAAGTAGCACAGACCAAAGCCGGTTGCTTCTTTTCTCGCAAGGCTGCCGCCCCACGGAATGCCTTTTCCAGTAAGTACGCCTGTGAAGTCATTTCTGATTCTCTTATATTGTCCGTAGAGATAACCGATCTCTCTCGCGCCAACACCAATATCGCCGGCCGGAACATCCGTGTTCTCTCCGATATGTCTGTAAAGCTCTGTCATAAAGCTTTGGCAGAAGCGCATAATTTCCGCATCTGATTTACCCTTCGGATCAAAATCGCTGCCGCCCTTGCCGCCTCCGATTGGAAGCCCCGTGAGTGAGTTCTTAAAAATCTGTTCAAATCCGAGGAATTTTATAATACCAAGATTTACAGAAGGATGGAAACGCAAGCCCCCCTTATAAGGTCCGATGGCACTGTTAAACTGTATACGATATCCCCTGTTAACCTGCACTTTATTATTATCGTCTACCCATGCTACACGGAACATGATCTGGCGTTCCGGTTCTACGATCCTGTCGAATATTCCTGCTTCTACCCATTCCGGATGTTTTTCAGCCACAGGTTCCAAGGATTCCAGAACTTCTGTCACCGCCTGATGGAATTCCGGTTCGTTCGGGTTTCTCTTCTTACAGTCGTCTAAAACTTTTTGAAGAATCTTCATAAACGTTACACACTCCTACCATAAATCAGATTTTTTTGTTTTGCAAGCAAAATTCAATCTTACTTCCAACGGGTTCAAAGTATATCACATTTTATAGTGATCCGCAATAAATCCGCTTAATTTTTTTGTAAAATGCTTGACTTCTCATTTTCTTATGATATACTAAAGAACGCTTATTTGTACGGATCATTAGCTCAGTTGGTTAGAGCAACCGGCTCATAACCGGTCGGTCCGGGGTTCGAGTCCCTGATGATCCACCAAAATGACAATTTTCCTCAGAAAATTGTCATTTTTTATATCACCGGAACATCATGAAACGGAAGGAGCTTATTATGAAACGGTTTTCTGTTTTTGCCATCGTTTTTATTTTATGTTTAAGTTTTGCCGGCTGCATAAGAACTACTCCTCTGCGTACGATACCTGCTATTTCTCCTGAAAATGATTCAAAAAAAATACTCATTTTAGGGAACAGCTTTGTGAACTCCTCGCAGATCGGTGATTTTTTAAATAACATGCTAGAGCAGGCAGATAGCGAATATTCTGCTGTGGCGATTTCACAGGGGTACGCGACAGTTTCCACATATTCATATGATGCAGAACTGATGGCAGAGATCAGTGCCGGGGAATATTGTTACGTTTTCCAGTGTGGCTTTTATTCCATGGCGGAACCGTCGGAATTTGAAAGGATAAAGCAGGCTTGTGCCGATTCGTCTACAGGAATCATCGCGTTTCCAGCACATAATGAAAATGCCGATGTCATTGGCAATATTGATAAAACCGAGTGTCTCAGCTGGAAAGAGGAAATCGACGCTTTGATTTCCGGCGGCGTTCGTTATGACGATATGTGCATGAATGACATGCATCAGCATAGCACGCCATTGGCAGGATACGTAGGCGCCCACCTGATCTACAGAAATTTGTTTGACAAAATTCCGCCTGAGCTGGGCGACGGCGCTCCTCTTACGAAAACCGAAGTCGCAGAAAAACTTGGCGATTATGTGCAAACAGGCGATATAAAAATACATAAGTAGGGCCCCGCAGCCGTTGCCTTCCCTATCGGCCGACAGAGCAGGTACAGGCGTACTCTTGGCGGTTCTGCTGGCGTCGGTCGAGCGTTGGTATCACCGTAATTTTCGATCTTTCAAATTCTACGGGCCTGATAATATCGCTCATCGTAGCCAGCAAGTATCGCATAATATTTTACCAAGATGCAGCGTCGAACGCGGATCCTGCGTTTTGTTTGCCGTTTTCATTATAACTCCGCTCTTTTTATCTTTTCGCGTAGAACCGTGGATTCTCTTTCATACCTAAAAATTTCATTATAAACTGTTCTGCATTTTTGAGCGACCGGAAAATATAGACTTATTTTAAAACAATATCAGAAGCAATATTTTTAAGAAGTATAAAGTTCAATTTAGGCAAAACTTCATTGTTTGATGAAAAATAGCCTGTATATTTCCTCCTCTGACTTAAAACTAACTATGGAAAGCAATTTTGTTAACGTTTAAGAACTCTATATCCATTTCTGATTCTTCTGTTATGAATAACATATGTTCGTGTGAAATATATTTCAACCATACGATATCTCCACTGTAAAAACACATTTCTTCTGGAAAATTTTGCCCGTTCCACTCAGAAATAGAAAACGCTTTCAGTAACATAGATTTAGAATTATTCCCGCATTTGAAATATAGTAACTCACTGTCAGAAAAATCAGTTCCTGTATTAGGATGTAATGAAATTGATACATTTTTGATTAAATCGCATGCAACCATCTGAAAAATACTCTCGTGAATATATCCATCTTCACCACGTTCAAAAACCAAACTTACGGAATCACACTTATGATTCGCATAATTAATTAAAGCTTGATATTTCTTCCCTTTTATATCGTTTTCATTTAATTCAATCACTTCATCCTCCTAGGAATTAATAAATATAGAATATATGTCCTCCAACATGTCTATGTGCAGGATAGTGCCAAAAGTACCCTAATCCTCCATGTTTTTCTGGTCCTACTGGAACATTCCCATTTCCAATTGCATATGCAAGTTTTCTTGCACTCGCTTGGCAAGAGGCAAACACATTTCCGCCACACCTTACATATTTTTTTGCGTTATTAAATGGGATTGGAGCAAACGAGAAATATGTTGTCATCCGAGAATTTTTCTTTTTAAAATCACAGATGATGCTATCCAATAATACTCTGACCAACGTTTTTTTCGAAAAATGTCTGTATCCTTTTCAAGACTTTTCGATACCGCATTCTCAACTACCTTAGCGGCAGACATGAACAAGGATTTTATCCACCCCTATAATTTGCTCAGCAATCCGATTATCCCTGCGCAGAAGTCATTCCATGCTGATCTATATTGAGGGGGTGACATAATATTGCAAGAGTGCAATTGTAGCTATTGCGGTAACAACTATTCCAGCTATAGTCACATCATCAACATTAAAGACCCCCCACACACTCAGATTTTAGTATCTTGACTGGAGGTAGTACAGACCAGTCACGCTATCGAAGTAGGAATCTCTGTACCAGAGTGGGAACGTCCTTCCATTTGACATTAATCTGACAAATTATTTTTAATATTGATATTTATTCCCGGCGTATTTTTTCCGTCTCCCCAATATGCAAAAGAGGGATCAGTATCATCCTCCATTTTAATAATATACAATGACCAAATCCCCACATTAGCAGAATTGGTTTCGTCAATAACGCAGTCTTGAATTGCAATACGATATGTTTGTTTATCTGTCATTACATCATAAGTTGAATATATATTTTTTATTACTTGATCCTTTTCTCTAGATGTGTCAACATACAGAGGACACTGATCATCATATGGCTTAACATCACCTTGAAAATAATCAAACAATCTATCTATGCTTTCATTAAAGCCTTCACTACAAACCGCAATAGATTCTTTTGAAAACATTGATTTTAAAGATTCTTTATCTTTGTTTCTAATTGCTTTCAATGCTTTATCAAACCGCTTATTCGCTATTTCTTGGTCACTGTCATATATTCCTCCAAACACTTTGCTAAACATTTTTCCAAACATATTTTCTCCTTTTTGCAAATTCAACGAGCACGAACCGAACACGAATAAAAATATCAGTGTGAAAAACAAAACCACCGCTTTTTTCATAAACATCGCTCCTTTTAAAATGTAAAACTTGCCGTCATTTTTTTCCTGTCATGTTTCCATTTTCCTTTGGTGGTTTTCCAAAAATCTTCATACATTTTGCTTCGTTCAAACTTAACTGTAAAAGTTACAGTTAAATCTGATGCTTTGGCTCCTAAATATCGGGGATTCGGATTAAAGCCAGTAATCCACCAAGTCTTTTTGCTGTAAGAGATGATTGAAGAACCTTTGTATTTTAAATACATAGACATATTCATTGCAAGTCCTTTATCCACAAGCCAATGTGGTCCTCCGCCATAATATATTCCCAGTTCTGCTCCTGCACCTAAATTGATATAGTTACCTTTCCAAGCCCATAAAACATACCATGTTTTCCCACTTTTGAACTTAAACTTTTGGCTTTTCATGCTTGTTCCTATATCAAACATAAAATCATAAAAATCATTATACCCAAAATATTGCTGCCAACAATTGAAGTTTGCATGGTATATACCATATTTATCTTTGGTCATATTCAAAAAATATGCACCGATTGCAGCAGTATCTACGCCCAATGAAACTAAAACCCTATTAGTTTTGTTAAGCGTCGATCTTACAGCTTTTTTCACCCCGTTCCAAATCTTTTTCCAAAATAATCCGCCTCTATCATAGCGATCAACTGGATTATTACCACAGTATGCATATAAAACATATGTAGTAAAATCATCGTTAGCACCCATAATTTTATCCGAATTAATCCATCTTCCAATCTCAGGATCATAATAACGGCTGGATACATAATAGAGCCCAGTCTCGCTATCGAAGTAGTACCCTCTGTACCGGAACGGGTTCACAGTTGCAATATCACAGCCAGAAGAGTCCTCTACTACCGTGCACACGCCCCACGCATCATAGCTGTACTTCGCAACTACTTTTGCCTGCTTGTCAGCAATGGCTATGACATCTCCCTGAAGATTTGTGAAGAAGTAGTAGGGTTCATCGTTGTAGATAATTCCACATACATGCTCCTCATTATCATACATCGGGATAATAGTGTTACCGCCCCACGTCTCTCGGAGGATCTTGCTGCCATCAAGTGTGTAAGTATGCTTAACACCGTTTACCGTCTTGCTGGTACGGATACTGTTCGCATTGTAGGTGTATATGGTATTGTCAAAGTTCTTAAGCTGTCTGCCCTTCTCCCAGGTCAGTGTGTGACCGAGATAGCTTGTCGGGTTGCCTTGTGCATCGTAGGTGATGCTCTGACCGTCGTAAGAGGTGAGCAGATCCTTCCACGTTGCATCATATGCGTAAGCCTTGCCATTCTTGCTTACGATGTTGCCGTAGTTGTCATAAACCATAGCGTTCACAACAACTCCATCATGCTTTTCCGTCAACAGCTGCCCAAGGACATCATAGGTGTATTCGGTTACGCCGTCAATACTGTCGGTGACCTTAGTAATACGTTCCTCGGCATCATACTCGTAGGAAATCCTTCTGCCATCAGACAATACGACCTGGCTCACAAGCTGTGTCGTTGCAGAAGACTTCAGCTTTGCTGCATCCACATGCTCTTGCGTTACAGTACCTGCATGGTAGTGGAATTGTCTGGAGACAAATCCCGTACCCAGCTGCAGCTCATCAAATTCCTTGCGTCCAAAGCTGTCAGTCTTGGAGTGACTCGTTACCGTCTTGCCGCCCGCTTTGAATTTGACCACAGGAGATCCGTTCTCCGGATTCTCATACCAAACGGTCTGTTCTGTTCCATCTGCAGCCATAATCCGCTTTTGGACTAGCTTATCCTCAGAATCATAGCTATAGATAATAGAATTGGCAAGCGTCTTACCGGTGATAATCTCGCTCGCATTCAGCGTAATATCGTTTTCCGCAGCGAGGATAATCTTGCCATTTTCATAAGTATAAGTATACTCCTTCTTCTGCAAAATATCAAGTGAGCGGACGATATTTCCCTGACCATCGTAAACATATTTGTAATGCGCAATCGGATTGATCGAGGTAGCGTTTTCAAACCACTTCTCTGCAATCATCTGCCCGATGGAATTATAAGTAGCCTTCATCACAGAACCGTTTGCATAGGTGATCGATTTCAGTCGCCCATTCCCGTTCTTGTAGCCGTAAGTAACGAGCTTTTCGCTCTTACCCTGAATACCGATCGACTCAAGATTATGGTATGCGTTGTATGTAAGAGCGTATTTCATTCCGTCCCCACGGGTGATTTCGGTCATGTTATCGAATGCATCATACGCATAAGACACATGGGCGATCTCTGTACCGTCAGGCTTCTTGCTTGTCACCTTAGTAGTCTTACCGGCGGCGTCATACTCGTATGCAGTCTTGTTGCCGAGACGGTCCGTCACCTCTTCATTACGGGAAGTGTCCCTGTCTACGGTATATTCGGTGTTATTGCCTCTTGCGTCAGTCTCACGAATCAAATCGTTACCGGCATTTTCCACACAGTTGCAATCGGGAGTAAAACCAAAAGAGCGGTAGATCGTACCAAATTCTCCGTCGGTAAAAGTCGTTTCCGTCAGAGCATTCCCGAACTTGTCGGTCTTCTCTTTAAAGATCGGCATCGTATCGGATTCCGTCTCTTCCGCATCATCCGCACCGCCGGTGCTTTCCACTGCAAAGTCGGATGCAGAGAGATAGTTCTCAAGACTGTTGCGGACAAGCTGTACATCGTCAAAGTAGACAGTACCGACGTTGTATCCATAGTCACAGTAAATACGAACATACTGAATCGTGCGGTACTTTTCCTTGGCAAACTGTACCGATGCAAACTGCCATTCCTCCGTGCAGGGAGAAAAGTCAGCGGTATATGTTTCCATACCATACTCTCTGTAGTAGGTGTCGTAATATTTTACAACCGCACGAAGCCGGAACTGTGCGTCCGGGCAGCCCTCACGTTCACGATTCACAATTCCGTAGCCCTTCGCCCAACCGGAGAGCGTAAAGGTCTCACGGGTGGATCTGGTCGTGCGTACAGGTGCATCCTGATATACGTAACGTGCGGAATTGATATCGCCGGACATATACAGCGCCTTGCTCATATTAAAGCACGTTCCGGCAGAGTAACCAACACCGGGGGTAGGCTTCATCCAGCGGTCTGTACCGTGCTCAAAGTTACCGTTCTCCAGCAAATTGTATGCATTTGCAAATGGATTGTTTTCCAGCTGCGCCGCGTCTGCATATGCAGTACCCTTACCACTCATAAGGATATGTACTTTCACGGTTTGAGCAGAGTCCAGTACAAACGGAGCAATCAGACGGGTATACTCGCTGTCATAGCGGAAAATACGCTCGGTTTCAGCTAATACTACGCCGTTTGCAGCAGTTACACGAAGAAACGCACCCGGGTTTTCTCCTCCGGTAATATTCGAATACAGCACACGAAGGTACGCCGAAAAGGTATACTCGCCCATAGGAAGCGTCATACTGGTCTGATACACGCCGTTATCAACTGCATCGGCATTGGAGGACTGCATACGCAGCACCATCTTGCCGAACTTGGCATACCGTTCATTCAAAGAGTCGGAGATCGAGAAGTTTTCATCGTTTCCGGCCTCACCGTTCCAATGATCCAGCGTTTCAAAATTGTGTCCGACGAGCAGGTTGTTAATGTTACTGACCACACCGGCACCGCCATCGCCGGAGTAAGGATTGATGCCGCTTTCTTCGCCGTCGCCACCCACATTGCCGCGATCGACAGAATAAACATATTCACTTACCACATTGCCGTCATCGTCAAAGGTGTAGGTGGTCGTAACAACATTGTCGGCCGTCTCGCCCTCATCCTTTTTCTCGGTAGTTGTGACAACGGTTTTGCCGGAGGATACAGAGTAAGAGTAGACGGACTTTGCGCCTTCCACAAATTTGTCATTCTCCACACCGTACTCTGTCACACTGGCAAGGCGGTTCCCGTTGAAGGTATATGCCACCTTGTAGATATTCGCACCGGAAGCATCAAGCAATATAACCGCCTGAGGCTTGCTTGAAGCATAAGTAATCTGCACCTTCTTGCCATCCGGATAAGTGATGTCGGAGAGAAGGCTGCCATTGTAAATATAGCAAACACTGGTTCCGTCAGGCGCAGTAATCGAAGTCAGATTGCCTGTAGCAGAATATGCAAAACCGAACTCTCTTCCGGCACCATCCGTCACGGAAGTGATTCTACCGGAGGTGTAAGTAATGACCATCTTGTTGCCGAACTCATCCGTGACGGAAATCAGTCGGCCGCTTACATCAAACGCGTACTTGTCGCTGCCGGAGGTGAGGATCCTCTTTTCAGGATCATACAGTAGATCTCCGTCAAGAACAGATTCGTACAGATGGTAACACTGAGAATTGCTATCACAGGGACAGGTCTTAGCGCTTTTCTTGAAATAAGTCTCGGAACCGTCCTCGCCGACATACACATAGCCACTGTACGCAGTCCCTTCATGCTGGAAGGCTGCGGCAGTCATGCTCTGCATCACATTCAGCTTAAAGCCGTTACCAATCTTCATAGCAGAAAAATCCGCAGCGTTCAATTTGATTGCGCTGTTCTTGGTATACTGATATGCGGCAAGTGCACTGTTGTACAGATGACGGAGTGTTACCGGCATACGATTCCCTGCCCAGGTAAAGTCTTCCGATTCAAACATCAGATTGCCGCAGGCAAGATCAATGCTGCCCTGACCGAAGCGTCCGATCTCATGACTATGCGCACGGTAGGTATTATTCACACCATAGGATGACTCATAGGTAATGGCGATCTGCGGTGCATATGTGCTGTAGGAGCTACCGTAAAGCGATACATAGTTATTACATGGATTCGCCTCATCCAGCATCTTCACCACAAGACTTGCAGCAGAGCTTTCGCCCTTGTTAATCGTATCGATCATCGAAGTGATGTCGAAGGTGTAGGAGATAACTTCACCGTCCTCACAGTGGCCGGTCTTCATGCGCTCAAAGTCGATCAGGTTGGCGCTGTTTACAGGCGTACATGTTCCGGTGCAGAGATCTCCAGTCACCTGATACAAACCGAATTTGGGATATTCACAGCACTGGCTGACGCCGCCCGACTGGAACAGTTTTAGTTCCGCTTTCTTAATACGGGGATTGCGCGGAAGAGTCGGCATGTTGAACTTCAGATACATCCGATTCGCATTACAGCTTCCGTCACCGGAACCGCTGGTTCCGACTGTGTGGACAGAACCCGTGTAAAGTCTGCCGTCGTTCCAGCTGTAGGTCGTCATAGAGCTGCTGCCCTTGACAACAATCTGCGGGTCAATTGTGACGGGGAAGGCACGATCCTCTGCATTCATCCACTCGCTGTCTGCAATCACGGTAAGCTGAAGATCGCCGTTTGCTGCATCCTTCACCTCGTAGAACACACCGGTGGAGACAATGCCATTTGCATCGCTCATGAACGGCGCGGGGATCATGAATACTTCTTCCTCTGTTTCAACACTCTTAAATACGACGCATTGCTCGTCTTCGTTGAACGTTGCAATGACATTCTCACATTTCAGTGCAAAGGGATAACGGTAAACATCTGCCTTTTCTTTCACGATAATGTTTTCCTTTACACCGCTTCCGGTCACATGGTATTCCATATCCGCACCAGAGATTACGTCGTCAAACACAAGCCCATCGGCTACGTTCTGAATCTCAGCACTCTGTTTGTGCAGAATCGGAACGATTCCATGACCGCGTTCCTTATTGTTCTTCTTGGCAGAAACAGTAACTTTACACATTCCCTCCTCAATGGAGAACAGTTCATCATTTTCTTCCTCACGGCTGAACCTCGCGACAAAGCGATTTTTCCCGTTCCGGAAATGTCTTTTGTCCGCTTCCTCTGTGAGGGTGTTATCCACTTCCACAAAAGTTTCGGATTCTTCATCGTACACGTGCATCGGCTCGGAGAAGAACACCGCCTGCTCATCGCCGTTTGACATACGGTACACCTTGCGGTTTTCACCACGAAGTTCGGGGATCTCGTTTACCTGAAATTTCTTTTTCGGTACATCCTCAATACGGATATTCTCCGCAATTTCAATCTCCTCTGCGGCAACCTCTTTCACAGGCGCCTCAGCGATAAATTCTCTCTCTGTTTTCGCAAGATAAATTTCATCCTGCATTTTCTTAATTTCATCCATTTTCTTTTTTCCTTTCTTTTTTTTACTTTAAAATTTGTTTTTTGAAGGGATGATCATTCCCCTCTTTTGCAGCTGCAATAATTTATCTGAAGTTTATCTCAAGGATCTGCGGTGTATAATAATTATCACCTGTTGCGATCGCGGAGAAACCGCTGTTTTTCACGCTTGTCCTTATGATCAAACCTTCCGACCGTTTCATAAAACCCGTTCTCTGTTCCGTCAGCAAATGCGTAATGTCGAGATCGGTATATCCATGATTCCCGTGGGAATCGGTTTCAAAAGCAGCAAGAGGTATTTTATTATCCCAGTTAGACCCAAAGCTACAGAACCTTGCAGAAACCCCATATGCAGACATTTGCACATCCGATGCGCTAAGTCTCGGCAGATGCAAAATCGACTGAATGATCCTGCGGTCAAACATTTCAGGCAGCTTTGAAAAATCAAGTCTTGTATACAGCCACTGTTCTCCATACGCCTTTGTGTTCCCGATAAACGCCGTCCCGCCAAAGGCATTGTTCACGCCCGGATTTGCACTTTCCACGGTCGTATCCTGAAACAGTTTCGGTTCGTACAGATTTACCTCGAATAAAACCTCCTGCCCAGCAGAGCTGCATGGTTTTACTGTCAGTTCATACTCCCTGTCGCTGCGCTTTTGATAAGTAATTGTTGCCGGCGCCGTTACCGTGCAGGATCCGTTTACCGTTCCTATACAGGAAACGGAAACAAACGGTTTGAACTCTTCACTCATGAGAGCAAAATACTTTTCATTCTCCCGAATCTGCAAAAAGGGTTGTCCCACAGACAAATGGAGCCGATAAGGCTTTCCTTCAGAACTTCTAACGCGACAAGCGATCCCGTTTGACGACGGATACAAAACGCCTCGTCCTGTTCGTAGCTCTCTGTCCGAGCTATAATTCGGAAATTCCTCCAATGACATCCGGCAATATCCCTCGGCGTTTTCAATCAGTACATCACGGAAAACTGTTATAGTGCTGTTGCTTCCGATAGAGTAGATCCCCTCTCCATTTTGATGAAAAGCATAATCAATCAGCTTTCCACTTTGCTGGTTATAGATCGGTGTGCTGAAACAAAATGCAGTGCGGCTTCCATCGTCTTCATGTAAAATAAGCCGGTAGCGGTTACTATTATGGTAATCCACCCGAAACGTTCCGCCGCCGCGGAGCAAAGAAATTTCTCCAATTATGCCGTTCTCCATGATGCCTCCCATAACAATTCCCTGTATTTTCGTAGCCGTTTGAAAAACAGCTCCGATTTACCGCCGATCACACCAATTCGCCGAAGCAATCCATTCCGGTTTGTAATAATGCCAGTCCTCATCAGAAAAGCAGCAATATCCTGTAAAAGTTTGTTTGCTTCCTTTTCTTTTCCGTGCAAATTCCGGTCCTCAAATGCATAATCAGAATCGACTGTATCGAGAGAACTGTTTTTATCAAGGTGCAGATCAACATCGTTCCTGATATAGATTTCGCAATGCTCGGGTTTCCATATTAATTCACCCGGTAAAATTTTAGTAAAATCATCCACATGGTATCCTCCTATCTGCCTTTCCGCGGAAGATAACAAAATAGTGAAAGCTCCGAAAAAAAAAGAAACCTGAAAACAGATTTCCACTTTATTTCGTGAAAATCCATTTATCAGGTTTCTCTTGATTCTTTAACAAGTCTAACTCTCTTGGGCTTTCCGGCC
>PPYF01158878.1_pt1 | contig 20438 bp, 20 predicted proteins | sample 1559871 | NCBI WGS metagenome assembly PPYF01 (sample SAMN08240021, study PRJNA423297) | Human gut metagenome, whole genome shotgun sequencing project. | reverse complement strand
GCATTAGGTAGCATTAATGCGGATTTAGGTTCGGCAGGTGCTAGTATTGCAGATAGCTCAACGGTACAAGCTTATAAATCACAACTAGCAGATTTAGAGGCTCGTAAGGCAAGTTACGTAGGTAAATATACTGATTCACATCCTGCAATGAAGGAAGTAAATGATCAGATTGCTAAAGCACAAGCCGGTTTACAACAGGAAATCGATGCTATTGTTTCACAGCAAGCTCCATCAAGTAACTCCGCTCAACAAGGGTTATTAACAGATAAATTTAAAAATGAAGCTGCTTTAGCAGTAGCTCAAAGTAAAGCGGCTACGTTAGCTGATTTAGATAAAGATAACGAAGATGCGATGAAAGCACTCCCTGAAAAGGAACGGGGGTATATTCAAGCTAAGCGTGATGTAGATGTAGCCCAAGATATTTATGAAATGCTTTCTAAACGTCTGGAAGAAGCTAAGGTGGCAGAGGTTATGGTACCGAATGAGGTACAAATTGTCGATGCTCCTACATTACCAGAAAAAGCGATTGCTCCTCGTCGTGTACTTGTTATGGTTGCCAGTGCTATTATCGGTTTAATTTTAGGATGTTTGTATACATTAGTTAACTCCTTGCGAAATCGTAGAATACAGACTGCAAAAGATGTTGAAGATATGTTACAGGTGCCAATGTTAGGTGTCATTCCTAATCACAGAAAATTGGTAACAGAAGAACCTAAGAATAAAGTGTTGCGTTGGTTGTACAAGGTGAGAGGTTAAGATGGATACGATACGATTAATTTCAAATGAATATGGTGATACTCCTCTTGTGGAATCTTATCGAACATTGCGTAGCAATTTACAGTATCGCTGTAATGCAGAAAATAGAAAAATGTTGTGTGTTACATCTGCTACAACAGGTGAAGGTGTATCGGAGGTGGCCGCTAATTTAGCGATTTCTTTATCCAAGAATAATGACAAGGTGCTGTTAATTGATGGTAATTTACGCAATCCAGTGCAACATGTTGTATTTGATGTAAAAAATCAAGGATTAACAAATCATATCATTATGGATGAAGATTTGACGATTCATCGTCATGTGATGCCTCATCTAGATCTAATTACCAGTGGTGTTGCAGTGGAATCTCCGTCAGAGGTGGTTGATTCCCATCGATTATATACGGTATTTGAGTACATTCGTGATGAATATGATGTCATCATAGTGGATACACCATCGGTGTTAAGTGTTACAGATGCCTTGGTAATAGCTGAGAAAGCTGATGGGGTTCTCTTGGTTGTAAAAGGTGATTATGTTCAACCTGATGATATGGCATTAGCGAAACAACGATTAGAGCAAATTGGAGTAGCTATTATCGGATCAGTGTTTATTGATATGGAATAAATGGAAAGTATAGGTGAAAGCTATGAAAATTAATTTCTCTCCTCCAGATATTACAGAATTAGAAATCAATGAGGTGGTAGAAGCGTTAAAAAGTGGTTGGATTACAACTGGACCACGTACTAAGGAATTAGAACGACGTATTGCAACGTATTTAGGGACGCCAAAGGCAGTATGCTTAAATTCAGCAACTGCAGCCTTAGAAATGATTCTTCGCGTATTGGGTATTGGACCAGGTGATGAAGTTATAACTAGTGCTTACTCTTATACGGCTAGTGCAAGTCCTGTAGTTCATGTAGGGGCAAAACTAGTATTAATCGATACAGCACCTGATTCTTATGAAATGGACTATGATAAGGTGGCTGCTGCCATAAACGATAAGACAAAGGCCATTATTCCTGTCGATATCGGTGGTGTACCTTGTGATTATGACCGTTTATTTACAATTGTAAATGATGCAAAATCTTTATTTGTACCAAGTAATGATATACAACGTGCTTTAGGTAGAATTCCAATCGTCGCAGACTGTGCACATTCTTTTGGGGCAACCTATAAAGGGCTGCATACAGGCAATGTAGCTGACTTTAGTAGTTTTTCCTTTCATGCGGTAAAAAATTTTACTACTGCTGAAGGTGGGTGTGCTACGTGGAATCATATAGAGGGCATTGATGATGAAGCTCTCTATAAGGAATTTCAACTATTATCTTTACATGGTCAGGATAAGGATGCATTGGCCAAAACTAAGATGGGGGCCTGGGAATATGATATTAAAGGTACCTATTATAAGTGCAATATGACGGATATTATGGCTGCTATTGGATTGGCCCAATTAGAACGATATCCTGGCCTATTAGAACGGCGTCGTGAAATTATTGATCGATATAATGACGCGTTTAAAGATTGTCCTGTATCTGTAGTACCTCATTATACGGATGAGCATATGAGTAGTGGTCATTTATATTTAGTGCGTATCAATGATGCAACCATAGAACAACGGAATGAATTAATTGAACGAATGGCAGAAAAAGGTGTTGCTACAAATGTGCATTATAAGCCAATTCCAATGCATACGGCTTATAAAAAAATGGGATTTTCTATCGATGATTATCCGAATGCATATGATCAGTTCAAAAATGAAATTACATTGCCCCTTCATACTAATTTGACAGATGAAGAGGTAAGCTATGTGATTCATACATTTAAAGAATGTTTAGGTGCATTATGATTTGGAAATCATGGCAGGAGTTGCCCGATGATATGCGATGTGAAGCAGTTCGTCCTTATTACGACATCTTAGCATCCAAACGTCGTGATTTAATGATTAAGTCTGTATTTGATCGTTTAGTGGCAGCCATTCTATTAGTAGTATTAAGTCCCATATTTCTATTATTAGCGGTATGGATAAAACTAGATAGTGAAGGCCCTGTATTTTTTAGACAAGAACGGGTCACGCAGTATGGTAAATCCTTTAGAATTTATAAGTTTAGAACTATGGTACAAAATGCTGAACAGCTTGGTGCACAAGTTACGTCTAAAGACGATATGCGTGTTACATCTGTAGGACAGGCTTTGCGAAAATGTCGACTCGATGAATTGCCTCAGTTGATAAATATATTGGAAGGCACCATGAGTTTTGTCGGTACGCGCCCAGAGGTCCCAAGGTATGTAGCAGCTTATACAAATGAAATGAAAGCGACATTGTTACTGCCTGCAGGTGTAACGAGTGTAGCTAGTATTCGGTATAAGGATGAAGATACCTTGTTAGATGCGGCAGATGATGTAGATGATTGCTATATTCATAATGTATTGCCTGCAAAGATGGAATGGAATTTACGGAGTCTTAAAGAATTCTCGTTCATTGGAGAATTAAAAGTTATGGTGGAAACGGTATTGGCCGTTATACGTTAGAAAGGTAGTATGGCAGAAACAACAGCTCATGATATACAAGCTAAAGAATTGAATATGCTTTTAGTATTTAAAGAATTTTGTGATGCTCATAATCTACGATTCTATTTATGTGGTGGCGGTCTTATAGGGGCTATTCGACATAAAGGATTTATCCCTTGGGATGATGATTTAGATATTTTTATGCCTCGTCCTGATTATGAAAGATTGGCTGAACTTTGGCCTATACACGGTGATAAACGATATACCTATTGTAGGACAACGAGAGATAAAATCTATCATGATGCGGGTGCATCAATTCGCGATGAAGAAACGACTTTCATCAATCGCCATAGTGTGAATGAAGATATTTGTCATGGATTAGCCCTTGAAATTATGCCCATCGATGGCTGTCCCAAGGGTACTGTCAAACGATTCTTTCAATTAATGTGGGCCATGACCTTTGCCTTGTTTAATGCACAACGGTTGCCTGATAACAAGGGCAAGGTATATCGCATGTTGGCTGGGTGCATTTATAAGGTGATTTCTAAACCTTCGTGGCGTTATCACATATGGCGCTTTGCAGAAAAACAAATGAGCCAATATGATTTTGACACATCCCATGAAGTAACAGAACTAATCGGTAGTTTGAAAGGTATGAAGCTACGCCATCCACGCCAAGATTTTGATCACGTTGTATATAAGGAATTTGAAGGTCATCAAATTCCCGTTATGGCTGGTTATGAACGATACTTACGTTTGATTTGGGGCGACTATATGCAATTGCCTCCAGTGGAACAGCGTGTAGCAAAGCATGATGCCGTATATATCGATATGGATCGTAGTTATACCAATTACAAGGGCATTCATTATTTAGTAAATACACATCGTTAATAGTTAAGGGAGGTTCTATGAAAAGAATAGCAGTTATCTTTGCTGGTGGCGTAGGATCCCGTATGAAAAATGATAAAATGCCAAAGCAATTCCTTGAATGGAATGGTAAGCCTATACTGATACAAACACTATCCATTTTTGAAGAAGAACCCTTCATTGATGGCATTGTATTAGTGTGTAAGTCAGACTGGATGGATTATGCAAAGGCTCTGATAGCAAAAGAAGGCCTTCAAAAAATCGTATCCATTGTTCCTGGTGGCGAGACTGCACTGGACTCTCAATATAACGGTTTGCTTGAAGTGAAACGATTATATGGTGTTGATGATATAACAGTATTAATTCATGATGGTGTACGACCTTTGGTTGATCGTTCTACCATTGTTAGAAATATACGATCTGTTGAAACAAAGGGGAGTGCCATTACGGTAACTCCTGCTATTGAAACAGTTATGGTTACTGATGATGGAGAAATCAAAACGATTTTAAATCGTCAACAATGTTTGATGGCAAAAGCGCCTCAGAGTTTTAGGCTCGTTGATATTCTTTCAGTTCATGATACATCAATAGCTGAAGGAATTCATGATTTTATCGATTCTGCATCTATGATGATGCATTATGGGTATCCATTGTACCCCGTATGGGGGGAACCTGAAAATATTAAGATTACAACCCCGTCAGATTATTATATGTTCACAGGTATATTAAAAAATAGAGAAAGTGGAGGTGAGGGCAATTAATACGGTTGTTGAACGAGACATACAAGAAATTATAGGTGATTCTCATATATTTAAGGCGTTTCAGGATAAGACAATACTTGTAACAGGTGCCACAGGTTTAATAGGCTCTATGGTGGCTCGTTCATTAGTAGCCGCCAATGATGCCTACCATCTTTCATTACATGTCATATGCCATGTGCGCAATATAGAAAAGGCACATTCTATGTTTGGGGATATTCTAAATTCACCAGCAATCACATTTGTTGATGGGCCATTAGATTCTCTAACTGTAGCATGTGACTATATTATGCATGGGGCTGCCCCTACAAAATCTAAATATTTTGTAGAACATCCGGTGGATACGATTCGTACATCAATACATGGTACGGAACGTATGTTAGAACTGGGAAAAGAACGGCGGATTTTAGGTATGGTATATCTATCGAGCATGGAACAGTATGGTATACCTTATGAATCTGGTCAAGTTATGACGGAGGATCGCATTGGATATTTAGATCATCTAAACGTTCGTAGTTCCTATTCTGAAAGTAAGCGTATGTGCGAATGTTATTGTAAATCCTATGCTGTTGAATTTGGTGTTCCTGTTAAAATCGCTCGCCTTGCGCAGACGTTCGGCGCTGGTGTGCCGTTAGATGATAATCGGGTGTTTATGCAGTTCACCCAACATGCCTTGGATGGTCGTGATATTATCCTTCATACTAAGGGCGATTCCATGTCCAACTTCTGTTATATTACGGATGCAGTGCGGGCCATTATTATTTTGATGACCCAAGGTGATATGGGCGAAGCTTATAATGTGTGCCATGACGAGGAAACTCGTAGTATTGCTAGTATTGCCAATTTAGTAGCGTGCCATGTGGGGGGCGATAAAGTTTCTGTCGTCTTTGATATACCTGAAAATGCGTCCTCCTTTGGATATGCGCCTACAGTTCATATGTTTTTAAATTCTAGGAAGATGCGCAATCTATCATGGGAACCACAGGTAACAATGAAAGACGCATATATACGTTTAGCCGAATATATCACAGAGGAGCGTCAAAATGGGTAAAGAGATTATTATTGTTACGATTTCCCTCGGTAATGACGGAGCTGAACGAATTTTAACAGAATTGGCTCGCCAATGGCATCATGATGGACACGAGATTACAGTTATTCAAACAAGTCCCAATCGCTATGGCACCGAATATGCATTGCCAGAAGGTATAGAGCAAATTCAAATACATACGACCAGTTCCAATAAAATTCTTCGATTTTTACAAGAAATTAAAGCACTTATTGGCATATTAAAACAACATCCTAATGCAACGTGTTTATCATTTCTGAGTGCATCCAGTTTTATATTAGCTATTAGTTCGTGGTTTGTGAAAAATCGCATGGTATTTTCTGAACGAAATAATCCGCGTAAGGTACCTGTCGGCAAACATCAACAAATGCTTCGAGACTTTGCGTTTCGATTTGCTGATGCCTTAGTATTTCAAACTGAAGATGCGAAATCATATTTCTCTAAGTCTATACAAAGCCGTGGGCATATCATTCCGAACCCGATTAATGGCAATTTACCAGAACCTTACGAAGGAGAACGTGAAAAGATTATTGTAACCGCGTGTCGATTGCATCCACAAAAGAATTTACCTATGATGATCAATGCATTTAGCATGTTGGCAGATGAGTTTAAGGAATATAAACTTGTCATTTATGGTCAAGGTGTCCTAGAGGATGAACTTCGTCAACAAATTGCAAATTTAGGATTAACAGACAGAGTTCTTTTACCGGGGTTCGCAACTAACATCTTGGAACAAGAGCGACCATGTACAATGTTTGTGTCATCGTCTGACTTTGAAGGCATATCTGCAACCAAGGTGCGAGATACATTTCCATTAAGTAAAATTGCTAAACGTTGGATTGATATTTTATAGAAAAATTAGTGTTGTGATGTACATATATTGAGAGAAGAGGGATAGTATTGAAGTTAAATATTACGACTATATCTAATCGTCTTATATGGTTTATAACATTAGTATTTCTTGTACTTTCATTGACCATATCGTTCGCCCTCGGCGATGCAGATTACGGTGCCTATGTGCTATTCGTATGCTTGTTTGGATTAATACTATGTTATCTCGTACGAGACCAGGGGCGAATTACAGTGTCATTTACATGGATGCATATGTATATGCTACTATTCATAGGCGTTTGCTATCTTAGTTCTCTAAATGCTCTTGATCCATCTGTAGCCATGAGTAGAAGCTTTGATATTGTAAAAATATTTTGTATGCTCATTGTTTTGTATATGTGCTTTCAGCGAGAAAAATCAGTTGATTCCTTATTGAAAATCGGCATGTGGACAGGATATATTGTCTGTTTCTATACGGTGTATTACTATGGGCTCGATTATTTTATCAATGTTCTTTCATCATCGGCTCGTATAGCAAATGATGCATTAAATGCAAATACAGTAGGACTATTAGGTGCCAATGCTATTGTAATGACCGTGTATTATATGATGTACGATAAACCGCGATGGTGGAACATCATAGCATTACCAACATTAGGTATATTGGCGGCTACAGGTAGTCGGAAAGCATTGGTATTTGTCGTTATAGGTATCGTTTTATTATTCGTATTCAAAAGCTTTCGTAGTAAAAATATTGTTAATTCTTTAGCTAAATTAGTAGCTTATTTGAGCATACTAATTATTGCTTTTATAGGTATATTACAGCTACCTATTTTTAGTGAAGTGTTAGAACGTATGAGTTCCATGGTAGATGCTTTCACAGGCACTGGTGGGGATTCTTCTGCTATTGTTCGCATGGCCTTAGTAGATATTGGTTGGGATTTATTTCATCAGTCTCCAATTATAGGCGTTGGGATTAATAATCCTGCGGTATATACATACTCTATTTTCGGTCGAGAAAATTACTACCTTCACAATAATTACATTGAATTACTGGCGGGTACTGGTGTTATAGGTGTGGTCACATACTACTCCATGTATGCCTATCTCGTTTATAACATGATACGATATCATGATTTTCACAGCAATGAATATGTCATGGTATTTATATTACTTATGTCTCAATTAGTTATGGATATGGGTTTGGTTTCTTATGAAAGTAAAAGTACTTACTTTTATATGATGTTATTTTTTATAGAAGTTCAGATTTTACGGGCTAAAAGGAAGAAATTACATGAACATACAAACAATCTTGACCAAGGGAAAGCGGTTCATCTCTGATCCTTATTACCGTTTACGGGTGATGATAAAAATGGGTGCTTATGATTCCTTAAGCGATGAAGCGTTTCTACGAAGGATATTTCCTCAATATATGGGATATCCATTAAATTTAGATAATCCACAGACCTTTAGTGAAAAGATGCAGTGGATGAAATTATATGATCGTAAATCCATATATATTACTATAGTTGATAAGTATGAGGCTAAAAAGTATTTAGCTGATAGGATTGACTCAAAGTACATCATTCCTACTTTAGGTGTATGGGATTCTTTTGATGAAATTGATTTTGATGCATTACCGAATCAGTTTGTACTAAAATGCACTCATGACAGTGGTGGTATTGTAATTTGTAAAGATAAGTCTAAGTTTGATAAAGAAGGAGCACGTCAAATTATTAATAAATCTTTACAGCGTGATTTTTATCTTATAGCTCGTGAATGGCCCTATAAAAATGTACGTCGCCGTATTTTAGCAGAAGAGTATATAGATGAGTTAGGGAATGCAGATTTATTAGACTATAAGATGTATTCCTTTCACGGAGAACCAAAGCTAACTGTAGTTTGTTCTGAACGATTTTCTAAAGGTGGAACACGTATGAACTATTATGATGAGGATTGGAATTATATTAATCTTTCCGTTCTTCATTATGAGCCCTCTAACAAAACATTTGAAAAACCGCCACACTATGAAGAGATGAGATCATTGGTTACATCTTGAAGGTATACATCGGAGCTGATTTTGTTCCTACAGATATAAATCGTATATTATTCGAAAATGGTGATATGGAGTCTATAAATTTAAAATCACCTACAAAAACGATTAATGGGTTTACAGCAATACCATCTTTATATTTAGCGATACAGAATTATTTGTCATGTGAAGCGCATCATGAGTTATTTTCACAAGGCTTAAAGAATATAAATCGTAATTAAATGGATTTGGATATCAATGGATACTAAAGTTGTAGCTGCTGCTAAGTGGTCACTTATAACGGAGATCTTAGCAAAGCTTATTACACCAATTACAAATATCATATTGGCGCATATTTTGGCCCCTACAGCATTTGGTATTTTAGCCACTATAATGATGGTTATTTCATTTGCGGAAATGTTAGCAGATGCGGGATTCCAGAAATTTCTTGTTCAATACGAATTTGAAAGTGAAGAGGCTAAACAGAAAAGTGTTAGTGTTGCCTTTATTTCAAATATAGTACTAGCTATTGTATTGTGGATTGCTATCATTGTCTGCCGTGATGAGTTAGCATCATTGGTTGGCAATGAAGGATTAGGTATTCCTTTAGCTGTGATGGGGGCTATGTTACCATTGAGTGCATTTAGTAGCATTCAAATGGCAATGTATAGAAGAAATTTTAACTTCAAATTTCTCTTAAGCATACGAATGATTACTATCATTACTCCTTTGTTCGTATCTATACCAATGGCATTAGCAGGTTTTGATTATTGGTCTTTGATTGCAGGGCTTTTAGTGGCACAACTATTTACAGCTATTGCATTATGTGTGAGACAAGAAAAACAGATATCCATCTATTTTTCGTATCCTATATTTCGTAATATGTTCAGTTTTAGTGCATGGTCCTTGGCGGAGGCATTCTCTATATGGCTTACGGCATGGGTAGATACCTTCATTATTAGTCATTTTTTGAACGCATATTATCTTGGCGTTTATAAGATGCCAACAGCTATAGTTACAACTGTTATGGCTGTTGCTACATCTTCGATGGCTCCTGTTTTATTCTCTGCTTTATCACGACATCAACATAATAAAGAGGAGTTTGAAAAAACATTTTTAACATTTCAACGATATATGGCTTTATTTTTGGTTCCATTAGGTGTTGGTATGTTTGTATATCAAGATTTTATTGTACAAATTTTATTGGGATCTCAGTGGAAGTTAGCCGGAATAGTGCTAGGATCATGGGCATTAAGCTCATCTCTGGTGACAGCTATTTCATATTTAATATCTGAAGCGTTTCGTGCTAAGGGAATGCCAAATATTTCATTCCTTGCACAAATGTTACATCTCATCGTATTAATTCCGGTTATATACATCTGTGTTCAATATGATTTCACTACATTTGTCTATGCTCGTTCTATAGTACGGATTCAAATGATTGGTGTACTTTTATATCTCTTAGCTGTGTATGTGAAGATGAATGCGTGGAGTGTAATTTTTAATATTAAAGCCTATATCATTACCTCAGCCATTGTAGGTATTGGTTCCTATGCTTTGTTGCATGTGTATAATAGTATGATTTGGACGATTTTCTGTATATGTGTCAGTCTTATTTCGTATCTTATTGTGTTGTATTTATTTCCAACGGAGAGGGTTGTACTTGCTAAAATATGGGATAGCGCCTTAGCACGACTAAGACGTTCCTAAAGGAAAGGACAGACTATGCTTTTACAAAATGTATCATTACATAACAAGGTAATTCTCATTACTGGGGCTGCAGGATTTGTAGGTGCCAATCTTGTTATGTCGCTTTTTAATAATATTGAAAATAGCCTCATCATAGGTGTTGACTCTGTTAATGATTATTATGATGTGAGTTTAAAGGAGTATAGACTTCAACAGATCGTTTCCTCCGTAAAACATGATAATCAATGGATATTCAAAAAAGGGAATATAGCGGATAAAGAGTTTTTACAATCTATTTTTGATAGATATAAACCGGATGTAGTTGTGAACTTAGCAGCACAGGCAGGTGTACGCTATTCTATTACGAACCCAGACGCATATATAGAATCAAATATTATTGGCTTTTACAATATATTAGAATGTTGCCGTCATTCGTATGATAATGGGGCAAAAGGTGTTGAACATCTTGTATATGCATCATCCTCTTCCGTTTATGGTTCTAATAAAAAGATTCCTTATTCTACAGATGATCAAGTAGATAATCCTGTGTCCTTATATGCAGCTACAAAGAAATCTAATGAATTATTAGCCTATTCCTATGCTAAGTTGTATAACATCCCATGTACAGGCCTTCGGTTCTTTACTGTGTATGGCCCAGCAGGGCGTCCTGATATGGCATACTTTGGATTTACTAACACATTGCGCAAAGGCGAAGTGATTAAAATCTTTAACTATGGTAATTGTAAGCGTGACTTTACTTATATAGATGATATTGTTGAAGGCGTTTATAAGGTTATGCAAGTAGCTCCTGAACGAAGAAATGGGGCTGATGGATTACCAGTACCACCATATGCAATTTATAATATCGGTAATAATAGTCCTGAAAATCTATTGGACTTTGTGACGGTTTTAGGGGAAGAGTTAATAGACGCTGGTGTATTACCAGCAGACTTTAACATGGAGCGTCATAAAGAACTCGTACCGATGCAACCTGGAGATGTGCCGATTACATATGCTGATACATCTGCTTTAGAAGCGGATTTTGGGTTTAAACCAAGTACAACACTTCGAGAAGGTTTAAGACGTTTTGCAATATGGTATAAAGATTTTTATATGAAGGATGGTAAATAAATGAAAATAGCAATAGCTGGTACCGGGTATGTAGGTCTTTCAAATGGCGTATTATTAGCACAACATAATGAAGTGGTTGCACTGGATATCATTCCTGAAAAGGTAGATATGATTAACCGTAAAGAATCACCTATTGTTGATTCAGAATTGGCCGACTATTTAAAGAATAAGTCGCTAAATTTCCGTGCTACATTGGATCCTAACGAGGCTTTCACAGGTGCTGAATATGTTATAATTTCAACACCTACCAATTATGATCCACAAAAGAATTTTTTTGATACATCATCCGTAGAATCCGTTATTAAAACAGTTTTAGATATTAATCCTGATGCGGTTATGATTGTTAAATCTACAGTCCCTGTAGGTTATACAGAACAGATGCGAGAACGGTTTAATACGAAGAATATAATTTTCTCTCCTGAGTTTTTACGTGAAGGTAAAGCGTTATATGATAATTTATATCCTTCTCGTATTGTAGTTGGTGAAGATTCGGAACGTGCTCATACGTTTGCTCACTTATTAGCAGAAGGTGCTCTTAAAGATGATATACCTTTATGTTTCACTGGTTCTACAGAGGCAGAGGCTATAAAATTGTTTGCTAATACCTATTTAGCATTGCGTGTAGCTTATTTTAATGAACTAGACTCCTATGCAGAGGTGCGTGGATTAAATACGAGTGAGATTATTCATGGCGTATGTTTAGATCCTCGTATTGGGGATTTCTATAATAATCCTTCCTTTGGATATGGCGGTTACTGCTTGCCAAAGGATACAAAGCAATTACTTGCCAATTACAATGATGTACCACAGAACCTAATATCTGCCATTGTTGATGCAAATCGGACAAGAAAAGATCACATTGCAGATGCCATCATCGGAAAAGACCCTAAGATTGTTGGTATTTACCGATTGACAATGAAAACAAATTCCGATAATTTTAGAGCTTCTGCTGTACAAGGTATCATGAAACGTATTAAAGCAAAGGGGATTGCCGTTGTTGTGTATGAACCAACACTAGAGGCGGATGATTTTTTCCACTCACCAGTCATTAGAAACTTTGATGATTTTAAACGTGTTAGTGATGTGATTGTAGCCAATCGTTGGGATGATTCCTTGGCCGATGTAAAAGATAAAGTTTATACTAGAGATATTTTTGACCGAGATTAGTGGCGGTGATAGTAGATGTTAAAAAAACATTGGATAAGCTTTACTTTAGTTGTTCTCGTTATCCTTTTTATCTGGGATAATTCGCTACAAAATGATATTTCCTCAGATGGTTTGAGTCTTAAGATGACACAATGGTTGAGTCCGATTCTGTATAAGCTGGGTCTCACCGGTGACATGTGGTCCTTAAATCGCATTGTCCGCAAGATGGCGCATGTGTTCGAATTTGCTGTACTTGGTGGATGTTTGTATGTAGCATTGCATCAATTTAATCGTGAATATGCAGGACTTAAAGTGATTTTTATAGGATTAGTTATTGCCGTTATGGATGAATGCTTGCAACTTGCAAGTATTGGTAGACATGCATCGATTCGCGATGTAGCAATCGATACAGCCGGCGTCATCATTGGTGTTGCTGTCGTACAAGTTATACTATCTATTTATCGAAGAATCCGGCATAGTTAATAGATGGATTTTAATTAAATATACAAGGCTTCTATGAGTTATTTATAGGAGCCTTGTTTTTTTGTGAAAACAAAATGAAATTATTAAATAATCTTTAATTTTAAGCAATCAAATATTATCAAAAGTTTAGGTATAGGTACTTTTCAAGACATAGATTCATTGGTATAATATGAATACAAAATGAATTCGAGTAATTAAAGAGATTATATTTAAGAGATTTATATCGAGGTAAGGGGCGATATAAAGATGAGAATGGGGAAGAAGATGAAACGCATTTTAGATTTACATACATATATTTTGCCAGCTATGGCAGATGGAAAGGGACCTCAATCCATGGCTGAATCTGTGCAAATGGTTAAAGATTTAGTCCGTTCTGGTATTACAGATATTTTTTGTACACCTAAGGTTAATGAGCTAAATGTACAGGCCGTTGTTGAGTCAGTAGTGGAGCAGGTAGAAAATTTAACACAAGTAGTATCTGAACAAGCGATACCGGTTACATTACATAGTGGTGCCGTTGTTGAGTTAGGTGATGGTATGATTGACTATATACGCAATCATAAAGAATCACTTGTATTAGGTAATAGCCATTTTATGTTAGTTACTATTCCACAAGATTGTAAGTTATATCATGTAGATGCGTGGTTACAGACTTTATGTGACTTAGGCATCACGCCTATCATAAGTGAAGTGGAACGTAATGACCTTTTCTTTAATAAACCTGAACAACTATTGGAATGGGTTGATAAGGGCATTTTATTTGAATGTAATATTATGTCTTTTACACATCATTCTGAGCATTATACGAGAGCTATTGAATTGTATACGAATGGTCTAATACATTTCTTTGGTACTGGTTATGATGTGATGAACAATCAATATGGTAGCTATGTAGATGTAATTTCTAAACTAGATGTTGAATATAAGAAAGATTTACTTAGTGACGTCCGATTAAATGAACGCGATTTATTAGCGGATAGAGTATTTTATCCTACGGTACCGGATCATTGGGCAGGAAAACGACCTAATTTTTGGACTCGACTTCTATCAATCGCTTTATAAAAAAAAGAGTTTTTTTGTTATGCCGTTTAAGTATAGCAAAAAGACTCTTTTTTACATGATGTTGTATTTTTTATTGCAATAAAACACTATATATAGTATACTATGAAAGCGGTTAGAAATACGAAATAATCTATTGAATTTTGTATTTTTCGTAGTAAATAATATAGATTGAGTATGGTTTTTTCCATACTTTTTTATATGTAATGATATTAATTAATTCGGAGTATGGGAAACGGGGAGGTTCCGAGATGTTGCAGGTCATTAAACGGGATGGTACAAAGGTACCTTTCGATAAACATAAAATTGCAGTAGCTATTGAAAAGGCAGAACATAGTAGTACGGGGTTATATGAATCTGGCTTAGCTGAACGCATTGCTGACGAAATTGAAGCATATGCTATAAAACTTCAAAAGGATATGACAATCTATGCTATAGAAGATCAAGTATACTATAAGTTGAGACGAAGATGTCATCGGTTTGTTGGATCGTAGTAATGTTAGTGTTCTTGATGAAAATTCTAATAAAGATGCTGCCATTGTATCTACACAACGCGATTTAATTGCTGGTGAAGTGTCCAAGGATATTGCGCGTCGTAAGTTGATTCCTACAGATATACTAGAAGCACATGATAGCGGTGCTATCCATTTCCACGATATGGACTATATCATCCAACCGATGTTTAACTGTTGCTTAATCAACTTAGAAGATATGTTGACAAATGGTACAGTTATCAATGGTAAGCGCATTGACACGCCAAAATCATTCCAAGTAGCATGTACTGTAACAACTCAAATCATTGCACAAGTTGCATCTGGTCAATATGGTGGTCAAAGTATTAATGGTATTGACCGTATTTTGGCACCATTCGTACGTAAATCTTATGAAAAAATCCTCAATAATGTAATTGAAGAACAAGTTGAGATTTACGGCATGGAACCAAATATGGAAAAGGCTCGTGAAATTGCTTGGAAACGCACGCGTAAAGAGGTAAAGGACGGCATTCAAACCATTCAATACCAAATCAATACATTGATGACTACAAATGGCCAATCCCCATTCGTTACATTGTTTATGTATTTCCAACCGGATTATGAATACGCTAAGGAAGCGGCATTAATTACGGAAGAAATTTTACGTCAACGTATTAAGGGTGTAAAAAATGAAGCCGATGTATACATTACACCAGCATTCCCTAAATTGATTTATGTATTAGACGAACACAATGTTCATCCGGATAGCCCATATTATTATTTAACAGAATTAGCTGCTCAATGTACGGCTAAACGCATGTATCCTGATTATATTTCTGCAAAGAAGATGAAGGAAAATTACGAAGGCAATGTATTCAGCCCTATGGGATGTCGTTCCTTCTTATCTCCTTGGAAGGATGCAGAAGGCAATTATAAATTTGATGGCCGTTTCAACATGGGCGTAGTAAGTTTAAATTTGCCACAAATTGGTATTTTAGCACGCGGTAGTGAAGAAAAGTATTTTGAAATCTTGGATAAACGCCTTGAGTTAGCTGAAAAAGCATTGATGTTACGTTACAATCTATTGAAAGATGTAGTAAGTGATGTATCTCCAATTCACTGGCAACATGGTGCTATTGCGCGACTTAAAAAAGGTGAAAAAATCGCTCCATTCTTGACTGGTGGCTATGCGACGATTTCCCTTGGTTATATCGGCATTTATGAAGCATGTCGCTTGATTACTGGCGAATCTAATACAGGTGAACATGGTCGTGTTTTTGCCATGAAAATTATGGATCGTTTGAACCAAGCTATTAATGAATGGCGTGAAAAACATAATCTAGGCTTTGGCCTTTATGGTACGCCTGCTGAAAGCTTAACAAATCGCTTCTCTTCTTTGGACCGAGCACGCTTTGGTATTATAGAAGATGTAACGGACAAAGGTTATTATACGAATAGTTATCATGTAAGCGTTCGTGAAGAAATTAACGTATTTGATAAATTTGCCTTTGAATCTGAATTCCAAAAGAAATCGACTGGCGGTTGTATTTCCTATGCGGAAATTCCGAATATGACCAATAATATTCCTGCAGTATTGACGATGATTAAGTATATTTACGACAATATTTCCTATGCAGAGTTCAATACAAAATCTGACTATTGTCATGAATGCGGATTTGATGGTGAAATCAAGGTTAATGATGACAATCAATGGGAATGCCCTCGTTGTCATAATACAAACCGCGATAAATTAACAGTTATCCGCCGTACGTGTGGATACCTTGGTGAAAACTTCTGGAACGAAGGTCGCACAAAAGAAATTAAAGATCGTGTAATGCATATTTAATTTTATTAATCGTAAACATGTTAAAAGCTGTGCCATCGGCACAGCTTTTACTATATACATGATAAATTGAAATATATCTATATGTTTAATTTGGTCAAAGTTGATTATAGGCAAATATGGGGGTTATTATGAGATATGGACAGATCCGACAATATGATATCGCCAATGGGGAAGGTATACGCACATCTATATTTGTAACTGGTTGCACCCATTGCTGTTATAATTGTTTTAATGAAGAATATCAAGATTTTAATGCTGGTCAAGAATGGACTGATAAAGAAACACAGCTGGTTGTGTCTTATGTAAAAGATCCTAATTGTGCTGGCCTTACCTTGTTAGGCGGTGAACCATTTCAAAATGTAGATGGTATGCTAGCTATAGTGAAAGCGGTGCGTGAAGCAGCGCCTGAGAAACCTATCTGGGCTTACTCTGGCTATGTATGGGATGATATTATATCTGATCCATCTCGCCGTAGCTTAGTGGAACAAATCGATATTCTTGTTGATGGTCGATTTGTAGATGAGTTAAAAGATCCATCACTTCGGTTTAGAGGCTCCTCTAATCAGCGTATTATTGATGTACAATCTTCCTTGAAACAGGGTGAAGTAGTACTGGCTATGGAGTGATATAGAGAGTATGTTAGATAAACGTTTACTTGGTTTAATAATAATCGTTGGCCTAGTGGCGGGCTTAATCGGTTCTTTTTATACCCATTTGTTACATTATATCCAGCATTTTATGTATGCCTATTCTACATCAGAAGGTTTATCATTTGGACAAGCCGTAGCCCGTGTATCGCCTGAACATCGATTGTTAGCCTTACTGGCTTGTGGTCTTGTTGGCGGTGTAGGTTGGGTTCTTATCCATCGTTATGGAGATCCACTGGTAGATATAAAAAAAGCTGTCCAAGATTCTACAAAAGAAATGCCTCCGTTGACCACATTTATTCATGCTACATTGCAAATTATCACGGTCGGCATGGGTTCTCCACTTGGTCGAGAAGTAGCACCTCGTGAAGCTAGTGCTGGTATCATGTCTGGATTATTGCGCTATGTTGATATGCGCCCTGAGGACAAGTCGCTTATTATTGCTTGTGCTGCTGGTGCAGGCTTAGCTGCCGTATATAATTCTCCTTTATCAGCTGCTATTTTTACGCTAGAGACATTACTTATCACATGGAATGTTCGAGCCATGAGTGCAGCCCTTTTATCGTGTGGACTAGCTACATTGGTCGTTCGTCAGGCAGGGATAGGAGATCTTGTTCAGTATACGATGCCACAACCACCCTTATATGGTAGCTATCAAGAATTTGCTATCGTCCTTGGCGCTGTCATTGCTATTGGCGTTGTTTTATTTGATAAAACACAATCTTTATTACCTAAGTTTGATAGAAAAAGCCCTAAAATGATTGTCATAGCTCTTTTATCATTTGCTGTTATTGGGGTGATGGCCATGTATTTTCCAGAAATCCTCGGTAATGGTAAAGCTGGTAATCAGTTGACCTTTACAGATTTAGTAGGATGGGATTATGCATTAGGTCTATTAGCTACTAAATGGATTGCCGTGTTACTTGCCTTAATGGCTGGTGCTTATGGTGGTCGAATTACGCCATCCATGATGCTAGGTAGTACATTGGCATTAGCCTTTGCGGCCTTGTGGAGTATTATGGTCAGCCCTGTACACCTTGGCTTTGCTGCATTTATAGGGGCCGTAATTTTCTTGGGATTGGCACAAAAGATGCCGCTTACATCCTGTGTATTCATGTTAGAACTTTCACGGTTTTCCGTGGAAATGTGCTTCCCAATGGCGCTAGCTATGGGCTCCGCATTGATAACTCAGCAGATTGTAAAAGCAAGATTCCAATTATAAAACAAAACTGTATACTATATCGGACGATGTTCTGATGATAAAGAAATAGCGACTAGTTGATACCATATGATCAACTAGTCGCTATTTTATGTGTGAAGGCTTTATTTATAGAAAACCCTATTTTTTACATTGTAGTTATACAATTTTGGCGCTTTTGTCGTATTCTTCGCCACCACAATCTGGTAGCATACCATATTCTACAGTCCAAAGGTGTTTATATTTTAATGCTTGATTGTGAATTCTTTCAACTTGGGATTCATCAGTACGTACGATGCGTGCAGGAATACCAACGACTAAAGAGTAGGGAGGGATTGTAGTGTTTTCTTTTACCACTGCACCGGCTGCAATGATAGAGCCAGTACCGATATGACAACCACTTAGTACGATAGCCCCCATGCCAACGAGTACATTATCCTCGATGGTAGACGCATGAACAATGGCGCCATGACCTATAGTTACATAGTCGCCAAGTATACAAGCCTCATCATCATCGACGTGAAGCACAGAGTTATCTTGTACATTGGAATAACGACCTACTACAATTTTATTAACATCGCCACGAAGTGCACAGTTTTGCCAGATGGAGGCAAATTCTTTCAACTCTACATCGCCGGCTAGTTCAGCACCAGGCATAACACAAGATTTTGGATCTAATTTTGGATACTTTCCATGATAAGGTAACATAGGACCTCCTATTAAATTACTTCGATAAAGCGTTGTGCTTTACGGATTGCCATAATAGCTTCATTAATAACAGAGTGTACAATAGTTTGAGCTGGTTCAATTTCATTAAGTCTATTAAGCGCTTGGCCTACTTGTACAGCACCATTGACAACGTCGCCATCGATAGCAGCTAATTTATTTGTACCTTGGGACATTTTGCTGCGCTCTTCTTTTGTTGTAACGCCATCAGTTTCTGCTGCAATATAACGGTCTGTAAAATCACTGCGCAAGCTACGTACACCACCGTGACCGGAGAGAAGACCTGTTACAACGGAGTCAGTATCTGTGGCTTTGATAATTGCTTCTTTCATATTTTGATGAGCTTTACATTCTTCGGCAAGTAAGAAACGGGAGCCCATTTGTACACCTTCAGCACCCATCAATAAAGCTGCTGCCAAACCACGACCATCAACGATGGAACCAGCCACAACAACAGGAATAGTGATTTCTGGTAGAATGTTTTCCATCAAAGACATTGTCGTTTGTGAACCGATGTGACCACCAGCCTCCATACCTTCTACGACGATAGCATCGGCACCAGCATCTTGAATGCGTTTTGCTAATTTCAAGGAAGGTACAACAGGAATGACCTTGATACCCGCTTCTTGGAATGGCTTAATATATGGGGTAGGATTGCCAGCGCCAAGTGTTACAAATGCAGGTTTTTCTGCGATGATAACATCTACTAATTCATCTTTATTTGGGGCCATAAGCATTAAATTTACACCAAAAGGTTTATCTGTTAGTTCTTTGCATGCGCGAATCTCATTACGAGTCCATTCTGCATCGCGACCGCCTAAGGCGATAACACCTGTAGCGCCAGCGTTAGCTACAGCTGCAACTAATGTAGCCTCAGAAACCCATGCCATAGCACCTTGGATGATAGGGTATTCGATATTTAGTAATTCAGTCAGTTTTGTTCTCATGAATCCTCCTATAATATAGTTATATATAAGATAATAAAATCTACTTATGTGGCGAATATTTAGTATACCACTATATATTTCTAGTAAATAGTATATCATAAAAATCTAATTGATAATAGATTTCATTATAAAATTACGTATGAAAGTAATAATAGTCAGCTTTCAGAGGATATTGAAAATTTAATAGAAAAATGGAAAATGAGTATTGAAAAGTTTCGATATCTTTGCTATACTATATTACAGATAAAGTATCTTAACGATATGAACACATTAATAT
>PPYF01018161.1_pt1 | contig 20442 bp, 20 predicted proteins | sample 1559871 | NCBI WGS metagenome assembly PPYF01 (sample SAMN08240021, study PRJNA423297) | Human gut metagenome, whole genome shotgun sequencing project. | reverse complement strand
TTTCTGCCACAGGTGCCTAATATGCCAAAGGATATGACCGTAGAAGAATTGGTATATTGTGGACGCTATCCATACCAAACCTGGTGGAAGAATACGGCCAAAGAGGACCGAGAAATCGTTGACTATGCATTAGGAATTACCAAAACGAATCATTTACGGAATCAATTAATTCCATCCTTATCGGGTGGTGAACGGCAACGGGTATGGATTGCTATGGCCTTAGCACAACAACCAAAATTATTAGTGTTAGACGAACCAACAACATACTTAGATATTAACCATCAACTAGAAATCATGGAATTGTTAAAACGATTAAACGATGAACAAGGGTTAACCGTATTGATGGTACTCCATGAATTGACGCAAGCCGTACAATATTCTCATTATATGGCTGTTATAAAAGATGGTCATTTAGTGACAGCTGGAGACACGAAAGAAATCGTATCGGATGAACTATTTAGAGATGTATTCTCTGTAGATGTACAAATCGATACCTTTGATGATAAACAATATGTACGCGTAAAAGGTTTAGTTGAGTAGATAGCTAGACTAATAGTGAAAGAGGGCATTCCCGAAATGGGGAATGCCCTCTTTAGTATGTTAGGATATGTTAAAATGTAACATCAATGCCATATGCTTCTTTCACTAAACGAGCCATAGCCTCAGGTGTTTGTAGACCTGGGTTAAGTAGGAATAGTTTAGATGGTAAGTAGATGACACGGTTGTTTTGTACAGCCTTAAGATTAGCCCATGCAGGATTATCTGTCATAGCTTTCTTCATGGCCTTTGTAATTTCTTCTTCTTTACCCATGGTAACGACGAAGATAATATCAGGGTTATCAGCAGTTAATGTTTCAAGAGAATACGGTACCGTTTTATCTTTGGTTGTACCATCTAGGTGAGATGTTACAACATTTGTCATACCTAATTCTTTGACCATAGATGCAGTTACCGCTTCGTCGGTTTCAGCTGTCACACCTTTACCGGTAGCACGCAATACAGCAATACGTGCAGGTTGTTGGTTTTTAATGGCATCCTTAACCTTTTGAATATTACTTTCATAGGTGGCAATAACGGATTTAGCCTTATCTTGATGGTTTGTTAACTCTCCAAGGAATGTTAGCATTGGCACATTATCCTTAATGCCATCGTAATTGAAAAGTACGGCTGGAATATTGTTAGATTGTAATTGGGATTCATATTTTTTATGTTGGTTTTCCAAACCCAATACCACATCTGGTTTTAAACCTAACAATTGTTCCATATTGATGTTAGCCGTTTGACCTAATGCAGGTAATGCTTCTAATTCTGGCGCTAGTTTATCTGTTGTGCTAGCTCGGGAGATAGCCTTGCCATCTACTGCGTATAGCATGGACAATACAGAATTTGAAAGAACGGCGATGCGTTGTGGATCCTTTGGTACAGTATAGGTTTCACCATTAAATGTGAGTTCCTTTGTAGTAGCAGAAGAGCTGGATGTGGATTTACCACACCCAGCTATTGCTAGTACAATCATGACCAAAGCAAGACTACAGAGTAGTAGTTTTTTCATGATGTACTCCTATGTACGTTATATAACGATACTAGTTAAATTGTAGATTGATTATTTTTGTAATGCGTCCCAGGATTCGTTAGCACGTTCAACGAATAATTTACGGATGTTAGGATTTTCACCTAAGCCATGGATGTAAGTGTCAACTTTGAAGCCTTCTTTTTCAAGAATGGATTTATGGGAATCTGGTTCATTACCAGCCATGTCATTGTTTGCATGGTCGCCTGCAACCATCATGAATGGCATCAATGTAACGTGCTTAATACCATGTAATTTTAATTGAGGGATAACTTGTTCAAGATTTGGAGTACCTTCTACTGTGTAGACGAATACATTTTTCATACCAAGAGTATGGATACGGTCTTGAATTACAGAATAGTAAGCATTGGAAGGATCTGGAGTACCATGAGCCATGATAAGAAGACCGTCTTCTTTGCCTAATTTAGGGAATTGAGATTGAACAGCTTTTAATGTTTCAATAACTTGGTCAGTTTGGTTTTCTTGACCCATCCAGTACATAAGAGATGTACCAAGTGTCATTTTTTTGAAATTATCTTTGTACAAATTATATACTGCTGCATCGTAGTTGTATTCCATACCAGGAATTACATCAAGGGATGCTAATGCAACGCGAGTGTAACCGTCTTTTTTAAGTTCAGCCAATGCTTCTTCAGGAGTTGGGTAAGTAATACCTTCTTTTTGTTGGATACGATCACGAATAATATGGCTTGTGAAAGCTGTAATTACTTTTGTGTTTGGATGAGCTGCTTTAATAGCATCTACAGTTGCATCGATTGTTTTCGCACGAGTATCTTTATAAGTTGTACCAAAGCTCATAACAACCATAGCATCTTTGTTTGGCAAGTTTTGTAAAGCTTCAGTATTGTGTGTACGAACACCGATTGCAGAAGCTTCTTTTAATGCTGGAGTAGCGTCTTTTACTTCAGGATTTAATTGGTATGCAGCGTGACCAAGTACAGGAGCACCAAATGTCAATGCGAAAGCCGCCAATGCAGCAGAAACAGTTAATGCTTGTTTTTTTACACTAATCATAAGTGAATCACCTCATTAAACAACATCATCTGACTATGCAGACATAACAATATTATCTATAATCTATCGTAGCAACCTAGGGTATGTATGTCAATAAACCCCATACCTGTACACGTATAAATAATACGACCGTTTTTTATAAAAAATCATAATAAATGAGGAATAATCTTATGTTTTATAAAAATATTCTTATTGGTTATAATGGTATAATTATAAGTAATTCGATATTTATGATAAGATTTATCATTTTGTTTTGTTAAAATGATTAATTGTATAAGATGTTAATTATATTTATAGCGACATATAGATTTGTGGTTGCTATAAATTCTTAACAAATATATATTTTGTAATAGATTGGCGTTTACTTGAGATTAATTAAGTGTTTATAGAAAGTGTCTTATATAGAATGAGTAAGCATATAAACATAGATAATGAAATAAGATTGTTTAAAGATAATATAGAATCTTTGCGAATAACCAATATTTTTAAAAATAGACGCATAAACATAACAACTGCGTTAATTTACTATACAACCATAATTTATATATATTTACTTACGTTGAGTGTAGCTTTTTTTATTAATCCAATGCCGTATGAGTATTTTTTTTATGGAGTAGAGATGACTACCAATATATTATTTTTAATAGTATTGGGGTATCGATGTCAGGATTATGGTATTCATAGATATGTAGGTATTATATTTGTTATTATGGTTAGTTCCTTAATTACAATCTGGCAGGGAGGAAGCTTTTTTGTTAGTCCCGATAACTTTATAATATCTATAACTAAATCAGGAGCAAGTTCTATACTTAATCTAAATAAATCATATTTTTTTATGATTATGAATAGAATTATATTATTATTTTTATTAATTCCTGGAAATAAGATAAATCGTTATGGAGAACAACCAAAGTCTGGATTTTGGGATGGGACACAGTTGGTTGTTGATCCGTTGAACATATCGATTATTAAAAGTAAGTTTCACAAGTTTTGGCTCGATTTAATTCGTAGAAATGATGAGGATAAGGGAAGAAGTAATAAGCCATCGACAAAAGCTGAATTGGAATTTATGGATGTCTTACATAATGTATTTATAAAGAATGTATTCAATTTTACTGGTCGTTCTTCTAGAGATGAATTGTTACTTTTCACAGTTTTGTTTTCTATTTTATCTATGGTATTGAGTTATTTTGTACCATTTACTCCTAAAATTATGGGACAAAATAGTATAGTGATAGTAAATGAATTGATAGTTGCTATTTTGTGTATTCCTTTTTTTAGTTTACTTGTTCGAAGACTTCATGATAGTGGTAATAGTGGTCTTTGGATTTTCTTCCTTATAGTGCCTGTTGTGAACATATATGTTTTTTATCTAATTTTTGTGAAGCCATCTGTTTAAAAGAGGTGAGTCCATGCAAGGAATACATAATAAAATAGCTTTTTTGTTGATTAAATAATTTTATGTAAGAGAGAATATGAATGGAACAAGGACAAATAATAATCATCTTCATAATTTTTAATTACCTCATGATTAAATATCGAAATAGTAATAACATAAAACTTGTGGCCTTAGTAGGGAATTATTTGCTCTTAAGTATTGCATTGTCTGCGTATTTTGGTATTAGTGATATTATTACACCTATTAATTCCGTATTGGTTAGTATACTGGCAATCTTAGGAATATATAATTTATACCGCAAAAATAAGCGTGGCCTTTTATCTCCAATAGAAAAAAGAATGCTCTATGTAATTTATTCTTTTATAATATTGATCTTAACATCAGTGGTCATCGTTGTTTTGTTTTTATTATTTGGAGAGTATTTGATTTGAGTGATAATATTTCTCATTGACTTTCATACGCCAATCTTGTATTATTAGTACATATATTAGTACATAGTAGTTGATAATAATTTTCATTTATGAAAATTATTTCATATATATGGGTATATGGAGGTCACATATGAAAGGTATAATCATTGCATCCTTTGGATCAATTTATAAAGAAGCAGTGGAAACATCCATTGGCACTATAGAGTCTAAAGTTCGTTCCTTATACAGAGATGTAGAGGTTCGACGCGTATTTTTGTCTGATGCATTAGTGGAAAAGTGGAATGAAAAATATGATGATACGATTGCTTCTTTCACCGACGTCATGCAAGAATTTAGCCGCAAGGGAATTGATGAGGTATATATTCAACCGATTACTCTTGTAGCGGATCAATGCTATCAACAAATGCGTAAGCAAGCACTTAAGTTCTTACATAGCAGTGAATATAATTTCTCTCAAGTTAATATTGGTAAACCCTTATTAACATCATTAGGTGTTAAAAATTACGCTGATGATTATGAAGCTACATTAGATGGCATCATGCGTCATATTAATACTAAATCTCTTAATAAATCCGTTTTATTAATGGCAAATGGTCAAAATCAATTGGAATTCTCCACATTACAATTGAAAGCTATGTATGGTTCTGCTCCTAATGTAGCTGTATTTACTACAAATGGTTTCCCTACATTTAAGCAGGCCTTAACATTGGTAGATAGAATGGGTCATAAAGATGTACTCGTTGTACCATTGGCTTTGATTGGTTCTACTCATTTAATGGATTATCTTGGCGGTGATCGTTCCGTGTGGTATGATGAATAGTGAATTATATTTGATAAGGAGACCGTTATGAAACAAGCTATATTAGTAGTGGCCTTTGGCTCAACAGTTGATTCCGCTCGTGAACATCAAATTGATGCTGTTGTAAACCGTATTAAAGAGAAATATACAGATTATGAAGTGCGTTTAGCCTTTTCATCGCGTATCATTGTAAAGCGTTTACGAGACCGTGGTATTGAAATTCCTACAGAGCAAGGCGCATTAGATGCTCTCATTGGTGAAGGATATACAGATATTTATGTACAACCATTGCACTTCACTGGTGGTGAAGAGTTTGATAAGTTGAAACATAATATTTTAAATCACGAACGGGCACAAGAACTTAATACATTGCGAGTTGGCAGACCATTGGTATACTATATGGGCCAAGAAGAACACCCGAATGATTATCAAATTTTAATCGACACATTTGTTACATCCTTATCCGTCAGTAATGAAGATGGTTTATTATTAGTTGGTCATGGTGGTTTAGGCTCTGGTAATTCTGCATATGGTTATTTGCAATATCAATTGATTCGCAGTGGCCTTAATCATGTTCGTGTAGCCACTTTGGAAAATGCTCCTTATGTAGAGGATGTGGCCGTACCTTGGGAATGGCTTGATGGTAAGAAACCTAATAAGATTTATGTGCACCCATTGCTCCTTGTACTTGGCGATCATGCGCTTAATGATTTATTTGGCGATGAAGAGGATAGTGTAGTCAATGTATTGAAAGAGGCTGGTTATGAAGTAGAAGAAATGCATCATGCCCTCGGTGAATATACAGAAATTCAAGATATCTATTGCCAACATATTCAAGATTGTATCGATGATATATATGGTAAACGGAGCAGTCATCGACCAGCGATACCTAATATAAAATAAGGTGAGACTATCACAAACATTTTGAATATATTTAATAAATTAGGTATAATAGTAATGTTAATCATATTGAAATATAGAATAGGAGAATCATCATGAAAGGTAAATTATATGGCATAGGTGTTGGTCCTGGGGACTCTGAATTAATGACTGTGAAAGCTGCGCGTATTGTAGGCGAAGCAGACGTTATCATTACACCTAAAACAGAAAAGAAAGATGGTTCTGTAGCCCTTAATATTGCAAAACCATACATTCAAGAACATACTGAAATCGTTCCAGTTGTATTCCCAATGGTGCTCGATGATGCTACACAACAAGAAGGTTGGGAAGAGGCTAAGCGAGTTATCGTATCTTATTTAGAACAAGGTAAAAATGTTGTTTTCTTAACACTTGGCGATCCAATGTTCTATAGTACATATATGTACGTATATCGTTTGATTGAAAATACAGGCTTTGAAATTGAAACAATTCCTGGTATCACTGCATTCTGTGCCATTGGGTCCCATCTTGGCTATCCAATCGTAGAAAAAGAAGAGGTTTTGGCTATCGTTCCAGCCACTGCACCTAAGGAAAAAATTGATGCTGTTATGGCTGTTGCCGATGATGCAGTTATCATGAAGGTGTATAAAAACTTTGATGAAGTGCAAGAAGTATTGTTGAAACACAATATGGCTGACGACGCGGTTATGATTTCTCGCGTTGGCTTGCCTGATGAACAAGTTTTCGTAGGTCTTGATAATATGCCTAAGGACAAGAAATTAAACTATTTGTCCACAATTTTGGCAAAACGTAAAGATCGTTAATTGACTATACTCTGATGTCTGAATGATTTTAGTGAAAGCATCGGGCCGTGAAAGTTACAATTTAGATTCTTGGTTAGTTCCCCCGGATACATTGCCAACATTTTTTGCATCCATGGCAGGCGATGCAGATCTGGCTATTATTGAAGGCGTTATGGGGCTGTATGATGGTGGTCGAGAAGGTGTGAGTAGCACTGCTCAAATCGCTAAGCAATTAGGCGCACCTGTTGTACTTGTCATTGATTGTAAGGCTATGGGTGAAAGTGCAGCAGCCATTGCCATGGGCTTTAGAGATTATGATAAGGATGTGGATTTTAAAGGCGTCATTTTGAATCGTTTAGGTTCTGATAATCATGAACGTATGGTCCGCGAAGGTATGGAAAAAATTGGCGTTCCTGTTATTGGTGCTATACGCCGTGATGATCGCATGCATTCTCCTGAACGTCATCTTGGTTTGACACCGGTTACAGAAGTTGATCCTACAGAGGCTATTGCAACGATTCAGCATGCCGTGGAATCTATGGTAGATTTAGAGGTACTCTATAAGGTAGCGGCTAGTGCAGCACCTATGCTGGCACCGATTGATGCAACCAAGGGGGTTACCAAACGAACAAAAATTGGCGTTGCCTATGATGAAGCCTTTTCGTTCTACTATCCAGCCAGCTTGTCTGCCCTTGAAGCACAAGGTGCTGAACTAGTTTACTTTAGCCCATTAAAAGATAATGTTATTCCTGATGTAGATGGCCTCGTATTTGGCGGTGGTTTCCCTGAAATGTTCTTGCAGGCATTATCCGAAAATACGGCCATGAAGGAATCAATCCGTAAAGCCAATCAACGTCATATGCCTATTTATGCGGAATGTGGTGGCCTTATGTACCTTTGTGAACACATTCACGATTTTGGTGGTAATGTGTTTGATACAGTTGGTGTTGTGCCTGCCAATTGTGTAATGCAAAAAAAACTGCAAAAGGTAGGATATGTAACGGCAACGGCTAAACGCAATACATTACTTGGCAATACAGGAACAGCTTTGCATGGTCATGAATTCCATTTCTCCACCATGGAACCAACCATTGAAGATTTCCCTTGGGCCTTTCACTTAGAAGGGGGCCGCAAACCGCAGTCCTATGATGGTGGGTATGCTACCGATAATGTCTTAGCATCCTATCTACATCTTAACTTTGCTGGTTCTCTTGAAGGAGCTAAGCATTTTGTAGATGTGTGCGAAGCCTTTGGTCATACTAAATAAATCTATTATATTGGTATTTAATTGTTATATTAACTATAGATGCAGCCCTACATAGTGTGACATAGATAATAGGAGTATAGAAATGAGCGAACGTGGTTTAATTCTCGTAAATACAGGTAATGGGAAAGGAAAAACAACAGCCTCTTTAGGTGTTGTTTTACGCGCCGTGGAAAACACTAGTAGAAGAAGTCAACTCCGACAAATGGGATCTCATCGTTATGGACGAAATTAACAATGCCATTAACTATGAACTCATCGATGTTAACTCCGTTGTAGATATGCTTAAACAAAAACCAGAACGACTACATGTTATCCTAACAGGCCGCTATGCAAAACCTGAAATCATCGACATCGCTGATACAGTGACCGAAATGAACGTTGTAAAACACGCATATGAAAAAGGCATAAAAGCAGCAAAAGGAATTGAGTTTTAATAGGTCGAGGCGAAGCCAATGACCTACAGATGGATGGCGGCGCGTAGCGCCAAACATTCATCAAACTTAAATCGTATCAATTCTATAAATACAAAAGCAGCAAGAGTGTGCGAGGCTTGGCCGATGCACACTCTTTTTGTGATACTTGAAAGTTTTATATGATGTAGCGATAGTAGGCCTCCGGAGGCGACTTTGGCCCTGTCCCGGAGGGACAGACCCGGCCGGTGGAGCCACCGGGGGCCTGCTATTGCGGAAATATAGAAACAGGAGGTTAACTATGGCTGTACATGATTACATTAAATCTGGCGATTTCGCTACTGAAAAACACGTTCCTGTTATCGAAGCTGCTGACAAAGTAAAAGCAGGTGAAGCATTCGACGTAAAATTATCCGTTGGTAAAGACATTGCTCATCCAAACACTGTAGAACATCACATTGAATGGATTAAATTGTACTTCGTAGCTGAAGGTACTCAATTGCCTTATGAAGTTGGCGAATTATCCTTCAACGTACATGGTGACGGTGCAACAGCAAACGAAGGTCCTGTACATGCAGTTTCCGCAGGTACATTGGCAGTATCCTTGAAAAAATCTGGTAAATTGATTGCTGTATCTTACTGCAACATCCATGGTTTATGGGAATCTGAAAAAGCTATCGTAGTTGAATAATAGATTGTATTCAACTGTAAAAGGCCAGCCTTAGGGCTGGTCTTTTTTGTATGGAGCGTATGACAAGTTACGAACATTAACGATTGATTATAAATATAATATGTGTCCGCTATAAAAAGAAATTTGTTCTTTTATGGTGGAAAAATACCTGTATATCCCTTTACAGTGCGGTTTGTTTTGTGGTAAAGTATATGCATGTTATTTTTTAGTACAATGATAAATGAGGGATAATAGTGGCATTAATCGTCAAAAAGTTTGGTGGCAGTTCTGTTGCAACACCTGAAAAAATATTTAATATCGTTGATCGTGTCCTTCATGAAAAGAAAGAGGACGATCGCATTGTAATAGTTGTATCTGCTATGGGGGATACAACAGATGACTTGGTAGCTTTGGCAAAACAAGTAACATCTAAACCATATGGTCGTGAAATGGACCGCTTGTTGTCTACTGGCGAACAAGTAACGATTGCATTGATGGCTATGGCGTTTAATGAACGCGGTCAAAAGGCTGTTTCTTTAACTGGTGATCAAGCAGGTATTACAAGTAGTGATAACTTTAATAAGGGTCGTATTTTAGGTGTAGATCCTAATCGTGTATTCGAAGCATTGGATGCAGGCAATATCGTTGTTGTTGCTGGTTTCCAAGGTATTACCGAATACGGTGACATGGTAACATTAGGCCGTGGTGGTTCTGATACAACAGCGGTTGCTTTAGCAGGCGCTATGAACGCCGATGTATGTGAAATCTTTACAGATGTAGAAGGTGTATACTCTACTGACCCTCGCGTAGCAAAGGAAGCTTTTAAACTAGAAGAAGTTACGTATGGCGAAATGCTTGAAATGGCACGTTTAGGTGCAGGCGTAATGCAACCGCGTGCTGTTGAAATGGGTTTCCGTTATGGTGTACCAATTCATGTTCGTTCTACATTCAGTAATAATACAGGCACAATTATTCGGGAGGATTATACCGTGGAATCTAATAAACACGTAATTACAGGCGTAGCCGATGATACAAATACAGCAAAAGTAGCTCTTGTGGGCGTTGAAAATAAACCTGGTATTGCAGCAAAAGTATTCAAAGCATTAGCAGAAAAAAATGTTGATGTGGATATGATTGTTCAATCTATTCGTTCCGTAGGTGAACCTAAAACTGACCTTATCTTTACAATTGCTCTTGATGATGTGGTATTGGCACGTGAAGTGTTGAAAGAATTACAACAAACTGTTGATATCGAAGCTGTTAATATTGATGAAAATATGGCAAAAGTATCTATCATTGGCGCTGGTATGTTGGGTCAACCTGGCGTAGCTGCTCAAATGTTTGATATCCTTAGTAAAGAAGGCATCAATATTGAAATCATCAGTACTTCTGAAATCAGTATTTCTTGCTTGGTTGCACAAAACCGCGTAAAAGATGCAGTTCGTGTTATTCATAATGGTCTTTTGTTAAACGAACGAGGCTAACATACATGATGGATAGTCTACGCACATTTATGGATGAAATGCTCGATGATCAAGGGCGTAAGGAAGGTTTTATTAGCGATTTATTAGCGAATTTAAAAACACAACCTATTCCCACATTAGAGCAAGCACAGACAGGCTATACAACAGTGAGCAATTTACATGGTATATTTTATAATTATGATGCGTCAGAGGTGACCATATCTTATAAGGTAGTACCAGATATGTATGCTCCCTATACAATGAGTTTTCGCCAATTTGAGGTTGTTCTCGAAGGGCTTTTGACAAGTCGACGCAATCAAAAGTGGCAAATCAAACAAGATAAATAATAAAATCAGGACACTCCTATAAGGGTGTCCTGATTTATTTTGTTATTATATGCGATATTTATATCTCATAAATAAGAATAAGTTATAGATAATCTTTGTAATTTGATAATAATTCTAACATGAAAAATCTGGTGCTCGTCTTATTTATATTGACTCACCAGACACTAATAAAGTATTTAATATTGCCTTTAGAACGACTCCTCAAGATAGCACAGGTGTCGCTCATATCATGGAGCACTCCGTGCTTTGTGGTTCTCGTAAATTTCCATTAAAAGAACCATTTGTAGAACTTGTAAAAGGTTCTTTGAATACATTCTTAAATGCTATGACCTATCCGGATAAAACGATGTATCCTGTAGCAAGTAAGAATGACAAGGATTTCCACAATTTAATGGATGTATACCTCGATGCTGTTTTCTATCCACGGGCAGCAAAGGATCCAGAAATCATGATGCAAGAAGGTTGGCATTATGAGCTTGATTCTGTTGATGATGAGTTAACGTATAAGGGCGTTGTATTCAACGAGTTTTCCTATATGGCACAATGGATATCGAAGAACAATTGCGCTTTATCAACGATGAATATTTGAGCCATTTCGATGCTATTGAAATCGATACTGAGGTGACTGAGCAGGCTCCGTTTAAGGAAGGTAAAGTGATTACATATCCTTATAGTATAGGCTCTGATGAAAGTACGGATAATCGTACGTTACATGCATTCTCCTATGTATTGCCAGATGTAACACCAGAACAAAGCCTTGCTTTTGAGGTATTAACACATGCCTTGTTAACATCTCCTGCAGCACCTTTAAAACAAGCATTGGTGAAAGCCGGCATTGGTTCTGATGTATCTGGCTATTACCTAGATAGCATCCGTCAACCAATTTGGGTTGTTCAAGCTAGCGGTTCTAATATGGATAAACAAGGCCAATTACAAGAGATTGTTGAATCTACATTACAACAATTTTGTAAGGATGGTATCGACAAGGAATTATTAGAGGCTTCTCTTAATAGCATTGAGTTTACCCTTCGTGAAAGCGACTTTGGTGGTCGTCCAATCGGTTTAGCTTATGTTATCCGCATGATGGACAATTGGTTATACGGTAAGGATCCAATTGAGTTGTTACATTATGAAGAGGCGTTAGTTAATATTCGCAAAGGCCTTCAAGGTTCTTACTTTGAGGATTTGATTCGTCACTCCTTATTGGATAATCATCATAAGTCTCTCGTATCCTTGTATCCTGAACAAGGATTGCAAGATAAAAAGGATGCAGATGTTAAGGAACAATTAGCAGCCATCAAAGCTTCTATGTCACAAGATGAGCTAGAAGGTATCGTTGAACAAACAAAACGCCTTAAACTTCGTCAAGAGACACCAGATAGTGAAGAAGCGCTAGCTACTATTCCACTTTTAGAATTATCTGATTTGAGTCCAGAAGTGGAAGATGTGGAACGTCGTGAAAGTACGATTGGTCATACAAAACTTCATTTTGTTCCTACTTTCACAAAGGGCATCAACTATGTGGCTTACTATTTTAAGCTAGATTGCCTCACTGAGGACGAATTATTCTATGCAGATATCTTAAGTGATATCATCGGCCGCGTAGATACATCCAAACGTTCTTATGAAGATTTGGCAAAATTAATCAATCTAAATCTTGGTGGTTTGAGTGCTGATATTACAGGCATTAGTAAAGCAGGACAACGAGATGAATTTGTACCGCTCATGGTTGTACGTAGTAAGGTATTGCATGCTAAATTACCTGAATTGTGTAATATCGTAAATGAAGTTATTCACGATGCTCAATACACCGATGTAACGCGTTTAACAGAACTTGTACAAGAAGGCAAAGCTATTTGGGATAATGAGGCGTTCCGTAGAGGAAACACCATCGTTAGTCAACGCGTAATGGCTAAGGTATCAAAGGTTGGTAAATTCCGCGATGACGGTAATTTAGGGTATTATCAAAAAATCAGTGAATTAGCTACTAATCCAGCTGCTATCATGGATTTACTCATGTTGGTGCTATGAGCGTATTAGAAACGATCTTGCGTTATGAATACTTATGGATTCGCATTCGTGTACAAGGTGGGGCCTATGGCGCATTTGCTAACTTCTACGACGATGGTAATATGATTTTCTGTAGCTATCGAGATCCAAATCTTGTGGAAACACTTAATGTATATAAAGAGTTACCTGAATACTTACGTCAATTTACATTAACAGATCGAGAAATGCGTAAATATATTATCGGCACTATGAGTGGTCTTGATTTACCGATGACACCTGCATTGCGTGGTCCTCGTGCCATGGGGCTATACTTTAGTGGTGCCAATATTGAAGATAAGGTAGCATTTAGAAAACAAGTCATTGCCTGTAAGCCAGAAGATATCGTAGCTCTTGCAGATGTGGTAGAACCTGTGTTAAAGGATAATCATATTTGCTCTATGGGTAACGAACAAAAAATCAAAGATGCTGGTGTCTTTGATAGCATTGTATCCTGAAAGGACGATTCGCACCTAGCCCAACGGGGTATATCCACCTAGGGAATGTGTGGATCGCCCTTTTGTCGTATATATCGACCCGTAACCAATATGGTACCTATGTGGTACGCATGGAAGATATCGATTTGCAGCGCTCTAAGCGCTCTTTTGGCGAAGCCTTGCTAGATGATTTAGAATGGCTTGGCTTTGAATGGGATGAGGGCCCTCGTGTGGGTGGGCCAGAACCATCGTATTGGCAAAGTGAACGGTTGCCAATGTATGATGAGGTCTTACAACAATTAGAGAATACAGGTCTAATCTATCCATGTTTTTGTAATCGTACTCGCTTGCAATCCATTGCTTCTGCACCTCATCGAGGTGAAGTCGTTCATCATTATGATGGACATTGTCGTAGTTTAAATAGTGCCACAGTGAAATTGAAAAGATTAGAAAAAAATCCTTCAATGCGTATTAAGGTGACTGATTCTACTATGGATTTCAACGATATATACCAAGGTCTGAAGCATTTTGTATTGCGCCATGGTGTTGATGATTTTGTATTGCGCCGTGGGGATGGCATGTATGCCTATAATTTAGCGGTCGTACTAGATGATATAGCAATGGGGATTACTGAAATCATTCGGGGGCACGATTTACTGGAAACTACGGCTCAACAAATGTATTTGTACCGCACATTACATGCTGAGCCTCCTTGCTATGGCCATGCACCGCTGCTCATAGATAACGATGGACATAGGCTTTCAAAACGGCAGAAAAGTATAACTGTAAAAGAATTGAGAGATATGGGGTGGACTGCAGAACGTATTTTGGGAGAATTAGCTGTATTGGCGGGATTGATACCTCAATGTGATGCACCGAGTATTTCTCTAGCATCATTATTAACATATACAGCACGAACCGAAGAGTTAGGCTGTGAACATATTGTTTTAAAAAAATCGATATAATACATTGACAATTTTCGATATTGATATATAATAGTATATAAGAGGTGGTAAGAATGACTATTAAAGATGCGTTAGCTGAAAAAGTTTGGGCTATTGTGTATTAGTTCAATTGCCTTAGGAGGAAATAATGAGCGAATTAAAAGAGTTAAAAACAGCAGAATATCAAGATCTTCTTAATCAAGGTGGCGTAACAGTTATTGATTTCTGGGCACCATGGTGCGGTTACTGTGTACGTATGATGCCAGTTATTGAAGAAATCGCTGGTGAACTAGAAGGTAAAGCAAACTTTGTAAAAGTAAATGCTGATGAAGAACCAAGCTTGGCACGTGATTTACAAGTAGAAGTATTACCTACATTTGTAATTTTGAAAGATGGCGAAGTAGTAGATCGTAAAATTGGTTTCTTACCAAAAGGTGATTTGCAAGGTGCTATCGAATCTAAATTCTAATTAGATTAATAAACGGTAAAATATATAAGGCCTATTAATGTATACATATACATTGATAGGCCTTTTTTATCTGTGTAAATAAAAATACAAGTAAAAATATTAATTAAATATAAAATGAAGAGGAAAATTTCTATATCGGAAAAATTTGATAAACAAGGCTTTTTCAAGATTGTTGCCATATAAAACGATGAGTAAAATATGAAGCATAAGTTTAACTTATTAAAAAAACGCTTTAATTTTAAAATATCTTGTGCTAGTATTTAATTAGATATTGTGAATATTTAGTGAAGTATATTCCAGTATTTTTCATTTATTTCATCTGTGCGGGGTGAGAGCCGCATAAGTTGGGAGGGAACTTAATATGAATAAGGTATTCAAAGTAGTATGGAGTGCGACTAAGAATGCATATGTAGTAACATCTGAGTTAGCTAAGTCGCATCAAAAAACAGCAACTACAATTGTGGCTGCAATTTTGTTAAGTGCCAGTTTGGGTGGAGGCATTGCTTCTGCATCCACACCTGCAGATTGGTATAGAACTGATCTTATTGGTAGTCAAAAATGGTTAACACCTGGCCAAGGTAGTCAAGCAGTTGAACAACAACCAATTGATTTACATCAACAAGATCAACAAGATCAACAACAATGGCAACAAAGCCAACAAAGCCAACAAAATCAACAACAATGGCAACAACAAGACCAACAACAATGGGGCCAACAATCTCAAAAACAAGGCTCTGGTAAGGTTATTGTTGATTTAACTAATATTAAAAATCAAGTTAACCAAAATACTTACAATATTAGCGTATTGAAAGGTAATGTTAACTGCCTTAATAGTAAATTCTATTGTTTAGCTGATAAGGTATCTAAAAATACATTAGCGATTAATAATCTTAATGTAAAAGTTGATACACTTAATAACAGTGTGAAAAACATTGAAAACAAAGTTACAAATAATGTAACTAAAAATGTTATCAACAAGGTTACTAACAATGTTATTAATCAAGTAAACAATACTGTAAACGCAAAAATTGATGTTAAAATTGAAGAAAATAATAAGAATATTATTAATCAAGTAAATAACAACATCAAAAAAGAAATTCAAAATAATAACACTACTATCATCAATCAAGTAAATCAAAATATTGATCAAACGATTAATAATAAGATTGAAAATAACAATACAACGATTATTAATCAAGTAAATCAAAATATTGATGCTAAGATTGAAAATAACAATACAACAATCATTAATAAAGTAGACAAAAATATTGATGCTAAGATTGAAAAGAATAATACGTCTATCATCAATACAGTAAACAAAACTATTAATGAAAGTATTCAAAACAACAATACTGTTATTAATAACAACATTAAAAACGAAATCAATGCTAACAATGTAGAAATCAACAAGACTATTAAGAATGAAATTAATGCTAATAACACTGTTATTAACAATAATATCAAAAATAGCATTGAAGCGAATAATGTTGAAATTAACAAAACAATTGTTAATAAGATTGACGAAAATAATGTAAAAATCAATCAAAATATTGCTAATGTTAAAAACGAATTACAAGCGAATATTAACAAGGTAGATGTTAAGGTAGATGCTAATAGTAAAGCTATCAATAACTTGACTGTTAACGTTAACAATAACAGCAAGTCTATTGCTGACTTGTCTAAACAAGTTAACGAAAACACTAAAAATATCACTTTCAACAATACTATTGCGATAGAAAACCGTAAACTTATCGGCGATAACAAAAAAGACATCAATGATAATAAAAAAGCTATCGAAGAGTTGAAAGGTAAAGTTGGTACTACTATCAACAACATCAACACAACAATTGATAATAAGATTAATGAAAACAACACTAAGATTATTAATCAAATCAATAAAGATGTAGACATTAAAATTGATAATAGTAAAACAAATATTATCAATACAGTAAACACTAATATTGATAATAAAATCAACGCTAATAACACAGTTATTAACGCTAACATTGATAATAGCATTAAACAAAATAATGTCGAAATCAATAAGACAATCAAAAATGAAATTAATACTAACAACACAACTATTATCAATAAAGTGAATGCTGATGTTGATGCTAAGATTAATAATGTCAACACTACAATTAACAATGTGAACACTAAGGTTGATGGCAATACAACTAAAATTGTAGATAATAGCAAACGCATTGCTGCTAATGAAGTAAATATTGCGAATAATACTACAAACATTAATAAAAATGCGACAGCTATTACAAACTTAACTAATACAGTTAATAGTAACAACAACCGTATTAACAACGTACTTGAAGCTATGAGCACCCATGAAGGTCGTTTACAAGCTGTAGAAAATGATGTTAAGAATATCAAGACTGATTTGAGCAATACTACAAATCAAGTCAATATCAATACAAAGGATATTGCTGATTTGAAGGGTAAAGTTGGTCAAAATATTGGCAACGTTCAAGTAGATATTAACAATATTAAAAATGATATTACAAACATCAATAAAAAGATTGATCAAAATGACATTGCTATCAATACAAAAGTAGATAATAAAGTTAATGAAATCAATACTAAGATTGACAATAAAGTAATTGCTATTGATCAAAAAATTGATAACAAAGTAACTGAAATCAATGCAAATATTGATAATAATGTAAATATTATTAACAAGAAAATCGATAACAATGTAAATGTTATCAATACAAAAATTGATAATAATAATATTACTATCAACAAAAAAGTTGATAATAAAGTAAACGAAATCAATACTAAGATTGATAACAAGGTTAACGAAATTAATGCTAAGATTGATAAGAATGATGTAACTATCAATACAAAGGTAGATAATAAAAAAATCGATGCTAATATCGTTGATGTTAACAAGAAAATTGATGCTAATACAACAGCAATCAATAATGTTAATGTCCGTGTAGATGGTGTTAAAGGTGATGTAGCTGGTCTTACTAAACGCGTAGATCGTCATGACGAACGTTTAGACTACTTGCAAGGCAATATTGAAGATAACTCCACACGTATTAGTGCTAATGAAGATGATATCAAGAAATTAAAAGGTCAAATTGGCACTACAATCACTAATGTGGAAAATACAATCAATGCTAAGATTGAAGCTAACAATACAGTGATTAGAAATGATATCAATACTGCAATCACTAACAACAATACTACAATTCTTAATAAAGTTGATAAAAATATCGATGTTAAAATCAATGAAAATAACACAACAATCCTTAATAAGGTTGACAAAAACATCGATGTAAAAATCAACGAAAATAACAAACAAATCAACAATACAATCAATACTAAGATTGGGGAAGTAAATGTTAAGATTGATGGTGTTAAAGGTGATTTAAATGGTCTTAAAGGCGACTTGGATGGTCTCAAAGGCCGTGTAGATCGTCATGATCAACGTTTAGATTAAGGTAGAAAATAACACTACTAACATTGCGAACAATACTAAGAACATCGCTGTTAATGCACAAGCTATCGTAGATAATAGTAAACGTATCAACGAAACAAACGTTAAAGTAGATGCTAATGCAGCGGCTATCGTAGATAATAGTAAACGTATCAATGAAACAAATGTTAAAGTAGATGCTAATACAACAGCTATTAATAATGTGAATGTAAAAGTTGATGGTATTAAAGGCGATTTAGATGGCTTAACTAAACGGGTAGATCAAAATACAAAAGATATTAATGTAGCTGGCACAATTGCTCTTGAAAACCGTAAGTTTATCGGCGACAACAAGGTTGCTATTGAAAATAATACTAAGAATATCAATATCAACGCTAAAGCTATTGATGAATTGAAAGGCAAAGTAGGTCAATCCTCTACAGTTATCAACGATATTAAAACTCAAATCACTAATATCAATGGTAAGGTAGAAAATAACACTACTAACATCACAAACAATACTAAGAACATCGCTGTAAACGCACAAGCTATTGTAGATAATAGCAAACGCATTGATGCAACAAATGTAAAAGTTGATGCTAATGCAACTAATATTGCAAAGAATACAACAGCTATTAACAATGTAAATGTAAAAGTTGATGGTGTTAAAGGTGATGTAGCAGGTCTTACTAAACGTGTAGACCGTCATGATCAACGTTTGGATTACTTACAAGATAACATCGCAGATCATTCTACACGTATCAGTGTTGTAGAAGATGGTGTGAAATCCAATACTAAAGCTATTGATGAATTAAAAGGCCATATTGGTACTCAAATCACAAATATCGAAAACACTATTACTAACAAAATTAATGAAAATAATGTAGTTATTAATAAGTCTATCGATAACAAGATTACTGAAAATAACACTACAATTCTTAACAAGGTTGATAAAAATATTGATGTAAAAATCAATGAAAACAACAAACAAATTAACAACACAATTAATACGAAGATTGGTGATGTAAATGTTAAGATTGATGGTGTTAAAGGTGATGTAGCAGGTCTTACTAAACGTGTAGACCGTCATGATCAACGTCTTGATTACATTGATGGCAACATTATTCATCATTCTGAACGTATCTCTGCTAATGAAGATGCTATCAAGAAATTGAATGGTAAAATTGGTACAACAATCACAAATGTAGAAAATACAATCAATACTAAGATTGAAGCCAATAATACAGTGATTAGAAACGATATCAACACCGCAATTTCTAATAACAACACAGTAATCAACAAGAATATTGAAACTGCAATTAATAACAACAACACAACTATTATTAACAAAGTTGATAAAAATATCGATGCGAAGATTGTTGAAAACAATACGAAGATTGATAGTAAGATCAATAATGTAAATGTAAAAGTTGATGCGAATGCAAAAGCTATTGAAAACAATAGCAAATCTATTACAGCTATTCAAAATAATGTAGCTAATATTAATAGTAAAGTTGATGTGAATACAGCAGATATTAAAGCAATTCGCACTGATGTAACTAATAATACAACAGCTATTGCTAGTGTATCTAAACAAGTAGCAGGTAACAAAGCAAATATTGCAGATGTTTCTGCTAAGGTAAATGCTAACTCCACTCGTATCGATGCAAATGTAGCAGCTATTGGTAACTTGAATGGTAAAGTTGATTCTAATGCGAAAGCTATTGAATCCTTGAAAGGTCAAGTAGGTAAAGGCAACACTACAATCGTTAATGTTGAAAAGAAAGTTGAAAATATTACAAACAACATTAAAGCTCAAAATAGTGTAATCAATGCTAATACTGTAAATATTCAAAACAACACTTCTAACATTAACAATATTAAAGCTAATGTAGTAAACGTTGAAAAGAATGTTAACAATATCAAAGCTGATGTAACTATCGTGAAGAATGATATTACTAACATCAATGCGAAGGTTGATGCGAAGATTAATATTGTGAACAACAATGTTGAAAACATCAAGAATGATGTGAAGAC
>PPYF01671304.1_pt1 | contig 20457 bp, 19 predicted proteins | sample 1559871 | NCBI WGS metagenome assembly PPYF01 (sample SAMN08240021, study PRJNA423297) | Human gut metagenome, whole genome shotgun sequencing project. | reverse complement strand
GGCCCCTGGCCCAGCACATTATCACCGCAGGCTGGCTCTACAATGACGGCAGCCTGCACCGGGCGCTGGACTTCCGCGCGGCGGTAGGCACGCCGGTATACGCCTCAGAGGGTGGCACGGTGGAGACGGCCTACCGCTGGAATGGCCACCGCACCCAGGGGGACATCAACAGCTACGGCAACATGGTCAAGCTGCGCCACGCTACATACAAGTACGGCACGTTGGAAACGCTGTACGCCCACCTGAGCAAGCTTTGCGTGGCGCAGGGACAGCAGGTGTAGGAGGGGCAGCTGATCGGCTACAGCGGCGATACCGGCAACTGCTATGGAGCACACCTGCATTTTGAGGTGCGGTGGAGAGGCAACCGTACCAACCCGCTGAACTGGCTGGACAACGATTTTAACACGGCCAGCAGTGCGGTCAAGCTGGGCAGTTACAGCAGCGTAACGCACGATATGAAGGAAGTGGAATACATGTATTATGCAATCGACGTGTCAAAACACCAGGGCAAATTTAACTGGCTGGCAGCCTATAACAAGGGCATCCGCCATGCCATGCTGCGCGCCGGGTATGGCCGTTACAGCAGCCAGGTTGACCCGCAGTTTGAACACAACGCCGCTGAGTGCACCCGCCTGGGCATCCAGTACGGCGTGTACTGGTACAGCTACGCCAGCACCCCGGCGGAAGCCCGGCAGGAAGCCCGCTGCTGCCTGGCCGCGATCAAGGGCAAGCACCTGTGCCTGCCGGTGGCGTATGACATTGAGTATGAACCGTGCATCCTGCGCCTGACCAACGCGCAGCGCACGGCACTTGTCCAGGCCTTTTTGTCGGAGATCGAAGCAGCGGGGTATTATGGTATCCTGTATGCGTCCTGCGATTTCATCCGCAATCGGCTGGACTACAAGGCGCTGTCCAAATATGATGTCTGGGTGGCGCAGTACAGCAGCGCCTGCACCTGCCCGCTGCCGTATGGTATCTGGCAGTATTCCAGCCGCAATGCGCTGGGCATCCCCGGCTACGGCACCAGCCTGGACTGCAACCGCATCTACAAGGACTATGAACAACTGATGGTCCAGGCAGGCCTGCAGGGCCACATGGCACCCGCCCCGGAGGATACCACCCCCAACAAGCTGGACAAGCAGCGGATTACCATTGGCCCTGTATCCGGCGGCGACCGCAGCACCATCCGCGCCTTGTGCGATGGGCTGGGGCTGATTGCTGCCGGGTTGTACCGCGAAACCTGTGTGGATGGCAACCAGTGGGTGCTGGACATTGGCCCGGTATCCAGCGGCGATGCCTGGTACATCATGCGCAAGTGTGCAGAGCTGCAGCTGATTGATGCAGCTCTGTACAAGGCCGAATATGTGGAGGGGTGACCGTGCTGGACTGGATCATCAAATACTGGGTGCAGTGGCTCTTCGGCCTGATCTGCGCAGCACTGCTGGCGGGTTACCGTCGCCTTGCCAAGCGCGTCAAAGAGCAGGAAGAGGAACGCAAAGCCATTAAGGCCGGACTGCTTGCCATCCTGCACGACCGCCTGTACGCCGAGTGCTCCCGCTGCCTTGCGCAGGGCAGCATCGACACGGACGCCCTGCGGAACCTGGAATACCTCTACCGCAGCTACCATGCCCTGGGCGGCAATGGTACGGGTACAGAACTGTACAACCGCGCCAAGGCCCTGCCGATCAGAAACGATTGAACACAAACACATAGGAGGAAAAAATCATGGATTTTGCATCTTTTGGCATCGCATCCGTTGCCTGCATCACCGTCATCTGCTATCTGGCCGCCACCGCTGTTAAGCAGACCCCACTGGCCAACAAGTGGCTGCCGTCCATCTGTGGTGCCCTTGGCGGCCTGCTGGGGGTGGCCGCCATGTACAATTAAGCAGGCCCAGAAATAAGAAATTCAATAAAATGAACCCCTGGAGAGTGTTGCTCCAGGGGTTCATTTTATTGAATTATTCTGCCGTTTTCTACGACTTTTATACGACCTACGACCGAAATACGACTGCAAATCAAGGAGAATACCGGAGCATCGCGCAGCACAAAGAAGTTGATAATTTACGAATGGTTGTTCTTTATTCGATGCCTAGTGTTTTATCGCAAAGGCGTAAGTTATTCGTCAACCATGATGTCGAGGTCCATCTCGCTGCCGGTGGTCTTGGGTGCATCCGCCATGGGAGCGGCAGGGGCATCTTCAGCAGCAACGGGGGTAACAGCCGGCTTCTCCAGCGGCTTCACGGTTCCCTTTTTGCCGGCCGCCAGCAGACGGTCCGCATTTTCGCGCACCTGCTTTTCAATCTCAGCAGCCACATCAGGGTGTTCTTTCAGGTAGAGCTTGGCGTTATCGCGGCCCTGGCCCAGGCGGATATCGCCATAGTTGAACCATGCGCCGCTCTTTTGCACAATGCCCAGCTTAGCACCCAGATCGATCATTTCGCCCAGTTTGGAGATTCCCTCGCCGAACATGATGTCAAACTCGGCCTCACGGAACGGGGGTGCCACTTTGTTCTTGACGATCTTGGCGCGGGTACGGTTGCCGATAAAGGAACCGCTGGCGTCCTTCAGGCCCTCAATGCGGCGCACATCAATACGTACAGAGGAATAATATTTCAGGGCGCGGCCGCCGGTGGTCACTTCAGGGTTGCCGTACATCACACCGACTTTTTCGCGCAGCTGGTTAATAAAGATGCAGACGGTGTTTGTTTTGCCGATGATGCCGGTCAGCTTACGCAGAGCCTGGCTCATCAGGCGGGCCTGCAGGCCAACGTGGGAATCGCCCATTTCGCCTTCAATTTCGGCTTTGGGCACCATGGCAGCAACAGAGTCCACAACAATAGCGTCAATCGCGCCGGAGCGTACCAGAGCTTCGCAGATTTCCATGGCCTGCTCGCCGGTATCCGGCTGGCTGACCAGCAGGCTGTCAATGTCAACGCCAAGGGCGCGGGCATAGGTGGGATCCAGGGCGTGCTCAACGTCGATAAAGGCAACCTCGCCGCCCAGCTTCTGGGCTTCAGCCAGAACATGCAGGGCCAGGGTGGTTTTACCGGAAGATTCCGGCCCATATACCTCAATGATGCGTCCGCGTGGCAGGCCGCCGATGCCCAGCGCCAGGTCCAGCCCCAGGCTGCCGGTGGAAATGGCATCCACCTGCATGGCAACGTTGGTCCCAAGCTTCATCACGGCGCCTTTGCCAAACTGCTTTTCGATCTGGGCCAGTGCCGTCTCCAGCGCTGCCTTTTTATCCCCTGCCGGGCCGGTGGGGAGCTGCTTGGATGAACTTTCCTTTTTTGCTGCCATAAGTTTATATCTCCTTATCTGAGCGATCGTGTGTTGTATCCCATATGCACCACAGGCAACTGCGGTGCTGTTTTTATTTTGTACGGCAGGTGCGCCGCTATCCAAATGGTCGTCCTGCGTTTATCAGGTATTATTATAACCAATCGCGGCACGAATTACAACCATTTGTTGTCATCTTTTCAAAATTTTCTTCGCATTTTCCACATTTCAGCTGCAAAACGTTGAAAATCAGATTTATTTCACCTGTTGGGCGTACACCACACGGTCGTTGCCGCCGTAATCCTTCCTTGCCTGCACTTGCTGCCAGCCGTTTTGGCGGCATATCTCCATCACATCCGCCCGCTGGGCACAGCCAATCTCAAACACCAGCCACCCACCGGGGCAGACAATATCACGGTAGTGGGCGGCAATGGCGCGGTAAAAATCCAACCCATCCGTTCCGCCGTCCAGCGCCATAGCTGGCTCGTGGGCGGTCTCCGGCATCAGGGCCTGCATCTCTGCCCCGGTCAGGTACGGCGGGTTGGAGATGATCAGCTGCACGCTTTGGGGCATAAGCTCTCGCCAGTATTGCAGCACATCCGCTGCCTTTGCCTGCACACCGGTGCCATGTACGTTGGCTTGCAGGTATTGCAGCGCCTGCGGGCTTTTTTCCACGCAGGTCACGCTGGCACTTGGCACAAAATGGCGGATGCCAATGCCCAGGCAGCCAGTTCCGGCGCACAGATCCAGCACCCGGGGCTCAGGTTTTCCCATCTGCTGCAACAGCTCAATGGCAGTTTCGCACACCACCTCGCTGTCTGCGCGGGGGCAGAGCACACCGGGGCCGACTTTGAAGGTCAACCCCAGAAAGTCCCACTCCCCTGCCAGGTATTGCAGCGGCACCCGCTGCATGCGCTGAGCCGCCAGTTCCGCCAGGCACTCAGCCTGCGGCCGGGTAAGCGGTTCAAACAGCAAGCGCGGATCTTTTCCAGCGGCAATGCGCAGCAGTTCGCGGGCGTCGTAATCAGCATCGGGGCAGCCTGCGGCCTGCAGAGCATCCTGCACCATGCACACAGCCTGGCGCGGCAGAATGCCCGCCAGCTGCTGTGGGGCAAGCGGCGTTACCATTGGCCGTCCTCCGGCTTTTGGGGCAGTACGGGGGTAACGGCGGCGATGGCCACTTCAATCATGTCATCTTCCGGCTCAAAGGTCGTCAGGTGCTGCAGCCAAAGCCCCGGCACCGAAACAGCCCGTGCCAGCAGCGAGTTGGAACGCCCTGCCCACTTCAAAATCTCATAACAGATGCCCACCAGCAGCGGCAGCATGGCCAGCTTGTACAGCACGCGCAGCATGGTACCGCTCCACGGCAGCACCGCATACAGCACAATGCTGACCAGAATGACCAGAATCAAAAAACTGGTGCCGCAGCGGGGGTGGAACCGCGTATGTCTGCGGATGTTAGCAACCGTCAATTCCTCACCTGCCTCATAGCAGGCAATCGTTTTGTGCTCAGCCCCGTGGTACTGGAACATGCGGTGGATTTCCTTCATGCGGGTGCAGAGGAACATGTAACCCAAAAAGATTGCCAGCTTGAGCACTGCTTCCAAGATGACCCGCGGCCAGCGCCCCATGGGGATCATTTTTGCCACCAGCCCAGTCAGGAACGTAGGCAGAAAGGTAAACAGAAAAATTGCCAGCACTACACCTGCGCAGGCGGAAAGGGTCATCAGCGCACTTTGTACCTTGGGGCCGGCGTGTTCGTCCAGCCAGCGGTCCAGCTTGCTCTCGTTCTGCTTTTCTTCCTCTTTTTCCTCTTCCGTCATGGCAATATCGGCGGAGTGCATCAGGTATTTGTACCCGTTCATCAGGTTTTCCACCATATTGCACACTCCGCGCACCAGGGGAACTTTATTGTACCAGTGGGTGGTCACATCGGAATAGCTCAGATCAATCGTGCCGTCCGGGCGGCGTACCGCGCAGCAGATTTTTTCAGGACCGCGCATCATAATGCCCTCCATCAGGGCCTGGCCGCCCACAGAGGTACGGAATTTTTCAGTTGGACGTTGTTCTTGCGGCATGGGTTCTCCTTTATTTTTGCGGTCAAATCGGCGCGTGCAGATGTTCCTGCCCAGCGTGGTAGATGGGCAGGGTGATGGTAACGGTGGTACCCTGCCCCAACGTTGAGGTGATATCCGCCGTACCGCCCAGTGCTTTGGTGATCTCATCCACCACCGCCAGGCCGATGCCGGAACCACGCACGGCGTTTTTGGCTTTGAAGAATTTCATCTTTACGTTTTGCAGGTCATCCGGCGCAATGCCGCGGCCCTGGTCCCGGATGCTGGCCGTTACGGTGGTGGCGGTGCGGGTCAGAGTAAAGAAAATGGTTCCTTCCGGCGGCGAATATTTGATGGCGTTATCAAATACGTTGACAAACACCTGGCGCAGGCGGGCGGGGTCAGCCCAAACGGGATACGGCTCCGGCGGTTCGTCATACACAAGGTGCAGCCCCTCCTGCCGGATGCGGGCTTCCACAAACAGGGCAGCGTCGGTGGCTTCGGCCACAAAATCCAACACCTCGCAGTTCAGCTTGATGCCGTTTTGCAGGCGGGAAAAATCCAGCAGTTCCTCCACCATATCATACAGGCGGTCGGTCTCACTGCGGATAATGGTAATACCCTTGCGGTAGTTTTCGTCATCGGGGTCACGGATGTTGGCGATGGTTTCCACCCAGCCTTTGATGCTGGTCAGCGGAGTGCGCAGTTCGTGGCTGACAGAGGAGATGAACTCGTTTTTCATCCGTTCCGTTTTTGTCAGGTCCTCGGCCATCTGGTTGATGGCTTTGCACAGGCGGCCGATCTCATCGTCATACGGGGCATCCGGCAGGCGGGTGGTCAAATCGCCGTGGGCAATGCGATTGGCGGTGGCTTCCACCTGGCCCAGCGGCCGCACAATGGTGCGGATAAAAAACAGGCCGCTGAACACCGCAAACCCCAGCACCACCGCCGCCACGCCGAACGAAACCATCAGCGTGCTGTACCACTGGCGGTCCACCAGCGTCAGGCTGGTAACAAGGCGCATGGCCGTCACATTGCCCGCCGCATAAGGCACCAGGCTGGTAACAGCCATCACGTGTTCGCCGTCCGCTGTGCGGAAAGTGACCATGCCGCTGCCGGTGGATCCGGTGACAGCCTGATAAAAATCCCTGCCCTCGCTCAGCAGATTCTTGTTCATGGTGCCGCTGGAGGTTGCCAGCACCACGCCGGAGGAATCCAACAGCATGAACTCGAACTTATCTTTTTCATCAAACTGTTCCACCGTACGGCGCAGGGACTGGCTGCGGCTTTCAGACGTTGCCTGGCTGCTGCCGGCGGTGCCGGTTGCCTGCAAACGTCCCTCCACGGTGGAAAACCGCGCCTGCATGGCACGCTGCACCCCGCCGTACAAATTCTGGTGGCTGTAATACAAAAACAGCCCCAGCGCCGCAGCCAGGATGCAAATGGTAATCAGCAGGCTGCCGCGCAGCCAGCGGCGGGTAATGCTCTGCACAGGCGGCAGCCCCCTTTCCATAAAAATGCGGTAATTATGCGTTCCAGCGGTAGCCATAGCCCCAGACGGTCAAAATATGCTGGGGGCTGCTGGGTTCATCTTCCACTTTCATGCGCAGGCGGCGGATGTTGACATCCACGATCTTGACATCGCCGAAATATCCCTTGCCCCAAACGCCTTCCAGGATCTTTTCGCGCACCAGGGCAGTGCCGGGGTTGCGGAAAAACAGCTCCATGATCTGAAATTCCACCTGGGTCAGGTCAATGGGCTTGCCGGATTTGTACAGCACGCGGCTTTTTTCATCCAGCACAAAGGGGCCGCTGACCAGCTGATCCGGCTCGGAGCCTGCCTGTTCATCGTCCGCAGTGGCGCTGCGGCGCACTCGGCGGGCCAGCGCTTCCACGCGGGCCATCAGCTCCGACACCGAGAACGGCTTGGTGATGTAATCATCCGCGCCGATGGAAAGGCCGCGGATCTTATCGCTCTCCTGCCCTTTGGCGGACGCCATAATAATACCGATGTACGGGTCGCCGTGGCGGATGGTTTCGCACAGCGAAAACCCATCCATGCCCGGCAGCATGATATCCAGCAGCGCTACATCGCAGGGGGGATTTTTCTGGATCAACTCCAGCGCACGCTCCGCGCTGGGGGCTTCCAATACTTCCCAGCCTGTCATTTTCAGGTTCAGTGCCACAAGTTCGCGGATGCTGGCTTCGTCTTCTACGACCAGAATACGTTTCATTGTTTTTCCTTTCCCGGTCGGGATTCTGTTTCCCGCCGCCTGATTGTTATGGCGCACCGCCCGCAGATAGACATGCGCGTTTTACCGTATATTTTTAGCGGAACACGGTTGTTCCGTGGATGATATCGTCAATACTCAGGCCATAATACGGGGTCACCACGCGGGCCTGCAGCTGCTGGTTGCCAATGTTGGCAATGCGGCGGTACTCCCCGGCTTCGGTCTGTTCCCCGTCGATGTCCGGGGTTTGGGTTTCTTTGGCGGGGTCGGTCAGGCGCAGTTCGCAATAAACTGTGGTACCCTCGCGGTTGCACACCATCCAGCCGCTGCCATCCCGGTTGGTGCGCAGCAGCACCGAGCCGTGCATGGATTCCGGCAGCGCCAGAAAGAAGCTGTACTCGCTGTCATACACACCAAAGTGGCTGCCGGTCTCATCCTCCGCGGCAAAATCCCGCCACAGGATAAAGCGCAGCCGCTTGTCCATTCCGGTGGAAATTTTGCCGCCGTCATCGATCATCGTGGGAATCTCGATCGTTCCGTTGCCGTCCAGATCGGTGCTGACCAGTGCGGCGTCATACCGCAGGGTCGCTTTAGTCAGGTTGGCCACGCCCGCCGGGCGGTAGGTCTGCAAAAATCGGGTTTCCGGGTCATACACTACAATCGAACTTGCCAGGCTGGTGCCGGAAGCACCGGTCCAGCCATCCACCACCAGATAGTTGCCATCGTCCGCACCAATGCCCGCGTGCAGGGCCGCACAGCCGCTGTAATCACCAATCGCAAGGGTCTGGGCGGAGCGGAAGCCATCCTCGGTGTTGGTCAGCAGCTGCAGGTTCAGGCCGCCGCCCTCCTGCTCAGCAGGCAGGGCCAATACCAAATCCTGGGTGCCCTCTCCGCCCGTCAGGTTGGCAAGGATCATTTCGGTGTATGCCTGCTTGATGATGATCTGCAGGCCATCCTCGGTGTACAGATACACCACCATATAACGGTCGCCCTGGGCGCTGGCATAGCCGACAAGGATCTGCAAGGAATTTTCATCCCGCAGATGGGCGGTGTTCACGCTTTCCACCTCGCTGGAAAGCCCTTCTGCCGTCTGCGTCACCCGCCAGCCGTTTTCCTCGGTCGGTTCCAGAATGGCCAGGTACACATTGCCCGCAGAGGCATCCAGCGTGTACAGCACAGCGGCTTCATCCTGGCCGTCACCATCCCAATCGCCAAACAAAAGAGGGGAAAGAAAATCACCGCTGGCAGGGTATTTCAGGGTCGCGGTTACACCAAGGGCGCTGTTGAGCGCCTTTTGTACGGCGCTCGTCTCGCCGGAAGCCTGCGGCGCGCGCAGCAGGGATTCCACATCGCTGCCGGTTACGGCAGAACAGCCGGAAAGCAGCAGCGCGGCTGCCAGTGCGCACGCGGCGCAGCTGCGGCGGTATGGCATGGATATTTTCCCTCCCCTGCATGGTTTCCAGGCACTATTTGCACCCCAGACAAATACAGGTTATAGTATACCACAATCAAGCCAACGCTGCAATGCCAAGAATCATCATCAGCACCCCCACGCAAAAGCCTGTCACCCCCATTTTGCGCCACGCCGGTTCAAACGCCGCGGGCAGCAGCTGGGCAGCCGCCACCCACAGCATAATGCCCGCCACCACAGCCACAATGCCGTTCAAAAGTCCCGGCGTCAACAGTGGGGCCAGCACCAGTGCCGCCAAAACGGCCCCCGCCGGTTCCGCAAGGCCGGATACCAGCGCAGCCACGGCACCCTTGGCCCGGCTGCCGGTGGCGCAGGCAAAAGGCACCGCAACAGCCAATCCCTCCGGGATATTGTGCAGGGCAATCGCCAGTGCCGTGCGCGCCCCCAGCTGCGGGTCCGAGACGTTGGTCAGCAGGGTCAGGATGCCCTCCGGCAGGTTATGCAACAGCAGGGCTGCCCCCGTTACCAGCGCAGCCCGCATGGCAGAGCCCTGGGCGCGGGAGCCAAAACGGTCGGCCAGTGTATCCTCGTCCGGCAGAGCACAGGCCAACAGCCAGGCTGCCAGCATACCACCCAGCAGCAGTGCCGCAGCCGCAGCCCCACAGCCAAAGGGGGAAAGCAGCGCCCCGTAAAAATCCAGCAGCGCCGGAGCCAGGTCCGCCAAACTGACGGTCAGCATGACCGCCCCGGCAAAGCCGCCGCAGAACGCCATCAGCCTTGGCGTTGGCCGGAACAGCGCCGCAATCAGCCCGCCCAGACCAGTGGACAGACCGGCGATGGTTGTCATGAGGAGAGGAAGAAGCATAGTGAACACCCCAGTTTTAGTTAGGAGGGAGGAGTTCGGAGTTGGGCGCAAGCAATGAGGAATGAGGAATTAGGAATTGGAGATGGGGTTGGGTTTATTATGGATTTTATATGCGGGGTGGTGGAGCGGTATGCGGGTGATTTTTATATTGCAGTTTTTATGTGTTATGTCGGGCATTTATTGGCATCTCACCCGTAGGGGCGCACATTGTGCGCCCGCCAACCTAAATAGGCAATACTTTTTTCAATGGTCCCGCATTTGGCAAACCGCCACGGGACGATGCTCGTCATCGTCCCCCTACAGATGATTTGCGGGTTTGCGTCAACTGCTTTCCGTTTCTCTGCGGCGCGATGAGGGCATCGCGCCCTACAATTTTTTCATTGTTCGTCTCACATTTCAAAAGGCTCAATCGCCTAATATTTTTGAGCGGCATGTTTGTGCCGTGGTCCACCACAATGATTCACTATTCTTTTTTAACTCAACGCTTTTTCCAAGCGAAAAACGCCTCCCGGCCTGGACCCACGGTCCGCCGGGAGGCGTTTTGAAACATTAAATCAATCAGTTATTTTTGTAGTAGTTGATCAGGCAGCCATCGGCCAGGATCTGGCGCTCGGCATCGGTCAGGGCACCAAGCTTTACGGTGAACTCCTTCACACTGCCATCGGGCTTAACAGCCACGGCGGGCATGGTATCGGCAGCTTCCAGCAGAGCCTTGCGCACGCCGGGCAGGTAGATGCAGTCGCCCAGTTCAAACACGCTGGGGTCCTCCACCAGGAAGGGCAACATGCCCCAGTTGATGCAGTTGGAGCGGTAGCGCTTGGTTGCATACTCCTTGGCAAAGTTGGCCGCGCCGCCCAGCACGCGCTGGCAGGAAGCCGCCTGCTCACGTGCGGAGCCATCGCCGGGCTTATTGGCAAAGATGGCGGAGCCAATGTTGGTGGCTGCGGCGTTCGGCTTGTAACCGGCCTTTTCCAGCGCGGCATACACAGCCTGTACTTCTTCCGGCAGAGTGCCTGCGGTGCGGGCTTCGTCCAGAGCCTTGACTGCCTTGGCGCGGCCGACATAGGCCGGGTCCTTGCGGGACAGGGTGAACTCTGCCAGGCGCAGCGGGTTGGAGCGGAAGGAAGAAGTCTCACCGGAGGGGATCAGCTCATCGGTGGTGGTGACAGGGTCGGTGATGTAGCTGACAATCTTGACCAGCAGGTCATCCGTCAGTTCCGGCTGCTGCGGCCAATCCTTGATGTTGGGGCCAAAGCGCAGGGCGGTTTCCGGTTCGGGGCTGCCCCAGCCGTTATAGATACGCTTATCGTACACACCCCGGTCAAAGTGATACTTGGGTGCGGTGTAGTCGTGGTCACAAACCTCGCTGGCTGCGGTCAGAATGCCGCCGTTGGCTGCGGTAGCCGCAATGGAGCGGGCATCCATCAGCGCCACGCCGGAGATTTGACCCTCGCCGGGCTTGGAGCCTTCGCGGTTGGGGAAATTGCGGGTGGTGTGGCGGATGCTGAACTCGCCATTGGCCGGGGTATCACCTGCACCGAAGCAGGGGCCGCAGAAGCATTCGCGGAAGATGCCGCCAGCGGAAACGATATCGGCCACCACGCCGTTCTTGACCAGCTCCAGGTAGGTGGGCATGCTGTCCGGGTAAGCGCTGAACTTGAACTCGCCGTTGCCGCAGCTCTTGCCGCGCAGGATGTCAGCCACAGCGCACAGGTTCTCATAAGTGCCGCCGGAGCAGCCAGCCACAATGCCCTGATCCACATAAATGCTGCCGTCGGCGCGCACCTTGCTGACAAGATCCATCTTGACCTTGCCGCTCAGCTGCTCATTGGCGCGGGTTTCGATCTCATGCAGCAGATCCTTGGCGTTTGCCTTCAGTTCGCGGATGGGGTAAGCATAGCTGGGATGCATGGGCAGTGCGATCATGCACTCGATCTTGGAAAGATCCAGCTCGATGCAGCCATCGTAATAGGCAACATCGGCGGGCTTCAGCTCTTTATAAGCATCGGCACGGCCATGGCCTGCGAGGTATTCCTCGGTCACGCCATCGGTCTGCCAGATACTGGACCAGCAGGTGGTCTCGGTGGTCATACAGTCAATGCCGTTGCGGCAGTCTGCGGAAAGGCTGGCAACGCCGGGGCCAACAAATTCCATGACCTTATTCTTCACATAACCGTTGGCATAGGTTGCGCCAACCAGAGCCAGCGCCACGTCATGCGGGCCAACGCCGGGGTTCAGCCTGCCGGTCAGGTAAACGCAGATCACGCCGGGCATGGCCATATCATAGGTACGGCCCACCAGCTGTTTGGCCAGCTCGCCGCCGCCTTCGCCCACGGCCATAGTGCCCAGTGCGCCATAGCGGGTATGGGAGTCAGAGCCCAGGATCATGCGGCCGCAGCCTGCCATCATCTCGCGGTTATAGCTGTGGATAACTGCCATGTTGGGCGGAACATAAATGCCGCCGTATTTATGCGCAGCGGAAAGGGCGAACTGATGGTCGTCCTCGTTGATGGTGCCGCCCACCGCACACAGAGAGTTGTGGCAGTTGGTCAGCACATACGGCAGGGGGAACTTTTCCATGCCGGAGGCGCGCGCCGTCTGGATGATGCCCACATAAGTAATATCGTGGGAAGTCATCGAATCAAACTTGATGCGCAGGTCTTTCATATCCGGCGCAGTGTTATGGGCTTTCAGAATGCCGTAAGCAATGGTGCCCTTGCGGGCTTCTGCTTCGGTCACATGGGCCGGTGCGGTATCGGTCAGCTGGCCGTTGACCAGGTACACGCCGTGGTCGTGCAGTTTCATTTTCATGCTCCTTCCTGCAAGACGGCTTTATTACAGCCGTGCCGCAACAGCGTCAGTAAATTCGGTGGTGGTGGCGGTACCGCCAATATCCGCGGTAACAACCTTACCCTCGGCAACCTGTGCCAGAATGGCGGCGTTCAGCCTGGCGGCCTTATCCGTCATGCCTAGGTCGTTCAGCATCATGGCAAATGCCATCAGGATGGCGCTGGGGTTGGCCTTGTTCTGGCCTGCAATGTCGGGGGCGGAGCCGTGGACAGCCTCATAGATGCGGGTCTTGGCGCCAATGTTGGCAGAGGGGGCAAAGCCCAGGCCGCCCACCAGACCGGCGCACAGGTCGCTGATGATATCACCGTACAGGTTGGGGGCAACCAGAACGTCAAACTGCTCCGGCTTCTGCACCAGCTTCATGCACAGGGCGTCAATAATGCAGTCGTCTGCTTCAATGGCGGGGTAATCCTTGGCGACCTCGCGGAAGGTGGACAGGAACATGCCGTCGGTCAGCTTCATGATGTTGGCCTTATGGACTGCAGTCACCTTTTTACGGCCGTTGGCGGCAGCGTAATCAAAGGCAAAACGGCAGATGCGCTCGCAGGCGGGCTTGGTGATGAGCTTTACGCCGTTGGCGATCTCATCGTTCAGCATGTACTCGATGCCTTTATACAGGTCCTCGGTGTTTTCGCGCACAATAACAAGGTCCACATTTTCAAAGCGGGTGGGCACACCGGGCAGGGTGCGCACGGGGCGCAGGTTGGCGTAGGTATTAAAGCGCTGGCGCAGCTGCACGTTGATGCTGCGGAACCCTTTGCCGATAGGGGTTGCGGTGGGGCCTTTCAGCGCCCAGCCGTATTCTTCAATGGCATCCAGTGCGCCGGGCTGCAAAAGCTCACCATGCTCTGCGGCGTACTCTGCGCCGGCGGCGTATTCTTCCCATTCAATACCGGTTGCCAAAACATCCGAAATTTTGCGCACGCTCTGCGCAATTTCGCGGCCAATGCCGTCACCAGGAATCAAAACTGCCTTCATATCGGTTTGCCCCTTTCTAAAAAAGCGGCAGGGGTGCGGCGTGCCGTGGCCGTTTACCCCGCCCTGCCGGACTGCTTTTTGCCGGTGGGCCGCGCCTTAACGCAGGACAAACCTGCCAAAAGCTGAACCACACCTGCAAAAAATTTGTTTTAATAATATTACAGTTTGAGTATACCCATTTTGGTCAGCCTTGTCAACGTAATTCATTAAAGTTGCACCTGTATTTTGCGGATTCAAACTTTATTTTATAAAGTCATGTTTCGTTCATATTTACAATTCTTTAAGATTCATGCTTGACTACAGCGCTCAAATACTATAAAATTGTAACTGTTCAGCACTTTGAAGCGTTTTTGGCCCGCATGGCGGCGGGCAGGGCGCACTGCGGGCGCTGTGCCCGTTTTTTGCACGTGCTGGTAATAGAGTGCAGGCAAAAGCCCCCAGCGGCGCTTTTGCAGGAAAGTAAGGAGGGCGCATCTGATGTATTACCCGGATGTTCCGGCGCTTGACCCGGAAGATATTGAACTTTTGTGCAATGAGTATATTGCGCACAACAAGCATCTTGACCCCCACATTGCGGACCGCCTTGGCGTTAAGCGCGGTCTGCGCAACCCGGACGGCACCGGTGTTCTGGCGGGCATTACCAATGTTTCCAGCGTTATTGGTTACGAAAAGCTGCCCGAAGGCACCATCCGCCCCATTTCGGGCCGCCTGGTTTACCGCGGCATTGATATTGACACTCTGGCCGCCGAAGCCGACAAGAACGACCGCTTCATGTTTGAGGAAGTGGTGTGGCTGCTGCTGTTTGGCGCACTGCCCACCCAGGAACAGTATGCCCGGTTCTGCAAGCTGATTGATGAGCACCGAGAACTGCCCAAGGGCTTTGCGGACGACATGATCATGAACTCGCCCTCCCCCAACATTATGAATAAGATGGCGCGCAGCGTGCTTTCGATGTACAGCTATGACGAGCACGCCGATGATCTGAGCCTGCCCAACATCCTGACCCAGAGCATCAACCTGATTGCCGAGCTGCCCACCATGATGGTGAACGCCTACCAGCTCAAGCGCCGTGTGTATGACCACGAAAGCATGTACTTCCATTACCCCATCGCCGGGCAGAGCACTGCGGAGCACATTCTGAGCTCCTACCGTGCAGACCAGAAGTTCACCCACGAGGAAGCACGCCTGCTGGATCTGTGCCTGCTGGTTCACGCAGACCACGGCGGCGGCAACTGCTCCACCTTTACCACCCGTGTGCTGTCCTCCTCCGGCACCGATACATACGCAGCCATCTCTGCGGCCATCGGTGCCCTGAAAGGCCCCAAGCACGGCGGCGCCAACCTGAAAGTTATGCACCAGCTGGATTACATCCTGGCCAATGTGGAGCACCCGGAGGATGACGGCGAAGTGCGCGAGATGCTGCGCAAGATCATCCGCAAGGAAGCCGGTGACGGCAGCGGCCTGATTTACGGCATGGGCCACGCGGTGTACACCCTGAGCGACCCGCGCGCCCAGATCCTGAAAAACCACGCCCGCAGCCTTGCCTACAAAAAAGGCTACGATGAAGAATATAACATGCTGTGCAGCATTGAGCGCCTGGCCCCGGAGATTTTTGCCGAAGAAAAGCACGGCCCCAAAAAGGTTTGCGCCAACGTGGACCTGTTCAGCGGCCTGATCTACCGCATGCTGGGCATCAGCGAAGATTTGTACACCCCGCTGTTTGCCATTGCCCGTGTACCCGGCTGGTGCGCCCACCGCGTAGAAGAAGTTGAGTACGCCAACCGCATCATTCGCCCCGCTTACAAATACCTGGGCGAGCCGCAGGAGTACCTGCCGCTGGAAGAGCGCTGATTTCTGCTTATATCATCATGAACTGGCACCCGGATTTTTCCGGGTGCTTTTTGTTTTGGGGTGGCGCAGGAGGCAGTTATCTGATATACTGGAAAAAAGCCCCTTATTCCATTGGAACATGACCAGAAAGTGAGAGAAACATGGAAAAATTCAAACAGCTGCTCTTCTCCGAAAACGGCATTAAAATTGTAAACATGCTGTTCTTCTTGGCGTTTCTGGCCCACAACCTTGTGTTTCTGGTTGTGGCATACCTGGTCTGGATCCTTTTTCTGGCGTTCTGCATCAAAAAAGTTGCGAGTCGAACCTCCAGGATTATTTACGGCTGCTTTATTGCTTTTGCTGTTGTTATGGTCGTGCTGAATGTTGTGCCGGTACTGCTGGGGCTATAACTCAGCGGGCGTCCGCCTGTTTGCCGCACAGACCGTTTGATTTTGTTGGGAGGCGGCGAGCGAGGTGCGGCAGCTGCTAAGCCAAAAGCGCAGATAATACTGGATGTCTTATCGAGCATTTTGGCAACGCAGTTGCCGTGCCGCAGCCGCCGGAGCAGTGCTTAAGCCGTCAGGCGGGAATTGTGCGGTATTGCCTTTGCTTTTTCACAAAATAACAGCATCCGTATGGTGCCCCCTGCCCGTGGGCCGCCATGCGGATGCTGTTTTGCGTTTGTTATGCTTTTCTGGTAGTGACACCGTACAGGCTGTTCCAGGTTGCGCGACCCAGCATGCCGTCCGGTTTCAGGTCATGCACTACCTGCCAGGCCAGAACCGCTTCCCGCGTGCTGGCACCGTAACGGCCATCGGTGGTCAGTTCCGGCACCAGGGTTTTCAATTTCTGCTGGGCGCTTTTCACGGTTGCGCCCCGGCTGCCGCGGCGCATGGTAACACCGGGCCAGATCTCCCCTTCCCCGTTTTTATCCGCCCAGGCGCGGTACAGGGCATCCCAGGTATCGCGGCCCACGTGGCCGTCAATTTTCAGCCCCTGTTCCCGCTGGAACCGCCGCACTGCGGTTTCGGTGCTGGCACCGTAGCGTCCATCCACATTCAGTCCGCCCAGCCAGCGCTGTACCAGGGCAATATCCGGGCCGGATGCCCCCGTCCGCAGCACGGTTCCGCCATATTTCGGCATTGCATTTGCCATAAAAAAGCCCCCTTTGCTGTGTGTTGCAGGCTTGCCGCCCGCCCTCATTTCACACTATGCAAAGGGGGTTCGTTTTGTGTTAAGATATTCTGTATTTTTAAGCAATATAGCCGCCGCTACGCAGAACAAAGATCCAGAACGTCAGCGATAGCGCCGAGAACAGCGTGGTTGCCGCCACACAGCTGGCCGTCAGCACACCCTCATGGCCCATGTTCTTGGCCATAACGTAAGAGCTTGGCGTGGTGGGGCTGCCCAGCATAATGAGCAGGGCAATCAGCTGCTGGTCCCGGAAACCGAGCTTGACGGCAATGGGGATAAAGATCGTGGTCAGCACCATCAGCTTGCAGCAAGCCGCCACCAGGGTGGGTGCCAGCTTTTTGATGGCCTTGGCTCCCTCAAACGAAGCGCCGATGGAAAGCAGCGCCAGCGGGGTGGTCAGGCTGGAAAGGCTGGTCAGGGTTTTCTGCGCCAGGGTAGGCAGGCCAAAGGGCAGCAGGCTGTACAGCGTACCCAGAATAATGCCGTCCAGAATGGGGTTGGTCAGCACACCGTACAGCAGCTTGGAGGGGGTCACTTTGCCATGCTGCTGCGGGCTTTCCACCGTCAGGATAATGACCGCAAAAATGTTGAACAGCGGCACACTGCCCAAAATCATCAAGGGGGCCATGCCGGAAGTGCCGTAAATGTTCTGGATGAACGCCACGCCCAGAATGGCCGCGCTGCTGCGGTAGCTGGCCTGTACGAACTCACCCACCAGGGTTTTATCTTTCAACAGGCGGCGCGCCAGCACCCAGATGACCACAATGGCAATGGCCGTTACTGCAAAGCAGAACAAGACAAACTTTGCATCAAAGCTGTGGGCAAGGTCCAGGGTTGCCATATCACAGAACAGCATGACCGGCAGCGTTACCTTGAACACCAGCTTGTCGGCCACGGTGCAGAACTGCTTTGGCAAAAAGCCTTTTTGCCCCAGCGCCCATCCAATGACCATCACCAGAAATACCGGAAGGGTCGCGTTCAGGCTGAACATTAAATTATCCACATTGATCCCTCTTTATATTACGTCCTTACATTCCCGCAGCCATGCTTGGGGCAGGCCCGCAGGATTGTTTTGATGATACGATTATACCATATCATTCCGGCAAAAAACATGCCGAGAATGACCACATTTGCACGGCTTTCCGCCGCACTTTTTGCGCAACTGGCCTTTAATTCGTACCCACTCTCACATCACCGCACAAGCGCGCTGTTACAAGGTCTTTGCAGCGCTCACGGTGGGCAGCGTGCAGCGGATGCTGCTGGAAGCATTGCAGCGCCTGTTCATCCCGCAGTTCTGCATAGAATATCAAGTCATAGTCCCCTCCGGCCAGGTTGAGGCCAATTTCAATGCACAGCAAGCCGTCGATCCTGCCCCGCATGGTGGCAACGGAATTTTGTAAAAACTTCAAAGCTTCAGCTTCTTGATGCTGTGCTTTTACAGCGTCGGTATATTTCCAGAACAAAATATGGCGGATCATCTCAGCTGCCTCTCTTTCGCCGCTTTTTATTTTTAAATTATACCATACCGCCAGGCAAAAAGCACGCTGTGGAACCTGACACTCCCGGCGAACAAAATGCAGCAGTATTTGGCAGTTTTTCAACTTGTGTTTTACTGTCGTTTCTGGTAGACTAGATAAAGTATGTGTGTCTTTTTGTCCGGCCGGTTTCTGTTTGCGGCATTCTGCACGCCGGCCGCACACACATGCACGGTAAGGAGGATTCATTTTATGAGCAATCCCATTGATTATTCCCAGGGCATTTACGATGCCAAAAAACTGGGCACGCCCCGGATGCTGATCCTGGGTGCGCAGCACATGTTCGCCATGTTTGGCGCAACCGTGCTGGTTCCCCTGCTGACCGGCCTGAGCGTTTCCACCACGCTGCTGTGCGCCGGCCTTGGCACGCTGCTGTTCCACATCATCTGCAAGGGCAAGGTTCCCGCATTTTTGGGTTCCAGCTTTGCCTACCTGGGCGGCTTTGCCATTGTCAGCAATGACGGTGCCAACCCGGAAAACTTGCCCTACGCCTGCGCAGCCGTTGCGTTCAGCGGCCTGCTGTATGTGCTGGTCAGCGGGCTGATCTCGGTGTTCGGCATCCGCCGCATCATGCGGTTCTTCCCGCCTGTTGTCACCGGCCCCATCATCATCTCCATTGGCCTGATCCTGGCCCCGTCCGCCATCAACAACTGCCAGAGCAACTGGCTGCTGGCTTTTGTGGCGCTGGCCGCCGTTATCATCTGCAACATCTGGGGCAAAGGCATGGTCAAGATCCTGCCCATTCTGATCGGTGTTCTGGTCAGCTATGCGGTTGCCCTGGTAACTGGTGCGGTTGACTTTGCCGCCATCGGCGAGGCCTCCTGGATCGGTTTCCCCATTCACAAAGAGGCCATGGGTCTGTTTTCCATTGACGGCAGCGAAAAATTCATCAGCGCCCTGTTCACCATCATGCCCATTGCCGTTGCAACCATGATGGAGCACATCGGCGATATTGCCGCCATCAGCGCCACCACCGGCCGCAACTATATCCGTGACCCCGGCCTGAACCGCACCCTGATGGGCGACGGTCTGGCAACCGCCATGGCCGGCCTGCTGGGCGGCCCCGCCAACACCACCTACGGCGAAAACACCGGCGTTCTGGCCCTGACCAAGATCTATGATCCCCTGGTCATCCGCATTGCCGCTGTATTTGCCTGCATCCTGAGCTTCTGCCCCAAGTTTGAAGCCATCATCAACACCATTCCTTCCGGCATCATCGGTGGTATCAGCTTTGTGCTGTACGGCATGATCTCCGCCATCGGTGTTCGCAACGTAGTGGAAAATCAGGTCGACTTTACCAACAGCCGTAACCTGATCATTGCTGCCGTTATCCTGGTGTGCGCTCTGGGCTTTAACTCCGTGGGCGGCATCACCTTCGGCATCGGCGGTGTCAGCGTTACCCTGTCCGGCCTGGCCATTGCTGCCCTGGCCGGCATCCTGCTGAACGCCATCCTGCCCGGCAATGATTACGAGTTCGACTCCAACCCCGGCACCGGCGAAGGCACCAGCCTGCGCGTCTGATCCTGCGCTTATCTGACGGGTGTGTTTGACACCTAAATAGCATCCCAACCATGATGGTGGCCGCGGCCCCGCGCCGCGCACGAAATTTGCTTTTTTCCGTTATCCCAACTTCGTAAAGATGTGGTATAATGACACTAAGCCAATTTCCCACCATCATTTTTTATTTGTGTTGGAATTCTGCGTTCCCTATAATTCCTAACTCCTAACTCCTAACTCCTACCCAACCACCGGAGGTGCCTATGCCCACTACCCTTACCGCGGCAGATTTTCTTTCGCTGCGCATGCAGTACAAAGCCGAACAGGCGGAAAACGAAATTCCTGCCGTGATCGAACACAACTTCAAAGATGGCCGCATGGTGGACCATTATTTTGTGGTGCCCGGTCCCGCCCTGCTGGCTGATGAAGCCGTGCAGGACTTTGGCGGCAAAATCGAGAACATCCTGTTTCTGCAGCAGAGCGAACCCGGCGCACCATGGCAGGTGCTGCTGCACGAACCTTCTATGATCCGGGAGATCACCTTTGAAATGCCGGAGGAAGAGTTCCGCGCCCTGCTGGCCAAGAACAACCTGATCCTGCCCGGTGACCCCGGCTTTGTGATGCCGTAAGCTCTAGGGTGTATCTGATAAGCCAAAGGCAACACCGCACAATTCCCGCCTTGCGGCTTAAGCACCGCTCCGGCAGCTGCGGCACGGCATCTGCGTTGCCAA
>PPYF01114452.1_pt1 | contig 20473 bp, 22 predicted proteins | sample 1559871 | NCBI WGS metagenome assembly PPYF01 (sample SAMN08240021, study PRJNA423297) | Human gut metagenome, whole genome shotgun sequencing project. | reverse complement strand
GCGAGGAGTTCATGGACAAGTTCTTCGGCGGCGAGGACTTCACCTACGCCGAGATGATCCAGGGCCTGCGCCAGGGCGTCCGGGAGCTGAGCCTGTTCCCGGTGCTGTGCGGCTCCGCTGTCAACTGCATGGGCTCTCTCATGCTGATGGACAATATCGTGGATCTGCTGCCCAACCCCATGGAGGGCAACTATCACAAGGCCACCCGCGCTGACGGCGAGACCGAGGAGTTCGTGGTCTCCCCCGGCGGCGTGCCCACCGCCTTTGTGTTCAAGACCGTCTCCGACCAGTACGGCAAGTACTCCTTCGTGAAGGTGCTCTCCGGCTCCATCACCCCGGATATGCCTATGGTCAACGCCCGCACCGGCGCCACGGAGAAGCTGGGCCGCCTGTATGTCATGCGGGGCAAGAAGGCCACTGAGGTCAAGGAGCTCTCCTGCGGCGACATCGGTGCCATCGGCAAGATGGAAAAGGTCAAGACCGGCGATACCCTGTGCGATGCCCGTAAGGTGGTGGCTCTGAAGAACATTCCCTTTGCCGAGCCCTGCTACTCCGTGGCCATCGTGCCCAAGACCCGGGGCCAGGAGGACAAGATCGCCCAGGGCCTTGCCAAGCTCAACGAGGAAGATCCCACCTTCACCGTTACCAACAACCCCGAGACCCATCAGATGGTGCTCTCCGGTTCCGGCGACATGCAGGTGGATGTGCTCATCAGCAAGCTGCGCAGCCGCTTCAATGTGGAGGCAGTGCTCAAGCCCGTCCGGGTGCCCTATCGGGAGAAGATCCGCAAGACCGTTCAGAAGCAGGGCCGTCACAAGAAGCAGACCGGCGGTTCCGGCCAGTTCGGCGACGTGTGGATCCGCTTCGAGCCCAACCCCGACTCTGAGGAGATGGTCTTCGCCGAGGAGGTCTTCGGTGGTTCCGTGCCCAAGAACTTCTTCCCGGCGGTGGAAAAGGGCCTGCGTGAGGCCTGCGTCCACGGCCCGCTGGCGGGGTATCCCGTGGTGAACCTGAAGGCCGTGCTGTATGACGGCTCCTATCACCCGGTGGACTCCTCCGAAATCGCCTTCAAGACCGCGGCCCAGCTGGCCTACAAGGCCGCCATGCCGGAGGCCAACCCCGTGCTGCTGGAGCCTGTGGGCGAGCTGAAGGTCACTGTGCCCGATAACTACATGGGCGATGTCATCGGCGATCTCAACAAGCGCCGGGGCCGCGTTATGGGGATGGATCCCACCGGCGACGGCAGCCAGGTGATCTCCGCTGAGGTTCCTATGGCCGAGATGGGTTCTTATGCCATCGATCTGCGGTCCATGACCCAGAGCCGCGGCAGCTTCACCTTCCACTTCGTCCGCTATGAGGACTGCCCGCCTGCGGCCCAGGAGAAGGCCATCGCCGAGGCAAAGGCTCTGGCGGAGGAACAGTGATCCGCATTTGAATGGGCAGTCCGGCCAGGGCTCCCGCCGAGGCCGGAAGCCTCGGTGGGAAAGAGTCGGGACAAAGAAGCGGAGTGCAGCCTTCGCCGTCAGGCGGATGCGGAGCGAAGCGGATTTCGGCCCGGCGACGTGCCCGCCTGCGGCCCAGGAGAAGGCCATCGCCGAGGCAAAGGCTCTGGCGGAGGAACAGTAAGGCTTACGATACACTGCGTCAAAACGGCGGGATCTTCTGATCCCGCCGTTTTTTGAAAGGAGATTTCATATGTACGAATATCAGTATATCCCCCTGGATACCGGCGGAGGATTTTTCTCCGGCGGGAGTGAGCATCGGAAGATCATCGATGAGTGGGCGGCCAAGGGGTGGCGCTACGTGGGCTTCATGCCCATGGAGTTCACCAGCCACGGCGGCATCAGCTGTGTGGATCTTATCTTTGAGCGAGAAACAAAAACATGAAGTTTGTGAAAAGTTTTTGAACAGTTGCATAAGCAACTGTTCAATATTAGAATATTCTGTTATACTCAGACCATCCCAAGGGGAGATAAGAGTTTACGATTAAAAACTGATTATAAATGAGGAGGAACCAATTATGAAAAAGTGGGTTTGTTCTGTTTGCGGCTATGTCTATGAGGGCGAGAATCCCCCCGAGAAGTGCCCCCAGTGCGGTGTTCCCGGCTCCAAGTTCACCGAGCAGAAGGGTGAGATGAGCTGGGCTGCCGAGCACGTTGTGGGTGTGGGCAAGTCCTTCGGCGACAACGTTCCCGCTGAGGTCCAGAAGGAGATCCTGGACGGTCTGAACGCCAACTTCACCGGCGAGTGCACCGAGGTGGGCATGTACCTGGCCATGGCCCGCGTTGCCTATCGTGAGGGCTATCCCGAGATCGGCGAGTATTGGCGCCGGGCCGCTCTGGAAGAGGCTGAGCACGCTGCCACGTTCGCTGAGCTGCTGGGCGATGTGCTGACCGACTCCACCAAGAAGAACCTGGAGATGCGGGTCGAGGCCGAGAACGGCGCCACCCTGGGCAAGTTCGAGCTGGCTAAGCTGGCCAAGCAGTACAACCTGGACGCCATCCACGACACCGTGCACGAGATGGCCCGCGACGAGGCCCGCCACGGCAAGGCTTTCGAGGGCCTGCTGAAGCGTTACTTCGGCTAATCCAAAGCCAACAGAATCGAAAATCCCCCGGCCGCAACTGGCCGGGGGATTTTTTTGCGCCAGTGGGCTGACAGGCCATCAGGCGGATTCTCCTTGCATTTGCCAGTCGGGTGGGGTAGTATATAGAAGAAAACCGGGGGGTTTTCTTGGAAAATGATCGGTTGGAAGAGAAAACCAGTCACTTTGAGGGGCAGGGAGAAACAGATGTTTCGCTTTCAGATCTATGACAGCAGCGGCGACTATCTGGAAAGTCAGCGCTGGTGGATTTTTTCCATCTTGATGACGGTGGGCGGCTTTTTGGGGGCATTTACCTATACCATCCGTGGCGGCGTGTTCTGCAATGCCCAGACGGCAAATTTTGTACTTTTCGCTATGGCCCTGGGGGATGCCCAGTGGAGCCGGGCGCTGTATTTCCTCATTCCCATGAGTGCCTATTTCCTGGGTGCCCTGCTCTCCGAGGCTGCCATGTCCTCTCCCAGATGGACGATGCCCGTCCGCTGGGAGACGGTTCTGGTCTTGGTGGAGATGGTTCTGGTGGTGATTTTGGGCCTGCTGCCGGAGAGTGCGCCTTATCAGATCTCCCAGGTGGTCATCAATTTCATGTGCTCTATGCAGTACAACACCTTCCGCATCGCCCAGGGAGTTCCCATGGCCACCACCTTCTGCACCAATCACCTGCGCCAGACGGGGATCGCCTGCTGCAAGGCCATTCGCACCCGGGATATCCAGCATGTCAAGCGCCTGGCCTGTCATCTGGAGATGCTGGCTGTCTTCGTGGCGGGGGGCGTGGTCTCCACCATTTTGTGCCGGCATTTTATGGGACGGGCCATCTGGGCTGCCTTGCTCCCTCTTGCGGTGGTATTGGCGGATCTGCTGCATGCAGATCTCAAGGGAGAGCAGGCGGCGCCTGCGAAGTCCTGACGCAGCTGTGCATTGAGATTCAAAAGAGCCCCCTGATGGCACCGTCAGGGGGCTCCTTCTCACTTCCCGGACGTGTGCTGCGGAACGTTTTGGATATCTGCGGAGCGTAGACCGGTTCTTCAAAACAGGGATGGACACGCCCGAGACAGGGATGGGATACTGGGATCAGAAAGGAGGCGGAGGTATGGATGCCGGAAAAACGGGTGAGTATCTTGCCATGCTGCGCCGGGCCAGGGGCATGACCCAGCAGGAAGCGGCGGAGCAGCTGAATCTCTCCAACAAGACCATCAGCAAATGGGAGTCCGGCGGGGGGTTCCCCGATATCACGGTGCTGCCCGCTTTGGCGGAGCTGTACGGTGTGACCGCAGACGACATCCTGGCGGGGGAGACCCTGCGGGGCACCAAGCGGGAACAGGCGGCCGCCGGACGGAGCGCCGCGGAAAAGCGGCTGCTGGGGCGGCTGCGGATGCGGTTTGATGTGTGCTTTGTGCTCTCCCTGGCCCTGGCGGTCCTGGGGATGCTTCAAATCCCGTATGTGAGCCTGACTGCCCTGCCCCTTTCCGTGGCGTCAGTTTGGATGGGCTATGTTTTGACTTCTCATCCCCTTCGCTATGGCGGCGTGACGGAGGAGCGGAAACTGTATGAGAACCTTTACCGAAAGCTGCTGGCGGCTTCCGGCCTCCAGTGGCTGGCGCTGCTGGGCATGATCCACCTGGGTACGGTGGACTGGAGCCGGACAGACCTGGAAAATCTGACGGTGCCCTATACCGGGGATCATTGGAAACCGGTGATTTTCCTGGCGGGCCTGGTGCTTTTGTGGGGGCTGCTGGAGGCGGGCGTGCGCCGCCGCGCCGGAAAGGATGCCCGTCTGCTGCCGGGTAATTGGAAGGCCTGGGCCCTTTGGGGCATTTGGCTGACGGTGTTTCTGGCAGTGTGGACTGCTGTGGATCACCGGTTCGACGTGGCGTTGGCTCCCTGGGTGGAGCGGTATGGGGCAGATGTGCTCCATGACAGCCGCTTTGACGAGTGGTGGCCCACCTTGCGGGAGGAACGGGACAATGCGCTGATGCCCTTCCTGTGGGCCAGACGGATCACAGCCGGGGCTGGCGGTGTCATAACGGTGGTCCTGCTGGCAGTGACACTGCGGCGCATCTGGCGGAAAAAACCGGGGCAACCTCTTGCGCCGAAAGAGGAATGATGATAGAATTTTCCCGGAATAAAGGGGAGAATCATCATGTATCATTATATCTTTTTCGACCTGGACGGTACGCTGACGGATTCCAAGGAGGGCATCTTCAAAAGCGTCCGCTATGCCCTGGAGAAGCTGGGGCGCCCGGTTCCCGGCGATGACATTCTGACGCTGTTTGTGGGCCCGCCTCTGGCGGATTCCTTTATGAATTTCTGCGGTATGACCCGGCCGGAGGCCGATGAGGCCGTGCGGATCTTCCGGGAGCGGTATGCCGTCAAGGGCCTCTTTGAAAATGCCGCGGTGCCCGGCGGCCCGGAACTGCTGCGGCGGCTGAAGGAGCGGGGCTATGTGCTGGCCCTGGCCTCCTCCAAGCCGGTGGAGCACTGCCGGCCCATTGTGGAGCGGTTTGGTTACGCCCCGTACCTGGATGTGGTGGCCGGCAGCGAGGGTGAATCCGACGAGACCAAGGCGGACATCATCCGCAAGGCCATGGCCCAGCTGGGCATCACGCAGGCGGATAAGGCCCGGGTGCTGATGGTGGGCGACCGGAAGTTCGACGTGCTGGGTGCCCGGGAGTGCGGCATCGACTGCGTGGGCCTGGAGATGTGCCGCTATGGCCAGCCCGGCGAGCTGGAGGCAGCCGGCGCCGTAGCAGTAGTGGAGACGATGGAAGAACTGGAGACCTTCATTCTCCATCATTGATCAAAAAAAGGATGCCCTGCGCAACTGTACGCAGGACATCCTTTTTTGTCCGGGAAAAACCGTCAGGCGGCTTCCCGTTCCTTGATCTCGCGGATGGTCCAGCCTTCGCCGGTCAGATCTGCGGAGAGTACCGGGTCAATGGGCACCGCCAGATACATGCTGTTGCCGTATGTATAGGCGCCGGAGGTGACGCCGATCACCTGGCCCAGGGCGTTTACCAGGGCTCCGCCGCTGCTGCCCTGAGAGATATCCGCCGTACTCATCAGGCAGGGCACGGAATAGCGCTCCACATCCCGGTTCGTGGCACTGATGATGCCGGAGGATACCGCCAGGCCCATGCCCAGGGGATCGCTGAGGGTATACACCGGATCTCCGGGCCGCACGTCCCGGGTGCCGGAGGGGGCGATGTCCAGATGGGCAAAAGCAGAGGTGACATGGCCGGAGCGGCTGGTCTTGGAGATCTGGATCACGGCAATGTCGGCGTCGGGATCATAGTAGAGCACCCGCTGGACGGGATAGACCTCCCCGGTGGAGAGGGTGGCAACGGCGTGGACACTGTCTTCAATGGTGTGGTAATTGGTGACGGCCAGACCATCGGCGGAGATGAAGAAGCCGCTGGCATTGACCATGGGCATATCGATATCCAATTCAATCTGCCGGGTATAGACGTCCAGATGGAAGGCCGCCGCCGTATAGCGCTCTGCCACCTGCCGGGCCGTGAGAACAGGGGAGAGGAAGCCCAGAGCATTGGCCGCCGCCCGGGAGACGATGCCGCGGTCTATGAGGCGGCTGATGACGGTGGCGGAGCCGTCCTTGTAGGAGAAGGACAGGGCACTTTCCAGAAGGACAAAGAGCTGCCCCCGGGAGAGGGAACCCGTGGAGGCCTGAGGCGTCAGGCCGATATGCTGGGCGAACAGGGCGGCGGAGTCCGGGGAAAAGTCACCGGCGGCGTCGTCATAGCCCAGCATCCGCAGCAAGAAGGTAAACCATTCATCCGCCGTAATGGCCGTGTCGGGATAGAAATCCAGGCCGGCGGAAGCGGGAGAGTCGATCCAGCCCTGGTGCACCGCGTAATGGACGGCGCGGGAGGCCCAGGCGGGTACATCCCGGTAGCCGGAGAACCAGTTGTCCGCGGCAGCATCCTGCTGCGCGCCTGCCAGACGCACCAGCAGCACAGCCGCCTGGGCCCGGGTGGCAGGGGACTCCAGGGCATATCCGCTGGTCCCGGTACCGTTGATCAGTCCCAGGGTGTGCAGGGCGTCGGCGGCCCGAAGGGTTTCCCCCTCCTGGGCAGCGGCAAAAGGGACTGCGCCTGTCAGCAGCAGCAGGGCGCAGAGAAAGGCAAGTACGCGTTTTTTCATGGGGCAGTTCCTCCATATTCCTGGGTGGACAGATTGATGGGCGGTGCCCAACAGAGGCTGAAGCGGCGGGCACCGTCCGGCAGCCTGATTGTAGCACCTGGAAGCGGGGTTGGCAAGTGGGCGGATCTCTGCTACAATCTCACTGTAAGAACGGAAAGGCGGAAGAAATATGGCACAGCGCATTGCGGAGGGATTGTGGCGGCTGGAGATCCCTCTGGTGGGAAATCCCCTCAAGACGCTCAACAGTTACCTCATCACCGGGGAGCGGAACCTCCTCATTGACACGGGCTTTCGCCAGCAGCCCTGCCGGGAGGCATTGGAGCGCCAGCTCCGGGAGCTGGCGGTGGATCTGAACCGGACGGATCTCTTTCTCACCCATCTCCACAGCGACCATACAGGCCTGGCGCCGGAGCTTGTCCGGCCCGGCTGCCGGGTTTACATCGGCGCGGTGGATGGGCGGCGCCTGGTGGAGAGCGGGAGAGAACAGCCGTGGCGGGAGCTGTACCGGGAGTACGTACAAAACGGCTTTTCCCGGCAGGATATGGAGACCCTCTGGGACAGCAATCCCGCCAAATCCGGCGCGCCGGTGCCCTGGGACGGCTACACGTTCCTGGAGGATGGGGACACACTGGGCTATGGGGCTTATAACCTGCGCTGCCTGCTGACGCCGGGCCACACCCCGGGACACATGTGCCTGTACGATGCAGCCCGGAAGACACTGTTCTCCGGGGATCATGTGCTCTTTCACATCACCCCCAACATCTGCCGCTGGACAGGGGTGGCGGACTCCCTGGGGGACTATCTCAAAAGCCTGGACCGGGTGCGGGATCTGCCGGTGGAGCTGCTGCTGCCCGCCCACCGGGAGGAAACGGGAGATCTGGCATGCCGGGTGGAGGAACTCAAGGCCCACCATGCCCGCCGGCTGGAGGAGGCGCTGCGGGTGGTACGGCAGACGCCGGGGCTCACCGCCTGGCAGATCGCCGGGCGCATGGCCTGGAGCATCCGCTGCCGCAGCTGGGAGGACTTTCCCCTGACCCAGAAGTTTTTCGCCGTAGGGGAGGCTCTGGCCCACCTGGATCATCTGGAGGCCCGGGGGCACCTGCGCCGCATGGAGCATCAGGGCGTCATGGTTTATGACGCCATATCATAAAATATAAGGAGAGAATGACCATGGATATCCAGGAGATTTTGTCCAAGTGCGACCACACGCTGCTCTCCCCCACCGCCACGTGGGAGGAGATCCGGGCGCTGTGTGACGACGGCGTCCGGTACGGCTGCGCCAGCGTGTGTATCCCCGCCAGCTATGTCCGCCAGGCGGCGGAGTATCTGGCGGGACGGCTGCCGGTGTGCACCGTTATCGGCTTTCCCAACGGCTACGACACCACCGCCGCCAAATGCTTTATGGCTGCCGACGCCGTACAAAACGGCGCCGACGAGGTGGACATGGTCATCAACCTGGGCTGGGTGAAGGACCAGCGGTGGGAGGATCTCCTCGCAGAGATCCGGGCAGTGAAGGAGGCCTGCGGCGGCAAGCTCCTGAAAGTCATCATCGAGACCTGCCAGCTGACGGAGGCGGAGAAGATCCGCATGTGCGAGATCGTCACCGCCTCCGGGGCGGACTATATCAAGACCTCCACCGGCTTCTCCACCGGAGGCGCCACCCGGGAGGACGTGGCCCTCTTTGCTGCCCATGTGGGGCCGGGGGTGAAGATCAAGGCCGCCGGCGGCATCGCGGATCTGAAAGACGCGGAGGACTTTTTGAACCTGGGGGCCTCCCGGCTGGGGACATCCCGGGTGGTGAAAGCCGTCAAAGCCCTGGGAAAGTGATTCCGATTTGTAGAATATGGACGATAAAATCCCCTCCGTTGTCGGATTCCGGCGGCGGAGGGGCTGCTTTTTCCACAGCGTGTTGAAAATACGGCGGACGGGACAGGCGGGTTCAGCCCAGGACATAGCCGCTGAGAGCCGCTGCCAGCAGGGCGGAAAAGAGGCCCTGAAGGGCCTTCCCCACCAGGCAGTACCGCAGCCGGAGCCCGCTGCCCTCCAGCGCCGCCGCCGTCTGGCACAGCACGGACAGCCCGCCCCATCCGGCGGCTCCCGCCGCCAGGATGAAGCCGAAGCGGTCCGGCATCAGCAGCGGCGTCAAGGAGAAGAGCTCCGTCATCCCGACCAGCAGGGCGCCCGCCGGACCTCCCAAAGAGGAGAGGGGCCGGGAGAGCACATAGAAGAAGGTCACAAAGGCGCAGACGGACAATACGCTGCGCAAAGCGCCGTCCACTGCGGACACAAAGGCCTGTACCGGGGAGATGGCCTGAAAAGTACATGACCTTGACATATCCTGGGAACAGGCGGAAGACGTTCCCCGGAACAGCAGTCCCACCAGCAGGGCGGATCCCACATGGATCAGCAGCAGCCACACACCGGCGCGGACGCTGCCAAAGATCCCGGAGCCCAGAACGGAGATCAAAAAGACAGGGGAGCAGTTGTTGCAGAAGGTCAAAAGCCGCTCCGCCTCCTGCCGGGACAGGGCGTGGGACTGGTAGAGCTCCCCGGCGGTTTTGGCGCCGATGGGGTATCCTCCCAGCAGGCCCAGCACCAGGGCGGCGCTGCCGGGGCCTCCGATCCGGAACAGGGGCTCCATAAGACCCGAGAGCACCGAGGCCGTCAGGTCTCCAAAGCCCATGGCCAGCAGCAGCGACGAGATCACAAGAAACGGGAACAGGGAGGGGATCACGGACCGGGCGCACAGGGACAGCGCCTCCTCCACAGCGGCCCGGCAGTGGGCGGCGTCCGCCAGAAACCACAGGGCTCCGCAGCACAGTACCAGACAAAAAGGCGTTCTCCAACGTTTTTTCATATCCATCACCGGAGCCATTCTATGCGTCCCCCCTCTGGTACATGCCGGGGTGGGACAGGCAAGTTTGCGGGGATTTCCGCATACACGTGGCAAAGAGGTGAGACATATGGAGCGCAATCGAAAGGAGAGCCGGGTGCTGGATACCGTGGCGGAGCTCTTTGACCTGCCGGCGGACGTGGTGGCGGGGCTTCCCCGGCTGGAGATGGTGGGCAGCCGCCAGCTGTATCTGGAGCATCACACGGGGATCCTGGCGTACAGTGAAGAGCAGATCGACGTCAATACCCCCGAGGGCATCCTGCGGGTGCGAGGGGAGCGTTTGACCCTGACGGCCATGACGGCGGAGGAACTGCGCATCGGCGGCGCCATTGCGGCGGTGGAGTGGGTGAGGTAGCCTATGCTCAAGGAAATCGTCAACCGTCTGCGGGGGCAGGTTCGATTGCGGGTGGAGAGCCCGTTTCCGGAGCGGGTGCTGAACCTGTGCGGCGCCCGGAATCTGGCATTCTGGGATCTGGAGTGGGAGAGCGCCACCGCCTTCACCTGCCGCATGAGCCGGGGGGATTACCGTGTTCTGCGCCAAGCGGCAGCGCAGCTGGAGTGCGCGGTGACTCCGGTGAAAAAAGAGGGGGTTCCCTATTTTCTGGGTCGCTTCCGCCACCGCCAGGCCCTGGCGGTGGGCCTGGTAGGCGCCGCATGCGCCCTGACGGTGGGCTCCTTTTTCATCTGGGACTTCACCGTGGAGGGCAATGTCACCGTCACCGATGAGGAGATCCTCCGCTCCCTGGCGGACAATGGGGTGGGGCTGGGAACCTTTGGCCTGTCCCTGGACGGAGAGAGCATCCGCAACCATGTGCTCCTGGACATTCCGGAGCTCAGCTGGATCGCCGTCAATGTCTCCGGCTGCCGGGCCTATGTCCAGGTACGGGAGCGCGATCCCAAGCCGGAGATGGTGGATGAGCGGAGCCCCACCAACGTGGTGGCCCGGCGGGAGGGGTTGGTGCTGGACGTGCAGGCCCTGGACGGGGTAGCCTGCGTGCTGCCGGGCACCACCGTCACGAAGGGTCAGCTGCTGATCTCCGGCGTGGAAGATACCGGCACCTACGGTGCCCGGCTCCTGGCGGGAATGGGGACGGTGGAGGCCCGCACCTGGTACACCCTCACCGCCAAGATCCCCCTGACGCTGCCTCAAAAACAGTACAACGGGGAGGAAAAAACCTGCTTTTCCCTGGTCTTGGGGACCCACCGGATAAAATTCTTTTCAAACAGTAGCATCCAGGGGGAAAATTATGATAAAATAACCAACAGGTATGCATGCTCCCTGCTGGGAGTGCCGCTGCCGGTTACCATTGTGAAAGAGCAGTACCGGTTTTACGATCCGGTTTCTCCCTCCGACCCGGACGAGGCGTCCGTTGAACAGGCCAAGGAGGCGGGGGAGGCCGCCCTGACGGCGTATCTCAACACGCTGCTGGAGGGATACGGGAGCGTATCCTCCACCCTGTGTACCTCCCGGCAGGAGGGGGATACCCTGGAGGTGACGCTGCGGGCGGAGTGCCGGGAGCAGATCGGGCAGCCGGTACCGATCTATACCCAATCTACCAACGAACCGGGCTGAGAAAGCCCGTGAATAACAGGAGTGAAGCAAGCATTGGAACAGCGAATCAGCATTGAGCGTTTGGAACAGGCGGTGAACATCTTCGGGTCCTTCGACGAGAACATCCGCCTTTTGGAGCAGGAATTTTCCGTCACCGTGGTGAACCGGGACGGGGAGCTCCGGGTGGAGGGTGAGCCGGAGAACACCATGCTGGCCTGCAAGGCCATCCAGGCCCTGCTGACCCTCTCCTCCCGGGGAGAGTCCATCGGCGAGCAGAACGTGCGCTATATCATCGGCCTGGTGCGCTCCGGCAAGGAGACCCAGGTAGCGGAGCTCACCGGAGACGTGCTGTGCATCACCGCCAAGGGCCGCCCGGTCCGGCCCAAGACCATCGGACAAAAGGAGTATATCAAGTCGGTGCTCCACAACACCGTCACCATCGGCGTGGGCCCGGCAGGCACCGGCAAGACCTATCTGGCGGTGGCCGCCGCCGTCTCCGCCTTCCGGGACAAGCAGGTCAACCGCATCATCCTCACCCGTCCGGCGGTGGAGGCCGGCGAGCGCCTGGGCTTTTTGCCCGGCGACCTCCAGAGCAAGGTGGATCCCTACCTGCGGCCGCTGTACGACGCCCTCTTTGACATGCTGGGGGCGGAGACGTACCAGAAGTACCTGGAGCGGGGCAACATCGAGGTGGCGCCCCTGGCCTATATGCGGGGCCGCACCCTGGACGACAGCTTCATCATCCTGGACGAGGCTCAGAATACCTCCCGGGAGCAGATGAAGATGTTTTTGACCCGTCTGGGCTTCGGTTCCAAGATCGTCATCACCGGTGACGTCACCCAGATCGACCTGCCCGACGGAAAGGCCTCCGGCCTCAAGGAGGCCATGCGGGTGCTGCGGAACGTGGAGGGCATCGGCATCTGTCAGCTGACCAACGCCGACGTGGTGCGCCATGTGATGGTGCAGCGGATCGTGGAGGCCTATGAGCGCTATGAGGAGGCCAAAAACGGCGGAAAGGGGCGCAAGTGATGGCAAAACGGCACTATATCCCGGTGACGGCGGACATTCCCGGCGCCGCCAGTGAAGGCAACTGCGCCCTCATCCGCAAGGTCATCCGCACGGCTTTGGCCGCCGAGGGGGTGGACTTCCCCTGTGAGGTGGACGTGCTGCTGACCAACGACGAGAACATCCATCAGGTGAATCTGGACATGCGGGGGGTGGACCGGGCCACAGACGTGCTGAGCTTTCCGGAGTTTGACCTGACCCCGGGGGAACTTCCGGGACCGGAGGACGCGGACCCCGGCACGGGGCTGGTGCCTCTGGGGGACATGGTGATCTCTATGGAGCATGTGGCGGCCCAGGCCAAGGAGTACGGCCACCCCAAGCGCCGGGAGCTTGCCTATCTGGTGGTGCACTCCGTGCTGCACCTGCTGGGGTATGACCACTTGGACGAGGGCCCCCAGAAAAGGCAGATGCGCTCCCGGGAGGAGGCCATCCTGGCGGAGTTGGGCATCGGCCAGGATTGACGGCGTAAGTCTGAACACCGGAGAGGGATCGGTATGAAAGATTTCCTGGCGGCTTTTGTGCTGCTGGTGATTGTGGGGTATGGATTTCTGGCCCTGGGCGGCGCGCTGGGACTGGCCCTCTTCGGCGTGGCGGTGGCGGCTGTGGTGATTGCCGGGCTCATCTCCCTTTTGGGAAAGCTGGAAGATCTGGAGAAGAAACTGGATGCACTCACCGCCGCCGGAGCTGCCCCTGAGGGAGAAAGCACGCCGCCGGAGGCGGACGACGGGGAGGCGCCTGGGGACAGCGCGGAGCATTGACGGCGGACAGCCCCGGCGCATAGACTATCCCGAGGTGATTTGGGATGGTATTGCTGCAAGATGGAGTCATCGCATTTTTGTCCGCCGTGGGGCTGACGGCCATTGTCTGGCTGGCAGCGGGCGCGATCCTGCACACGGGCCGGCCCACTGTGCCGGGCCTTTTGCTGGTGCTGCCGCTGCGGGGAGAGGTTCCGGCCCTGGAGGAGGATGTCCGGGAGCTGCGCCGGGTGCGCCGCCAACTGCCGGGCGCCCGGATCGTGCTGGCGGACTGCGGCATGACGGAGGAGGCCAGGGCACTGGCATCCTATCTCTCCGCCCGGACGGAGGGGGTCTCCCTGACGGAGGGAACGGAGATTCATGTGGGGTAGTACCCCGGGAAGAGGAAGAGCATGGAAGAGCTGACTGCCTGCGAGGGCACCGTACATAGCGTAATTTTTCAAAATGCCGAAAACGGCTATACGGTCCTGCGCCTTCTCACGGAGGAAGGCGAGGTGGTCACGGTGGTGGGGTGCATCCCCTGCGTGGCGCCGGGGGAGCACCTGAGCGCCGTGGGCACCATGGAGACCCACCCCCAGCACGGGGAGCAGCTGCGGGCGGTGGAGCTGGAGCGGAGCCTTCCGGAGGACGAGGAGGAGATCGCCAGCTATCTGGGTTCCGGCGTGGTGAAAGGGGTAGGCCCTGCCACCGCCCGGCGGATCGTGGACCGCTTCGGCACCGAAACCCTGGACATTCTGGAGCGGGAACCGGAGCGGCTGAGCCTCATCAAGGGCATTACGGAGCGCAAGGCCATGGAGATCGCCGAGAGCTTCCGCCACCACATGGGCCTCAGGCGGCTGATGGAGTTTCTGGCCCGGTATCAGCTGCCGCCGGTGCTGGCCATGCAGCTGCGGCGCCAGTACGGAGACGCGGCGTTGGAAAAGGTACGGGAAAACCCGTACCTTTTGTCCGGTGAGAGCTGCGGTGTGGAGTTTGCCGTGACAGACCAGATCGCCCTCGCTTTGGGCATGGAGCTGGACAGCCTGTGCCGGGTGGAGGCGGCGGTCTCCTTTGAGCTGGGCCACAACGAGCGCAACGGCCACGTGTTCTTGCCCCGGGAGAAGCTGATCGCCGCCACGGCGGAGCTGCTCCACGGCAGTGCGGACACGGTGGAACAGGCTCTGGATGGCCTCATCGAGCGGGGAGCGGTGGTGCAGGAGGGCGTGGGCAACGCCCAGGCCTGCTATCTGCGGCGTCTTTGGGAGGCGGAGCAATCCGCCTGTATCCGCCTGACGGGCCTGCTGGCGGTTGAGGCAGACCGCAGCACCCAGCCGGAGCGGGCAGTGCGGGAGATCGAGTCCCTCCAGGGCATCACCTATGCGCCCCTGCAGCGCCAGGCAGTGGAGCTGGCGGCCCGGGAGGGGGTGGTGATCCTCACCGGCGGCCCCGGCACCGGCAAGACCACCACGGTCCGGGGCATTGTGGCCTTGTTTCAGAAAATGGGCCTGGATATCCTGCTGGCGGCTCCCACGGGCCGGGCAGCCAAGCGCATGAGCGAGCTGACGGGTATGGACGCCCAGACCATCCACCGCCTGCTTGGCATGAGCTGGAGCGAGGCCACCGGCCAGGTGACCTTCACCAAGACGGAGAAGGAGCCTCTGGAGACGGACGCCCTCATTGTGGACGAGATGAGCATGGTGGATCTGCCCCTCTTTTCCGCCCTGCTGCGGGCCTTGCGGCCGGGAACCCGGCTGGTGCTGGTGGGAGACGCGGACCAGCTGCCCTCCGTGGGGGCGGGCAACGTCTTTTCCGACCTCATCCGCAGCGGGAAGATTCAGACGGTCTTTTTGCGGGAGGTGTTCCGTCAGGCGTCGGAGTCCGCCATTATCCGCAACGCCCATGCGGTGAATCTGGGGGAGCCCCCCCGGCTGGTGAATGACCAGGGGGACTTCTTCTTTCTGTGCCGCCGGGACCCGGAGCGGGCCCTTTCTACGGTGGTGGAGCTGTGCAAGACCCGCCTGCCCGAGAAGATGGGCATCCCCGCGGATCAGATCCAAGTGCTCACCCCCACCCGGAAGGGCCCCTGCGGCACCATCCGCCTCAACGCATGCCTGCAGGAGGCGCTGAATCCTCCTGCTCCGGACAAACGGGAGATTTTGTGGGGGGAGCGGCTCTTCCGCCAGGGAGACCGCATCATGCAGACCCGCAACGACTACGATGTGGTGTGGGAGAAGGACGACGGCACCGTGGGTACCGGCATGTTCAACGGCGACGTGGGCAAGATCCTGGAGATCGACCCCTCCGGAGAGCTGTTGGTGGTGCGCTTCGACGACCGTACCGCCACCTACACGGCGGATATGCTCAGCGAGGTGGATCTGGCCTATGCCCAGACTGTCCACAAGGCCCAGGGCAGCGAGTACCGGGCCGTGGTGTTCGCCGCTATGCCCTCCGCGCCGTCGCTGATGGTGCGGGGCGTGCTCTATACCGCCCTCACCCGGGCCCGGGAGCTGCTGATCGTGGTGGGGGACGACGCCGCTATCCGGTCCATGGCGGAAAACGACCGCCGCCAGAAGCGGTATTCCGGATTGAAATGGCGGCTGTCCCACGCCGGGGAGTAATTTGGGCCGCCCGCCAGCCGGGAGAACCGGGCTTCCCGGGAGAATCCGCCCCCATTTTCTTTTCGAGGCATCGAAAAGAAAACGGCTGCGGCCGGTCAAAAGAAAAGATGCTGGGACGAACCGACGGATGCGAAAAGTACATCCGCCGGTTCGTAAGTGCGGGGGCCTTCTCAGACACTGCCCGGGAAGTCCGGCAGTCTTCTGCCGCGTGCGCCGGAGCTGTTCGGTATCATAAACCGGTCCCCGCACACGGCGGCCCGATCTTGACCGGGGCTGTTATCGCATGGCTCCGTTTCTCTTTCCGCTGCCGCTGCCCGGTATGCACCCGGCAGCGCGTAGCGAAGCGGAACGCGCGGGAGTCGGCGGATAGTCCTTTCGATGACCACCACGTCGCCCGCCGTTCCATCAAGCGCGGGCAGTGGCTTCCGGGATAAATGGCCGAAGCACGCCCAACGCTGGTGCCGGAAGTTTCTGCCGGGGTTTCCTGCCCAGGAAAGCGGTTTTCTTTTGGACCGTGCACGGCCCGTTTTCTTCTTTAAAAGAAACTCCCAATTCCCTTTTGTGTTCCCGGAGACTAAAATCCAGAAACCGATGTAGAAATATTCATCTGGGGCATATGATTCCCCCACCTCAAGTCTTGAAAGTCAATTCCTTGCGAGTTTTCTCTCTTGGTTTCGTCATAGCTGGTCGCTCCTTTCTGCCCGTAGGCATGGAAAAAGGGCAGTCGATTTTCTCGGCTGCCCTTGTGGGGAAACAAAGTTATTCTTCTGCGTTTGAATCAAGTGTTCCTGCACCGTCATCGGTATATAGGTCGGCAGGGATTGAACTAACAGCAAGTTGTTCTTCTGGCGACAAGGAATTATACCATTCAAGCCATTCAAGAGTTTCTTCGGTCAAGTCAGATTTGCTAAATGACTGTCCATTAAATTCAATGGTTCCATTAGAACCTATATCCCCAGAAATAGGGGTCAATGCCTTTAATAAATCTTCGCCTGTAACACCTAACTGAGCACCATCACTTGCAAATGGAATGTGCAACAAATATTCTCCGTCTACTTCATAAACATAAATATAGATGCCAGAACCAATATCTTGTGTATTGCCCAAAAGGGAAAGGACTTCTTCTCTTGTCATAGCTGGCTCTAATTCTCTTATCTGTTCAGATGTTACTTGTGTCGGCACGTCAATCTGCTCTTCGTTACCTGGCAATAGGTTAAGGATTTCTTCGGTTAATGGACTACTTTCTCCAGCATCGATGGTTTTTACTGCTTCTTTTATTTCTTTGTGGGAGTAGTCGCCCAAATCTTCAACAGGAATACCGAGGGAATTCAGATAATCGACTGCCGCATTATATTGAATTGTATCAATAGCAAATGCGGTTAATGGTACCATCAAGCACAAACAAGCCGCAATAGCTCCCCACTTTACCCAGCCGGGCTTCTTTGCTTTGTGATATGCCCTTGCCTCGTTGATATGATTCTCATTGATGTCACCGAGGACTTCATACAGTTTTTCATTCGTCATAGTTCAAAGCCCCTTTCTAAAAGGTAGTTGTGTAGTTTTAGGCGGATGCGGTTAAGGGTCATTGATACTGCTCCATCATTCATATTGTGTCGGACAGCAATTTCTGAAATGCTATCTGTGTACCAGTATCGGCTGATAAAAATGCTTCTTTTCTTTGGTGATAGACGATCCAAAAATGTATCAATGGCTTTCGTGAGTTCCTTTTGGTCAAATGCCTGCTCAACATCATCCTTGCCAGACACCAGGTCAGAAAGTTCCTCCAGAACCACAGGCAATTCTCCGCTACCTCGTTTATCGGCGGTATTGTGTTTATACCGGTTAAACGACAGGTTTCTTGTAATTTTTCCAAGGAATGTGGGCAGAATGCTTGGCCTGTGAGGCGGCATGGCGTTCCATGCGTTTAAGTAGGTATCGTTGACACATTCTTCAGCATCTTCCTGATTGCCCAGTATATTCTTAGCAATCGAGGTACAGTAGTTCCCGTATTTGTCAGATGTGGCATGGATGGCCTGCTCGTTTCTATCCCAGTATAATTGGACTATCTGTGCATCATCCATCGGTTTTCACCTTGCTTCCTTATTTACCTTTTCACCTATATACACAACTTTTGAACTCAAATCTCACACATTTTTTCAAACTTTTTCTATCCAATCATACCACATTGTTATCCCTGCTGCATACAGCAACAGGACTACCATCCAGTTATGAACGATAGAGACACTCATTTCTGAGTGTCTCTGTATATTTATAGGTCATATTCAAGTAATATTCATTGGCCTATAGCCGGGAACACAAAGTCGAATTGGGACAAAAGAAAATGGGGGGTGCATGCCCTGCGGACACACCACCATGATATATCCAAAATGATAGGACCCGTTTGGGTCCCATTATTTTTGCGTTCCTCCATAGAATAATGCAAAAGTGGACCAAAACAAGTCCGTTTTGCGGAGGCACCTATGGAGGAACAAAAGATCAAACAGGATATTCGGATTGGGGATAATATCCGCAAAATCCGTCAACAACAGGAGATCGGCCAAACGGAACTGGTCCGGCTGCTGCAATTAGAGGGCGTGGAGATGACGCGGGAAACTCTGGTGAAAATCGAGCGGGGAACCCAGCATATTCGGGCATCCCAACTGCGGGGAATCCGGGATGCCCTGCATACCACGTACGACGCGCTTTTGGCAGAAGAGTAAGGCATGAGCGTGTGGGAACAGCTCCTGAATCTCCTCTTTCCCCCAAAGTGCCCCTTCTGCCGCCGCATCCTGGACAGCCCGGGTGTATGCGATACCTGCCGGAAGGAGCTGCCCTGGACGGAGGAACATGAGGCTGTGCGGGAGGGAACCGACAGCCTCCGGTGTGCCGCGCCCCTGTGGTACGAGGGGAAGGTCCGGGAGGCGATTTTGCGCCTGAAATTCTATGGCGCCGCCGCCACGGCGGAGACACTGGGCGCCCTCATGGCCCAGTGCGCCGCGGAGCACCTCTCCGGGGAGTTCGATCTTATCACCTGGGTGCCTGTCAGCCGCAAGCGCCGCTGGAAGCGGGGGTACGACCAGGCGGAGCTGCTGGCCCGGGCCGTCTGCCGGGCCTGGGGCGTCAAGCCTGTTGCCCTGCTGCGCAAGACCATGAATAACCCCGCCCAGTCCGGCCTGAAGGAGGACGCCGCCCGCCGGGCCAATGTGCTGGGGGTCTATGAGATGCGCCCCGGCGCGGAGGTGTCCGGGCGGCGGGTGCTGCTCATTGACGACGTATGCACCACTGGAGCCACGTTGACGGAGTGCAGTAAGGTCTTGCGGGAGGCGGGAGCGGATGCCGTGGTGTGCGCCTGTGTGGCCCACGCCCGCCGGGAGAGGGACCGGAGGTGAGAGACAGGAGGTTTTCACCAGAAATTTGTCTTCCGATGCCTGGAAATGTAAACATAATAGACTTGCATTCCCGGAAAGCGGTCAGTATAATGTAGAATGTGTGATTGTATGCGGGAAAACCGTTCATAATAACAGATAGAAAGAACAATGAGGTGGAAGTTATGTCCATGGCAAAGGATATCGGTATCGATCTGGGTACCGCTTCGGTTTTGGTGTATGTGAAGGGCAAGGGCATCGTTTTGAACGAGCCCTCTGTGGTGGCACTGGATAAGAATACCGGCAAGCTGCTGAAGGTGGGCGCCGAGGCCCAGGCCATGCTGGGCCGTACCCCCGGCAACATCATCGCCATCCGTCCCCTGCGGGAGGGCGTCATCTCCGACTACGACATGACGGAGCGGATGCTGCGGGAGTTCATCCACAAGGTGGCCGGCGTGTCCTTCTTCAAGCCCCGGGTTATCATCTGCGTGCCCTCCGGTATCACGGAGGTAGAGGAGCGCGCCGTTATCGACGCGGGCATCCAGGCCGGCGCCCGGAAGGTCTACCTCATTGAGGAGCCTGTGGCGGCTGCCATCGGAGCCGGGATCGACATTACCCAGCCTGACGGCCACATGGTGGTGGATATCGGCGGCGGCACTGCGGATATCGCCGTTATCTCCCTGTCCGGCGTGGTGGAGAGTGCCTCCATCAAGATTGCCGGCGACCAGCTCAACGAGGCGGTGGTGAAGTACATGCGCCGCAAGCACAACCTGCTGGTGGGCGAGCGTACCGCCGAGGAGATGAAAAAGCGCATCGGCTGCGTCTTCCCCAAGGATGAGGAGGAGACCATGGACGTCAAGGGCCGGTGCCTCCTGACGGGCCTTCCCAAGGTGGTCACCGTCTCCTCCACGGAGATGATGGATGCCTTCGAGGAGCCTGTGGAGCGCATCATGGAGGCCATCCACTCCGTCCTGGAACGCACGCCCCCGGAGCTGGTGGCGGATATCTCCACCAATGGCATCGTCATGACCGGCGGCGGCAGCCTGGTCTCCGGCTTCGACAAGCTGGTCTCCGCCCGCACCGGCATCCACACCGTCATCGCCGAGGATGCCATCTCCTGCGTGGCCATCGGCACCGGCAAGAGCCTGGATTCCCTCAACAACATGCAGGACGGCACCATGAACCTCTCCCGCCGCCGTCAGATGAACTGAGCGGAAAAAACAAAACGCTCCCGGAGCCTTTGGGCTCCGGGAGCTTCCTTATGATTACAGATGGTCGTCCTGGTATTCCCGGCGCTCCGCCTCCCAGCGGGCCCGGTCCGCATCTGTGAGAGGCCGCAGCACCCGGCAGGGATTGCCGCCCGCAATGACCCCCGGGGGCACGTCCCGGGTCACTACCGCCCCGGCGGCGATGACGCTGCCCCGCCCGTTGGTGACCCCCGGTACCACTACCACATTGCCGCCGATCCACACATCGTCCTGGATGG
>PPYF01638991.1_pt1 | contig 20481 bp, 16 predicted proteins | sample 1559871 | NCBI WGS metagenome assembly PPYF01 (sample SAMN08240021, study PRJNA423297) | Human gut metagenome, whole genome shotgun sequencing project. | reverse complement strand
TAAATCTAAAGGCGGCAAAATTCCAGAAATATTTGGATGATAATAAGCTTACTTTTTTCCGTCGAGATGCATCTAATGATGAAGCGGATACAATTGTGTTCCAATCTAATATTCAGGTGGAGGGACAGACACTGCCGGTTATAATTATTACTGACAGTACGATTTATACGATTATTCGTGTGCAGGTTGGTGCAGGACTTGTTAAAGAAGACAATCATGTTAAGTTTGGCGAATATCTGAATGGATTGAACAGAAGTTATAAAGTATTTAAGTATGTGGTTGCGGAGAATGGTGCTGTATTTTTAGATGCCTGTCTGCCAAGTACAAATGAAAGTTTTGATCCGGAAGTTGTACGTGTAGTTTTGGATGTTATTGTGGATCATCTGAATCAGGAGTATAAGAATATCATGAAAGAAGTCTGGAATTGATATATTCATCCATAGAATAAACAAATCAATGTCTCCTTGAATTTATACAATATTCAGGGAGATATTTTATTTACAGTGAAACGTAAAACATTAACGGCAGTTCTTGATTTTTAGAACTATTCTATGGGAATCTCTTTTTTGATAATGATAATGATAATGATAATATAATATAGAAAATGAGAATAAAAAATGATAGAATAATGAAAATAAATGAATTTGGGGATATATTATGACACCAGAGAAAATAAAACCTCGTTGGGTATTTCGTGGGGCATCATCAGAAGAGAAGGTTGCGGTCCCTGACTTTTTCAATTTAAATAATATACCTGAGGGTACTGCGCGTATTATGATGTGTCGCGGTATTTCCACGGAAGAGAAATTAACGCATTTCTTATATGATACATTAGACAATCTGTCTGATCCTTTTCTTATGAAAGGTATGCAGCAAGCAGTTAGACGCATTATTCAAGCAATTGATTTAAAAGAAAAAATAGTTATTTATGGGGACTATGATGTTGACGGTATTACGTCTACATCTATTTGTGTAAGATGCCTGCGAAAATTGGGGGCAGATGTAAATTTTTATATTCCGTTGCGCGAGGAAGAAGGCTACGGTTTAAACCGTGACGCTATAAACAAATTGTCCAAAGAAGGAGTTTCTCTTTTAATTACTGTAGACTGCGGTATCAGTTCTGCAGATTTAGTGGCAGAAGCGCCACAGTCTTTGGATATTATCATCACGGATCATCATCAGCCGCCAAAGGTATTGCCTGATTGTGTAGCTGTATTGAATCCACATCAAGAGGACTGTCCTTATCCATATAAGGAGTTAGCTGGATGCGGAGTAGCATTCACTCTTTGCCGCGGTATTTATAAAGAATTATATAATGAAGATTATAAGGAAAATATAGAATTGGTAGCGTTGGGGACTATTGCGGATGTGGTATCTTTAACAGGGGAAAATCGGATACTTGTCAAAGAAGGTATGGCACGTTTTCTTTTGACTCCTATAAAGGGTTTATCGGCACTTCTCCGTATTACCGGTCTTGTGAATGAAGATACGAAAGAAATTCTTCATGCGGATTACATTTCTTTTGGGCTTGCACCACGATTGAATGCAGCCGGTCGTATTACTCATGCGAAATATGGTGTGGAATTGATGACTACTGAGTCTGGGGAGGAGGCTGAAGCACTTGCACAGATATTATGCGACACCAATATCGAGCGGCAGCATATTGAACGTGAGATTTATGAAGAGGCGTTGCAGCGGATTGCTAAACTGCAAATTCAAGATGATCTGATACTTGTTATTGACGGAAAAGACTGGCATCCCGGTGTTATAGGAATTGTAGCATCGCGTATACTTGAGTTATATCATCGTCCAGTATTGGTTATAACAGTCAGGAATGGAGTTGGAAAGGGGTCTTGCAGAAGCATTTCCGCTTTTAATATACATGAGGCTTTGGAAAAAATGGCAGGATTTCTTATCCAGTATGGTGGGCATAAAATGGCAGCAGGTTTCAGCATTCCTGCAGAGAAAATTTCCGAGTTTAGGAAGCGGATTAATGATTACGCAAAAGGGATTATAACTGTGGATGACAGGATACCTGTACTGGAATTAGAAGAATCTTTACCTTTGGATGAAGTAAATATAGAATTTATTCGCTCATTAGATTTGTTAGAACCTTATGGCAGCGATAATCCTAAGCCTCTGTTTGCCAGTTTCAGGGTTTTTGTGGAAACTGCCCGACGAATAGGAAATGATCGTAAACATTTTAAGTGCAGATTATCACAAAATCGTGAACCAGTAGAAGCTATTTTTTGGGGGATAGGAGATAAAGACCCCTGTTGCCCGGGAGATATTGTAGATATTGTATATGAACCGGAAATTCATGATTGGTACGGTGAACATGTCCAGTTGATCTGTAAAGATATCAGACCGGTAAAAGACTATTTTTTAACCAGAGATTTTCTGATCGATGTGTTTGTTCGTCTAAGAGAATTGATTCCTAATAGTAAATCTGTGGCTGTATTTGAGATACAAAACAGATTAAAACGGTCTTTTGAGGGGAAATATAGCAGGCAGTGTTTATGTACCGCCTTGTCAGTGTTTGAAGAGTTGAATATACTATATCGTTTCAATAGGAATGGCGTTGACTATTACCAGAGAAAGGTTATAAATAAAAAACTTGATTTATTATCATCGTCTATTTATAGAAAATATAGAAAATAAGGAGTTGGGATTACGTGAGTGATAGAAGAGGGACTCTTAAGCAGGCTATTACGAATATAGTTGACCATCAAGATATTTTGTCGCGCAATTTGAATGAAGAGTCACTTCGTACTGACGCATCAGCGTCAACCTTAGCTGAGTTTTTAATTCATCAGGATGAATATATAAAGATTGAATCAGGTAAAAAAGATTTTTCGATTGAAACAAGCCATGAATATAACAAACTGATGGAGAAATTAAAGACATATATTCATGAAACTCAAAGCATGGAAACCATCCAGCATGCGTTTGAAATCGCGCAAAAGGCACATGAGGGACAGATTCGCGCTACTGGAGAACCATATATTATTCATCCGTTAGCAGTGGCATATATTCTGGCAGAGTTGGAAATTGATGCACAAGGGATTATTGCAGCTCTTCTTCATGATGTAGTAGAAGATACTGCGTATACGCTGGAAGACATCCGCCGTATTTTTGGGGATGAAGTTGCTTTTATAGTAGATGGGATTACGAAATTATCACAGTTCCATTATAAAGACAAAGAAGATCAGCAGACGGAAAATTTTCGAAAAATGTTTTTGGCTATGGCGCAGGATATTCGTGTAGTAGTTATAAAATTAGCAGATCGTCTTCATAATATGCGTACACTTGGCATTTTTAGACGTGAAAAACAGATACGCATCGCAAAAGAAACCATGGAGATATATGCCCCTTTAGCCCATCGTCTGGGTATTTATAATATCAAATGGGAGCTGGAAGATTTATGCTTTCATTATCTTCATACTGAGGAGTATTATGATCTTGTCCGACAAATGCGGCAGAAACGCAAAGCTCGTGAAGAAATCGTAAATGACACTATGGAAGTGCTTCATCAAAGTATAAATGATGCGGGAATTAAAGCAACTATTACCGGTCGTCCCAAACATTTTTATAGTATTTATAAAAAAATGAAACGAGATAATAAAGATTTATCTCAAATTTATGATTTATATGCAGTGCGTGTAATCGTAAATACAATTCCTCAGTGTTATGCGGTTCTTGGAATTGCGCACTCCCTTTGGAAACCATTGCCTAATCGGTTTAAGGATTATATCGCTGTACCTAAGCCCAATATGTACCAATCTCTTCATACAACTGTAATCGGTACAAAAGGACAGCCTGTCGAAATACAAATCCGTACTTGGGAAATGCATCATATTTCAGAATATGGTGTAGCCGCCCATTGGAGATATAAAGAAGGGAATAAAGCAGGGACGAAAGATTTTGACCAAAAAATCAGTTGGCTTCGTCGGCTTTTGGAATGGCAAGATACTTCCAATTCAAAAGAGTTTTTAAACGCTTTAAAGTTAGATGTATTTTCTGATGAGGTTTTTGTTTTTACTCCCAAGGGTGATGTTATTAATTTGCCTAAAGGATCTATTCCTATTGATTTTGCCTATCGTATTCATACAGAAGTCGGGAATCACTGTGTAGGGGCAAAAGTTAATAATAAAATTGTTCCGCTTGATACCAAATTAAAAAATGGGGATATCGTTTCAGTGATTACAGCAAAAACCGGAAAACCAAGTTATGATTGGATTAATATGGTAGGCTCGACCGAGTGTAAAGCCAAAATCCGAAGCTGGTTCAAGAAAGAATACAGACCTGAAAATATAACACATGGGCAGGAACTTCTTATAGCGGAAACAGAACGGCAAGGATATAGATGGAAAGAAATTACGTCTAAAAATCACCTGGATGATGTGCGGAAATATTTTAACAATATTTCAAAGGATGATCTTTTTGCTGCTGCGGGATATGGTGGCCTTTCAGTAAAGACTATCGTACTTAAATTGATTGATCTTTATAAAAAAGATCTTAATGAACAGAAAATTACCGGGTTAAAGACTTCAAAAGATTTTGAAAACTTAAGAATGCGGAGCCTAAAAAAAAGGGTAAGCAATGGAATTCTTGTAAAGGGAGAAGATGGATTGGTAGTTCATTTATCCAAGTGTTGTAATCCTGTTCCCGGTGATGAAATCATTGGTTATGTTACACGCGGCAGAGGAGTATCTGTTCATCGTACAGATTGCCCTAATGCAATTAATCTTTCGGATAAAGACAGAACCATTGAAGTAGAATGGGAACAGGAAACCAGCGGTATGTTTTTAGTTACGATTGAAGTTATTGCCTATGATCGGACCGGTTTAATGGCCGATATTTTGGCGGTATTAATGGAACTGAAGCTTTCTGTTTCTACAGCTAATGTAAAAGTTGAGAATACCGGGATGGCTGGAATGAATTTGGGAATACAGATTAAAGATTTGCAACAATTGGAATTTATCATGACAAAAATACGTCGTATAAAAGGTGTTCATTCAGTTCATCGTATGCGTTCTTCTCGTGGAGGATAATATGAGATCTGTTATTCAAAGATGTAATTGGTGCAGAGTACTTTCTGAAGGGAAGGTGTGTGGAGAAATAGGTAAGGGGCTGGTTGCCTTGCTGGGTATTAAGCGTGGAGATACGGAAGAAGATGCATTATATATATCTGATAAGATACTGCATTTAAGAATTTTTGAGGATGAAAATAATAAGATGAACCTGTCGCTTTTGGATACGAAAGGAGCGCTTATGATTGTGTCACAGTTTACCTTATATGGAGATTCCAGACATGGGCGTCGGCCAAGTTTTACTGAGGCCGAACTTCCAAAACAGGCGAGTAGGCTTTATGAACATGTGGTGCGGAGCTGCAGGATAGAAGGAATAAAAGTAGAAACTGGAAATTTTCAGACACATATGCAGGTAGCACTTGAAAATGACGGTCCGGTTACTTTGCTTCTTGATTCGAAAAAACTTTTTTGACACTTATCACAACTTCAATTTGGGAGGGAATTTGCATGAAAATAACCTATCTTGTCCTCGGTCCCTTTATGACCAATACATATATCATATATGATGAAAATACAATGGATGCTGTCATAATTGACCCCTCCTTTACTCCTGAAAATATTATTCGTGCAGTAGCTCAGCTAAAAGTGAATGTTAAAGGAATCTTTCTGACACATGGACATGTAGACCACATGGCCGGACTTAACAAGTTAAAAGGAGTTTATAAAGAAGCCCGTGTATATATGAATATCAATGATAAAGAGTATTTATCGGATCCTAAAAAGAATCTTTCTGATTCATTCCCTCAGCCAACGATTTGTAAAGCAGCAGATTATTGGGTAAGTTATAGAGAGCATATAAAAGTAGGAAAACTTGATTTTACCGTGTTGGATACATCGGGACATACTCCCGGAGGAATTTCTTTTTACATGGAAAAGGAAAAGGTTGTTTTTACCGGAGATTCCCTTTTTCGAGAATCTATTGGACGTACGGACTTTCCCGGTGGAGATATAAAAAGGCTTTTGCAGACCATTAGAAAAAATCTTTTTTCATTATCCGATGAAGTAATTGTTTTGCCTGGACATGGGGAGGCAACAAGCATTGGATATGAGAAAAAACATAACCCGTTTTTGGTCGGAGGTTGATGATGAAAAGAACCGCAGAATTTTGGATGCGTATTTCCATAACTTTATTTTTTATATTACTTGCGCTTTCAGCGCCGATTATTTTTTTCCCGTTCGGAATATCTCTTATCCTATCTATTTTGCTTACACCGCTTGCTCAAAAATTATATAAATGGATAAATATGACCGGGATAAAGAATATCCCTTATGATATTCCGATTATTATATCTTTTGGTATATTTATCGGAATTATATATCTGATTGCAATTCATATTTTTGTACCATTCATCACGGAGTTAAGAGCGTTTACAAGAAGTATTCCTGCTACATTCTCTGCATTGCAGTCAGCAATTCCCGAGTTGGAAGCAGCTTATCATTTGAGTTTGCTTCCTGCGGAGGCGCAAGGTTTCATTGCAAAAATGATTCAAGAGATAGGGGAATATACATTGAGACTTGCACAATTCAGTTTGTCAGCAATATTTTCTTTTGCCAGTACAGTAATTGAATTGATTGTTGTACCTTTTATTACTTTTTACATGATGAAGAAGGGGAGAACGTTTTCCAATAAGTTTGCTGAACTTTTTCCGGAAAGGTATCATGCACACATAAAGAACTTGTTTAAGGAAATTCATTTTGTTTTAAAAGCATACATACATGGACAACTTCTACTGTCGGTACTCATGGCGTTCCTTGTTTTTATTGGAATGTGGATTATGGATATTCCATATCCATTGGTTATTGGACTTCTTGCCGGAGTTGTGGAGATGGTGCCAATCATAGGTCCAATTATTGGGGCTGTCCCGCCTATACTTCTCGGTCTTTTGCAGGGAAGCAGTGTTATGATTCAAGTTATTATTTTCTATGTGGTTGTACAACAGTTAGATTCTCATTTTATTATGCCGAAACTTATGGGATCGATTATTGAAGTTCACCCAGTGGCAATTATCGCAGGAGTGCTTATCGGCGGAAGCCTAAAAGGAATATTGGGGATGATGATAGCCGTCCCTGCGGTGGCAGTTCTTCAAATATTATTACGCCATATGTGGTATTACGATAGATATAAAGTCTTGCGCTAATGGAGGGTAAAATGAAAAAATCAGCAGTAATGAATACGTTAAAGAAAAAGATTCGTGAACATAAATATAAGTTTACGACACAGCGCCAGGTTATTTTACAGGCATTCCTCGAAAGCAAAGAAAACCATATGTGTGCGGAAGATGTATATGAATTTGTTCGGGATAACAATCCGGAAATAGGGCTTGCAACCGTATATCGTTCGCTTGAATTGTTTACATCACTTGAGCTCTTAAAAAAATTGGACTTTGGTGATGGCAGAAGTCGTTATGAATTAAATGACCACAATTTGGCACATTCGCATTATCATTTAATTTGTCTTAAATGCGGAAAAGTGATTGAGTTTTCCTATGATTTTATGAATAAAATGAAAGAAAAAATAAAGAAAGAAAATGGATTTGCTATTGTCGATTATCAGTTAAAATTTTATGGCTACTGCGCTGATTGTGAAAGAAATGATAAAACTGATAAATGATTTATTTGCGTATATATATATATAATGTTAGAATTATTGCATTAATGCCCATTTGAATTTTAAGGCATTACTTGATAAGTATTCTTTTATGAGAATAAAGAGGTGTTGAGGATCTTGCAGGCATTAAGAGGTACACAGGATATTCTGCCTGATAACATCTATAAATGGAATCATGTAGAATCCGTTATTAAGGAATTATGTGCTCTCTATGGGTATAGTGAAATTAGAACTCCTATGTTTGAGGATACAAAGCTATTTCTTCGTGGGATTGGTGATACTACGGATGTGGTAGCAAAGGAAATGTATACGTTTGAAGACCGGGGAGGACGATCAATTACGTTGCGGCCGGAGAACACCGCAGCCGTAGTCAGGTCTTATCTTGAACATAAATTGTATGGGGATCAGCAGGTACATAAGCTGTTTTACATTGGATCAATGTTCAGGTATGATCGTCCGCAGGCAGGGCGATATAGAGAATTCCACCAGTTTGGAGTGGAAGTTCTTGGAGCATCGTCCCCAGCGGCAGATGCGGAAGTAATAAACCTCGCTTATACGCTGTTTAAAACGCTCGGGCTTAAAGAATTGGAACTTCATATTAATTCTATTGGAGACTATAAATGCAGGCCCATATATAGACAGAAATTAATAGAGTTTTTTGAAGAAAAGGAAGATCAGCTTTGTGATGACTGCCAGGCTCGTCTTCATAAAAATCCACTCCGCATCTTGGATTGCAAAGAAGATAGCTGCCGACGTGCCTCTGCTGGTGCACCGAAAATAACAGATTATCTTTGTGATGAGTGCGAGAAAAAATTCGAGGCGGTAAAACGATATCTGGCAGCATTGGAGATCCCTTATTCAGTTGATTCCCGTTTAGTGCGGGGGCTTGACTATTATACAAATACTGCGTTTGAAATTCAGTATCCGCCATTGGGAGCCCAAAGTGCGATATGTGGCGGTGGTCGTTATGATGGATTGGTAGAGGATGTGGGCGGTCCATCGACACCGGGAATAGGATTTGCTGTGGGCCTTGAAAGACTGTTGCTTGCGCTGGAAATGCAAAAACTGATTCCGGAACCGGCAAATCGCAAGAAAGTATATATTGTGACACTAGGGGAAGATGCTATTGTGGAAGGCATCAAGATACAGCAACACCTTCGTGACAAAGGTGTTATTGCGGAAATTGATTTGCAGGATCGCAGTATAAAAGGACAAATGAAACAAGCCGATAAAAATAATGCGGAATATACAGTGATTATCGGCGCTAATGAGATGGAGAAAAAAGAAGCTGCCGTAAAAAACATGGAAAACGGAAAGCAGCAGGATATTCCATTTCTCAAAGTGTCTGATTTCATTACAGAGTCGAGCAGATAGTAAATAACTGCAAAATATTTTATATTATTAACGTTTTAAAGAGGTGCTCAAATATGGAAACAATGGCAGGTATGCACAGATCCTGCGGATGCGGCAGAGTTACAGAAAAGGATTGCGGAAAAGAATTAACCTTGGCAGGATGGGTAAATACCCGTCGGGATCATGGTGGATTGATTTTTATTGATTTACGGGATAGAAGCGGCATTGTACAGGTTGTCATGAGTCCACAATATGGAGAAGACGCGTTTCATAAAGCGGAAGATGTGAGAAGTGAATATGTATTGGCGATAAGAGGGATTGTTAGAGAAAGAAGTCCTGAAACCGTCAATCCTAAAATGCAGACAGGAAAAATAGAAGTGGTTGTTTCAGAAATGCGTGTTTTAAATAAAGCTAAGACACCTCCTTTTTATGTTGAAGATGGAATTGATGTAGATGAAACCGTAAGGCTGAAACATCGTTATATTGATTTGCGCCGTCCTGAAATGCAAAGGAATTTGATTATGCGCCATAAAATTGTTCACGAAATGAGACAATTTTTGGATGCACACGATTTTCTTGAAGTAGAAACTCCGATCTTAACCAAAAGTACGCCTGAAGGTGCGCGCGACTATTTGGTACCAAGCCGTGTTAATCCTGGTAAATTTTATGCATTGCCTCAATCACCGCAGCTTTTTAAACAGCTTCTCATGGTATCTGGATTGGAAAGATATTTTCAGATAGCGCGTTGTTTTCGTGACGAAGATCTTCGTGCAGATCGCCAGCCGGAATTCACACAGTTGGATATAGAATTATCCTTTGAAGATCAGGATTTTATCTTGGACTTAATGGAACATATGATGCAGAGAATTTTTAAAAATGTCCTTAATGTGGATATTCAGATTCCATTTAAGCGTATTACTTGGGATGATGCCGTGAATCTATATGGTTCCGATAAGCCGGATCTTAGGTTTGATATGCATTTTTATGATATTTCGGATTTACTTCGAGACACCGGTTTTAAAGTATTCCGTAATGTACTTGATAACGGTGGGATTGTAAAGGCGATTACCGTGAAGGGGGACGCTGCAATTCCCCGCCGTGAATTGGATGGCTTAGTGGATTATGTCGGGAATTATGGCGCGAAAGGGCTTGCATGGATCGGTCTTAATAAAGATGGCAGCTTGAAATGCCAGATTACTAAATTTCTCGGAGAAGATAAGATCCGCGAAATTGGTAAATTCTGTGAAGCGGAAAATGGAGATCTTATTCTCATTATTGCAGATAAGCCAAAAGTTGTCGCCCAGGCGCTTGGCGAACTCCGCCTCGAAATGGCGCGCCGTATGAATCTCATTGATGAAAATGAATTCTGCTTCCGCTGGGTAACTGATTTCCCGATGTTTGAATACAGCGAAGAGGATAAACGCTGGGTTGCAGAACATCATCCCTTTACTGCTCCGCGTGATGAAGATGTCCAGTACTTGCTTACTGATCCTTCAAAAGTATATGCTAAGGCCTATGACATGGTTTTAAACGGAGTTGAGGCAGGTGGCGGTTCACTTCGTATTTATCAGGAGGAACTGCAGGAAAAAGTTTTCAAGGCGATTGGGATAACACACGAAGAAGCACAGGAAAAGTTTGGGTTCCTTTTGGATGCTTTCCGCTATGGTGCGCCGCCGCATGCAGGGATTGCCTTGGGACTTGATCGGCTTGTAATGCTTATGCTTCGTTTAGGATCCATCCGTGATGTTATTGCATTTCCAAAAACACAGAGTGCTATCGATCAAATGACACAGGCACCTTCAGAAGTTGTTGATATGCAGTTAAAGGAGCTGCATATCAGAGTAGATGTTAAAAAGGAAAAGAATTTATTAATTTAATTTATACCTACTGCAAAACGCATTTGTCATTTTGAAGAAAAAGACAAATGCGTTTCTTGTATGATGATGGCAGAAACTTGTAAAACAGAATACTTTTTGCTACACTAATATTAAAGATAAAACCCTGCTGTGCACGTGTCGCTTTATATTTTGAACCAACACCTTTAAAAAGGGAGTTCAGAATCGATTTGTGGATTCAATGCCCTTCTTCAGGGACTGAAGGAACAGGTCATGAGGACACCCACCTGCATCTATGCAGACTCAAAATACAGCATTAAACGACATGGTGGGGTCATTAAATGCAATGCCGCTAAGGTTTACTTGGCGGCTTATTCTTATGGGGAAGAAAAGATGGAATCATTATTTGACATATCAGATGAATCAAACGCATATGCTCCGCTGGCGGATCGAATGCGTCCGGAAATACTTGATGATATCATAGGGCAAGACGAGTCTGTAGGGAAAAACTCTTTCCTTTATAAAATGATAGAAAGAGATACAGTACCATCTCTTCTTCTCTTTGGGCCGCCCGGATGTGGAAAAACGACAATTGCATCTGTTATTGCAAAGATGACTAAGTTCAAATTTTTAAAATTAAATGCGACTTCTAGCGGAGCTAAAGAAATTCGCGACATCGTTCCCGCTGCCCAAAAAGAATTGCAGTACTATGGAAGAAGAACTATTGTATTCATCGATGAAGTTCACCGATTTAATAGGGCACAGCAGGATTTATTACTGCCTTATGTGGAAAATGGGACTTTCATATTGATTGGAGCAACTACGGAAAATCCTTATTTTGAACTAAACGGTTCGTTACTGTCCCGGATAAGATTGATTCATCTTAAACCGCTTAGCATCGATTCAATCGTCCTTATCCTCCAAAAAGCGCTTACAGATAAAAATAAGGGATTGGGCATGCATGATTATCATGCGGATGAAATAGTTCTTAAAAATATTGCTGCATATGCGGCAGGTGATACTAGAATCGCGTTAAACTTATTGGAGCAGGCTACAACAAGTTTGCCATATGGCGGGGTACTGACTGAAAAAGAAGTACAGGGGGTTGCCGGGGAACAAATGTCCGTGTATGATAAAAAAGGTGATTATCATTACGATATTGCTTCCGCATTTATTAAGAGCATGCGTGGAAGCGATCCCCAGGCAGCTCTTCACTATCTGGCAAGAATGATTGCAGGGGGAGAAAAAACCTCTTTTATTTCACGGAGAATTATAATCTGTGCGGCAGAAGATGTTGGATTAGCGGATCCCGATGCTCTTCGTGTGGCAGTGTCGGCAGCACAGGCGGCGGAAATGGTTGGATTCCCGGAAGCGCAGATTATTTTGGCGGAAGCAGTATTATATATTTCTCTTGCTCCTAAAAGTAATAGTACGGTTGTCGGTATTTCTGCTGCGATGACAGATATTGCAAAGAAGAGTAACTGGTCTATTCCGCGGCATTTGAAAGATGCACATTATAATGGAGCGAACAGGCTGGGATACGGAATAGCTTATAAATATCCACATGCATATGGGGGATGGGTTAAACAGCAGTATCTGCCTGATGAACTTTGTTCTGCTGTGTATTACCGCCCTGTATTGAATGGTGCAGAAGCGGAGATTGTAAAAAGATGGAATAAAAGGATGAATAAGGAGTAGGAAGGTTTACCGAACTGATGAAAAAGAAAGTGCATATTACACGCGAAAAGAAAAAAGGCCAGGGGACGAATAGAGTTGAAATCACGGGAATTGTTATGATTCTTTTGGGTTTCTTTGTATGTCTCAGTTTAGGCGGCTATGGCATGGGAATTGTGGGAAATCTGCTGCGGAATGGATTTTATGTACTCTTTGGAGTGGCCTCATTTGGGGCGGCCCTTGTTCTTATCTTTACGGGAGCAGTATACGTATTGACAGGACATGCGCCAAATATGACACGTCGTCTTGTTTTTTCTTTAATTGCCGTATGGATACTTCTAGCCGGCTATCATCATCATATGCTCCCTGCCGGTAGTAACTTTTCAGTAGCTTCTTTTATGACATATGGAGGAATGTTTTGTGGGATCCCGGTGGGCATAATACGTTTTTTAGCGGGAAATATAGGGACGACAATCATTTTGACCGGTTTGTTTGTCATAGATATTTTACTGTTAACACATTGGTCAGTTTCAAACGGTGCTAAAAAGGTTGGGGAACAAACTGAAAAAAGGATTGGTCATGTTAAAGCGAGAATACGTGAAAAGCAGGAAGCATATCATAGCGCCCGTAATGCGGCGGAAAATGCAGGAGAACAATATAATTTAACAGATTTTATTTTCCATAAGCCTACCATTAAAAATATAAAAAAAGATGATACGGAAGATCTTCCTGTTAATGTATTTTCTCCTGCTGATGAAAAAGGGAAACCTGTATGTGGTGAAGCAACAGACCCAACTATTTTCGAGAATGCACAGATTTTATTGCCTGAAGATAATATTGATATGCTGGAAGGACATAAAGTCTGCGAAGAAAATACAAATGATATTAAAATAAATAGTAAGGCAGACATGCCTGAAGCAGAGAAAAATAATTTTTATTCATTTCCACCTCTGTCTCTTTTAAAGGAGGGAGAAAGCTCCGGCAGTTTGGAAACGAATGCTTATGGAAAAGCAAATCGTCTTGAGACAACATTAAAAAGCTTTGGTGTAAATGCCAAAATAGTTCATGTAAGTATAGGACCTGCTGTTACACGTTATGAACTTGAACCTGCTCCGGGGGTACGCGTATCTAAAATAGAAGGTTTGTCGGATGATATAGCGCTTCAGCTGGCAGCCACCAGTATCCGAATAGAGGCGCCCATCCCCGGGAAATCTGCAGTAGGGATTGAGATTCCTAATGCCAAAACAGCTGCAGTATCATTGCGGGAAGTTCTTTCCAGTAATGCTTTTCAAAAAGGGAAAGGAAAAATACTTGTGGCATTGGGAAAAGATATTGCAGGAAAGGTCTTAAATTGGGCTGTAACAGAAATGGAAACCCGTTATCGGTCTTTTGCGGAAAAAAATGTTCGTGATATTAATGGATTTAATAAGCAAAATTCTGAAATAAAGATGCCATTCATTGTCGTTGTGATTGATGAGCTGGCAGATTTGATGATGGTGGCAAAGGATAGTGTGGAAGATGCGATTTGTCGATTAGCACAAAAAGCAAGAGCTGCGGGGATTCATCTTGTTGTAGCAACGCAAAGACCTTCTGTAGATGTTATTACAGGCCTAATTAAAGCCAATATCCCCAGCCGTATTTCGTTTGCTGTTTCATCACAAGTGGATTCCAGAACCATTTTAGATAAAGCAGGCGCAGAAAAACTTTTAGGTAAAGGTGATATGCTTTTTAATCCATCCGGTGCATCAAATCCTATACGTATACAAGGGGCATTTATTTCCGATGAGGAAGTGGAGGCTGTCGTTTCTTATGTAAAGGAACAGTGCATCCAGCAGGATGTCATAGTATCTGATGAGACGAAAATAGATTTATCAGAGTGGGAGCCTGCTGTTTCTTCAGATTCAGAGGAGCCGAAAGATGAATTATTGGCAGAAGCGTCAGGGTGGGTGGTTGATACCCAAAGAGCATCTGTTTCCGCATTGCAGCGAAGGTTTCGAATCGGCTACACTAGAGCAGGAAGATTAATGGATACCATGGAATTAATGGGAATTGTAAGTAAAGCTGATGGTGCAAAACCGAGAACGGTTTTAGTTTCTAAAGGGCAATTAAAAGAGTTATTTCCGGATCAAATAGAAAATTAAAATAAATAACATATTATCAAATAAGGGAGCGATAACCTTTGCGGAGATTAATACCGGTTATATCATTTCTTATATTAGCTTCTACTGCTTTTTGGGGAATTTTACAATATGCAAAAATCCAGGAAGATTTGAAAAAGCAAACTTCAGTCAAGACGCAAACTATTAAAATTTGTACTGATTTACAATCCAATATTTTAGATGAAATCGGTAAAGAATTTTATGCGGAAACCGGATTTCAGATAGAAATTATACGTATGACAGCGGAACAATTAGGCAGTAATGGGCATCAGGGGATTGGCGAGGCTGATATATTTTTAACATCTCAGACCAATTTGGAAGAATTGAAAAAGAATAAGGCATTACGCTCCTATTCTTCAGAATCGACAGACACTGCTTTAGAACAATTTAAGGATTTCGAGGGGACTTGGACGGGAATTTGGTTAGATCCGATTGTTTTTGTTGTTAATAAAGAATTTGCGGCCAGACATTCTCTGCTAAATTATAATTGGAACAATATAATGACTTCACCGCAGATCCGATTGTCCATGACGGATTTTATTGCGGCAGATATGGCGGAAGATTTGCTGTTATCTATGGCAGAACACTTCGGGATTACAGAGGCACTTTACCTTTTGTCTGAGGGGAACTCCCATATTGTACAATATGGGAAATATCTTTCGACGCCATCAAGGATGGCAGGTATGGGAAAATGTGATATCGGGATATCCAGCTATAATGAGGCTATGCGGGCACAAAAAGAAAATCTTCCTCTACAAATTATGTACCCTACGGATGGAACTTCCTGGTATTTGTATGGTATAGGGCTTTCTGCCGACAGCAAAGAGCCCGAACTTGGTCAAAAACTTATGAATTGGTTGTTGACGCCTACGCATTATAAAAAGGTCATGCAGGATAACGGTTGTTACTTTATTTATGTTAATGATAGCACATTGCCTGCTGATACAAACGGAAATCCTTTAAGTTATTGGGGATTAGAGAAGAAATATGTTGATGAGGGGAAAAAAATACTATTGAATGAATGGATAGAACAGGTTCGTTTCAGGAGGATTTCATAATTGAATCGTAAATTGGGAGTTATTAGCTTGGGATGTTCCAAGAATTTGGTAGATACTGAAATGATGGTTGGTATTTTAGCAAAAGCCGGGTATGAATTAACTGAGGATTTAAGCACTGCGCAAATCATTATTATCAACACATGCACATTTATCAGCCGCTGACTCCACCTTACAGTGCGTATATAAAGATTGCGGAAGGATGCAGTAATGGTTGCACGTTTTGCTATATTCCCTATGTTCGTGGCGCGATGAGAAGCCGCTCCATTCCGTCTGTTGTACACGAAGTCAAACGGCTTTCCAGTGAAGGTGTCCGTGAGTTTAATTTAATTGCGCAAGACTCCAGTTTCTATGGCAGAGATTTAAATGATGGAACAACACTTGCAAGGCTGTTAAAAGAACTTGTAAAAATTGATAATGTGAAATGGATTCGTTTGTTTTATCTGTATCCAACGTATTTTGATGATGAACTTTTAGAAATAATTACTAAAGAAGAAAAGATCTGCAAATATGTAGATATTCCTTTACAGCATATAAGTGATTCCGTATTAAGACGAATGCATAGACGTGATTCTTCCCAAAGCATCAAAAAGCTATTGAAGAAATTACGAAATACCACACCGTATATAACAATTCGGACAACCCTTATGGTTGGGTTTCCCGGAGAAACAGAGGCAGATTTTAAAGAATTGCTTACATTCATCAAGGCAGTGAAATTTGATAATATGGGGGCATTTACTTATTCAGCACAAGATGGGACACCAGCAGCCCGTATGGTCGATCAGGTTACAGAAGAAATAAAAGAAAATCGATATCACGAGTTAATGGCGGCTCAAGCAGAAATTTCTGAAGAAAATAACCGGAATCTGATTGGGGTTGATACAGAAGTATTGGTGGAAGAATTATTAGATGATGGATGTGGAAATCTTCAGGCTAAAGGCAGAGCATCTTTCCAAGCACCTGAGGTAGATGGTAATGTTTACATAGATCACCCTGGCGATTTACGACCGGGTGACTTTGTTAAGGCGCATATTATAGATGGATACGCATATGATTTGATTGCGGAGAGAATAACAACAGATAGAGGTATATGATGATTGTTGAAATCATTACTACCGGCACAGAATTACTACTGGGAGAAATTGATAATGAGAACAGCAGATGGTTGGCGGTTTTTCTGAATCAGCACGGATTTACAGTAGCTTATATGACTACGGTGGGGGATAATGCTATGCGGATGAGAAATGCTATGGAAATTGCATTGTCTCGGGCAGATATAGTAATTACATCCGGCGGGCTGGGTGCGACACAAGGAGACATTACAAAGCGCATCGGGGCAGAAGCTTTAGGTATTCCTTATGTATATTATGAGGATCAGAATAGCCGTCTTAGGGATTATTATGAACGAGAAAGGCGAGTATATTCTAAACTCCTATCGCGACAGGCATGGTTCGGAGAAGGTTCCTGCATATTTGAAAATCATGTTGGTTCAGCTAATGGATCTGCATCTATTAAAAATCATAAAGCACTAATTCATTTACCGGGACCACCATTTGAAATGAAAATTATGGCAGAGAAAGAGATGATGCCGTGGCTTGAAAGTAATTTTGGACCGCAAGGTATTATTTATTCTGTTATAGTAACTATAACAGGGTTGACAGAGACAGAAATTGAATCCCGTATAATGGATCTAATTAAGGCGCAGGAAAATCCGACATTTGCTTTATTGGCAAGGCCGGGATATATTGCGCTTCGTATGACTGTGCATGGAAGTACTATACAAAATGCGCACGATTTGATCACTCCGTTCTTATTGATTATAAAAAAGCGGCTTCCTGTATCAGAGTATCATGTTGAATCTGATATTAGGAGTGATTTGGCAGAATTATTGATTCAGTATAAAATGACAATGAGCGCCGCTGAATCATGTACCGGTGGTATAGTTGGAAAGTTAATGACAGATTTGCCCGGAAGTTCTGACTACTTTAAGGGGAGTGCTGTTACTTATTGGAATGATAGTAAAGAGGAGATTCTCGGTGTTTCAAAAAGTACACTGGAAAGAGATACTGCTGTTAGTGCTGGTGTAGCTGGTGAAATGGCCGAAGGTAGCAGACGACTTTATAATAGTGATGTGTCGGTAGCCACTACCGGATATGCCGGTCCGGGGAATGGAATACATGGGGAGAGTCCTGGTCTTGTATTTATAGCTGTTTCAGGAAAATATGGAACAAAAGTCTATGAAGAACATTTTATGGGGAATCGTGAGAGTATCCGTTATGGCGCAGCAGATAAGGCATTATATTATGTTCTACAGTATATTAAATTAAATAAAGGAGGATAAAATGACAGTAAAAGTACAGAATACGGACATGAACTCAGAACGTCAAAAGGCTCTTGAAAATGCAATGCATCAAATTACCCGTGAGTTCGGAGCCGGTGCAATTATGCGATTAGGCGATATGAAGGGAAAATTGGATACAGAGGTTATTCCGACAGGTTCATTAGCTCTGGATATTGCAGTAGGGGTTGGCGGATATCCTCGGGGAAGGGTCATAGAAATTTACGGGCCGGAATCTTCCGGAAAAACGACATTAGCATTACATGCCATTGCTGAAGCACAAAAAAATAATGGTGTAGCGGCATTTATTGATGCGGAACATGCCTTGGATCCCGTATATGCTCATCATTTGGGTGTCGATACGGAGCGCCTTTTGATTTCTCAGCCGGATAGCGGAGAACAGGCATTAAGTATCTGTGAGCAGTTGGTGCGGAGCGGAGCGGTGGATATGATTGTTATTGACTCAGTAGCAGCTCTTGTTCCGAAACAGGAAATTGAAGGAGATATAGGTGATCAATCTGTAGGACTTCAAGCCAGATTGATGAGCAAAGCGCTTAGAAAATTAACCGGGATTATAAGTAAATCCAGGACCATCGTGATATTTATCAATCAGATTCGTGAGAAGGTTGGTATTATGTTTGGTAATCCTGAAACCACTACTGGTGGCAGAGCGCTTAAGTTTTATTCTTCTATACGGGTAGAAATCCGTCGCGGTGAAGCTATAAAAAATGGGACAGATGTGGTGGGAAACCGTACTCGTGCCAAAGTTGTAAAGAATAAAGTGGCCCCGCCTTTTAAAACAGCTGAGTTTGATGTGATGTATGGAGAAGGTATCTCAAAAGAAGGAACATTACTGGATCTCGCAACTAATATGGATATTATTCAAAAGAGCGGGGCATGGTACTCCTATAAAGGAAATCGTATAAGTCAGGGCCGTGAGGCAGCAAAGGCTTTTTTAAGAGAAAATCAGGAAATCGCTGCGGAAATTGATAAGATTATTAGGGATACTCTGGTGGTAGAACCGGAAAAATTTAATGTGGATGTTATTGCAAAGAATAAAGATGCAAAAGAGTAAAACAGCGTATGAAGCGGCCTTGCATTTACTGAAGTATCGTGGACAGAGTACTTATGAATTGCGTAAAAAATTAAAAGACAGGGAATATCCTTTGCGGGAGATAGAAGAAGCTTTATCGAAACTTTTACACTATGGATATGTAAATGATTTAGATCTTGCTGAAGATTTGTTTAACTTATATAAGAGCAAGAATGCTTATGGAGATGTTTATATTCATAAAAAAATGAAATTGCGAGGCCTTTCCATAGATCGACATTTGACTTTTGATGAAGAATATGCGGCTGCACTTATCGTTATGAAAAATAAAGTGAAAGTTTTACCAGATTTAAAGCATAATTATAGAAGAGCTGCGGGCATATTATATCGTCGAGGTTTTCCAGGATCAGTGATTACCAGTGTTTTGCAAAATTTAAGAATTTCTAATTTTTAGCTTTTTAAAAGCCACATGAAAGAAATGTCCTTTTTCCATGTGGCTTTTACTATTTAACATATTGACTTTTTGACTTTTAAGTAATAAAATAGATTTGGTAAAAAGAAAAGGAGCCTATCATCAAATGACAAATTCCATTTTAGCGGATAGAATTGAACAATTTATATTAGAAAGGTTGGGAAAGCAGTCTTCTGATGAATTACTTTTACGGCGTAAGGATGTGGCTGATCTTTTGGAATGTGCCCCGTCACAGGTGACATATGTAATCAATACACGATTTTCATCAGATAATCGATTCATGGTAGAGTCAAGACGAGGAAGCGGCGGATACATTAAAATTTCCATGCGAGGTGTAGCGGAAAAAGATCACGGAATAATCTCGCATATGGTCTCTGAAAAAAAAGGGGAGACTGATAAAAATGATATAGAATTGGTTGAAAGCAATTTTGAAGGATATTTTAATATGCTTCTGAAATATAATATCATTTCACGCCGTGAATATCACATGATTAAAGTATTAATGCGGACAATGCTTGAATTTTGTCCGCCGGAAGATCGGCAAGATGCTGTAAGAACTATAATACATCAGACAGAGTGGACTTTGAAAGGAGAATAAAATGTTTTGTGAACATTGTCATGGAAGAGCAGCCAATGTACATTTGGTAAGAATTATTAATGGTAAAAAAAGTGAATTACATCTTTGTAATGAATGTGCACAAGGAGAACGTTTCAAGCAAACTGAAAACTTATTAAAGTATTCAATGCCTTCTATTTTAGGAAAAAGATTATTTGATATATTTCCACATTTTTATAAAGATAATAATGGGAGCATTTGTGATGTCAGGGAAGTAGCATCTGATG